>VOFC01001819.1_pt1 | contig 76847 bp, 99 predicted proteins | sample 5384161 | NCBI WGS metagenome assembly VOFC01 (sample SAMN12384722, study PRJNA508395) | human gut metagenome | isolation source: healthy gut B | host: Homo sapiens | reverse complement strand
ATAGTACGATTATATTCTGTAATCTGCATAAAAATCAATATAAAAAACTATATTATAGCTTTTCACATTTCATCTCCGATGTCACCGATTGAATCAAAAAGTTTCTCGTATCCCTGTTGGCTTGAAGCACCATAAAACATCTGAAAATAGTCATCATCATTTCCGTATAAAACAGCAAGCAAATTGTCGCTGTCATTATAATATAACTTAATATTTACATCAATCCAGTTTTTCAGTTCAAATGGATATTTTTCAAGTCGAGATTCAATCAAAGAAAATTCCTCTCCAGTTAATTCATAAATATCATCTGAACAAAATTCAAATGCAAACACTGCTTCATATGCAAGAGCCGCAGATAAAAACTCACTTACTGTATCTGCACACAAAACCCAATTTTCATCATCGCTTGTTGCATATACGGGAGGATTATCCAAAGTCAAGTCCTCACGCTTAATTCCAGCACGACAAACACCCTGATTTTCATTTAATAAAATCATATGGTCTGATTTTTGCGTCCACTTCCATTTTTTGAAATGTTCTGGCAAAAAGCCAAGTATCCTGAACACGCTGAAAAGCCTCAGTCCTGCCAGCCTTTCTATAATACTCCTCCAAAGCTTTCGGAATATTTCCAAACAAGCCCTTTATATAATCAATATCTTCATCAGTATAACCACAAAATTCTTCAACCAAACTGAGCAATGCTCATACCGCCCTTAATACCGTGGTTGATACATGGAGCGTAGCAGATAACAAGTGACGGGCCGTTGTAGCTTTCAGCCTCTACCATAGCCTTGAGTACCTGATTGTTGTCAGCGCCCATTGCACACTGTGCTACATATACATAGCCGTAGCTCATAGCGATAGCGGCAAGGTCTTTCTTCTTAACAGACTTACCTGCAGCGGCAAACTGTGCAACAGAACCTACAGGAGTAGCCTTAGAAGCCTGACCGCCTGTATTTGAATAAACCTCTGTATCGAATACGAGAATATTTACATTTTCGCCTGATGCGATAACATGGTCAAGACCGCCAAAGCCGATATCGTAAGCCCAACCGTCACCGCCGAAGATCCACATTGACTTCTTAGCAAGTTCGTCTTTGTCGATAAGTGTCTTCTTGGCAAGTTCGCCAACCTTAGCGTCATCAACATTCTTTTCAAGCTCTGCAATAAGTGCGTCTGTTGCAGGACGGCTTGCTGTTGAATCGCAAACTGTGTCGAGGTAGTTCTGACAAGCTGTCTTTAACTCGTCGCTGTCTGTATCTTTCTGAATACCCTCAACATACTCGATAAGTCTGTTGCGGATAGCTTTCTGACCGAGAGCCATACCAAGACCAAACTCGGCGTTATCTTCAAAGAGTGAGTTCTGCCAAGCAGGACCAAAGCCTTTCTTGTTCTTTGTGTATGGTGTTGCCGGAGCAGATGCACCCCAAATTGATGAACAGCCTGTTGCATTGGCAATGAACATTCTGTCACCGAAGAGCTGTGTAACGAGCTTAGCATAAGGTGTTTCACCGCAGCCTGCGCAAGCGCCTGAGAACTCAAGGAGTGGCTGCTTGAACTGGCTGCCCTTAACTGTTGAGAACTTGAACTTAGCGGCTACTTCAGGCTTTTCGTCAAGAGTTACCGCATAATCAAATACAGCTTGCTCTGCACGCTGGCTGTCGATTGACTTCATTGTAAGAGCCTTTTCACCCTTCTTGCCCGGACATACATTAGCACAAGCGCCGCAGCCTGTGCAGTCGAGTGTTGATACAGTCATAACGAACTTGAGCTCCTTAAGACCGATCATTGGAATGCTCTTTGTGCCCTGCGGAGCGGCTGCAAGCTCGTCCTCTGTCATAGCAACAGGACGGATTACAGCGTGAGGACATACGATTGCACATCTGTTACACTGAATACAGTTTTCTGGATTCCATTCAGGAACATCAACTGCGATACCTCTCTTTTCATAAGCGGCAGAACCGTTAGGAGCAGTACCGTCAACATGATCCATAAATGTTGAAACAGGGAGCTTGTTACCCTTATACGCATTTACAGGCTTGAGGATACCGTTTACATACTCAACGAGTGCGCCCTCGCCCGGAACTACATCGCTTGCCTTATCGTCAGCGGCATTTGCCCAATCAGCAGGAATTTCAACCTTCTTGAGGTCTTCCATACCACGGTCGATAGCGGCGTAGTTCATATCTACGATAGCCTGACCTTTCTTCATATATGACTTCTTAGCAGCAGCCTTCATAAGCTCCTTAGCCTTGTCGGCAGGAATGATATCTGCAATCTTGAAGAATGCTGACTGAAGAACCGTGTTGATACGACCGCCAAGACCGATTTCCTTACCGATCTTGATACCGTCAATTGTGTAGAAGTTGATATTTCTTGTAGCAAGAATTCTCTTCATCTTGCCAGGGAGTCTTTCTGAAAGCTCGTCAACATTCCAAGGACAGTTGAGGAGGAATGAACCGCCTTCCTTGAGGTCGTCAACGATGTCGTACTTGTCAACATATGATGGGTTATGACAAGCAACGAAGTCAGCCTTAGAAATGTAATAAGTTGATTTGATAGGCTGATTACCGAAACGCAGGTGAGAAACCGTAAGACCGCCCGACTTCTTTGAGTCATAAGCAAAGTAGCCCTGTGCGTACATATCGGTATTGTCACCGATAATCTTGATTGAGTTCTTGTTTGCACCTACTGTACCGTCGGCGCCAAGACCCCAGAACTTACATGAATGTGTACCCTTTGGAGTTGTGTCAGGATTTTCAACGATCGGAAGTGAGAGATTTGTAACATCATCAACAATGCCGATTGTAAATCTTCTCTTAGGTGTTTCGCTTTCAGCGTTTCTGTAAACAGCAATGATGTCGGCAGGAGTTGTATCCTTTGAGCCAAGACCGTATCTGCCTGTGTAAACCTTTACACCTGCAAAGTCCGAACCGTTGATAGCGGCGAGAACATCAAGATAAAGAGGTTCGCCGATTGAACCGGGTTCCTTTGTTCTGTCAAGAACAGATATAGTTGTCTTAACTGTCTTAGGAAGCTCTCTGAGGAGATAGTCGGCAACGAAAGGTCTGTAAAGGTGAACCTTAAGAAGACCGACCTTTTCGCCTGCTGCGTTGAGGAAATCAACAACCTCTTCTGTACAATCACATACAGAACCCATAGCAACGATAACGTGCTCTGCATCCTCTGCACCATAGTAGTTAAATGGCTTGTAGTTTGTGCCGATCTTCTCGTTTACTTTGTTCATATATTCAACAACAACTTCGGGTACTGCATCGTAGTACTTGTTGCAGGCCTCTCTTGCCTGGAAGAAGATGTCGTCGTTCTGAGCTGTACCTCTTGTTACAGGATGCTCAGGGTTAAGTGCTCTTCTGCGGAATGCTTCTACTGCGTCCCAATCAAGCATATCGGCGAGGTCTTCGTAATCCCACTCTTCAATCTTCTGAATCTCGTGAGAGGTTCTGAAACCGTCAAAGAAGTGAAGGAAAGGAACTCTGCCCTTGATAGCCGAAAGATGTGCAACGGCAGCAAGGTCCATACATTCCTGTGGGTTGTTTGAACAAAGCATAGCATAGCCTGTCTGACGGCAAGCATAAATATCATCCTTATTTTGTTCTACCCATTCTTCAGCCTTGCTTTCATACTCATCAAGCTTATCTTTGTTATCATCAAGCCACTGTGCCATATCATCTCCATATTCTCTAAGCTGTTTTTTGTGTTCAATAATCCATTCCTTAGCCTTATCTGATGCAGAATCAAGCGTATCCGCAAGAATCTTATTAGATTTTAATGTAACACTCCCCTCCTCCGGAATAAATTCTTCAAGCGAAACCTTCAAATCTACACCTTCAACGGTAGTTTCAAGAGAAACAGGAAGCTGGAGCATATTTTTTTTGCATTTAATCTTATCTGCAAATGTTTTTTTTTTAAGAATATCTCCAAGCATAGAATCTGAATAGGAAGCATACCAAGCTTGGTATTTGACAAAGTAACCTCAAGTATTTTCTGAGATTTATCAAGATTAAATTCCGCCTCGCAATATACGCCGAAATCACCGCTATAATTAAGCTGAGGTATATTCAAATTAACTCTGCCATAAATATCAGCCTTATTTTCATCGTGAAAATAAACCGCAAGGTCTTTTATCTTAGACTCACTCTTAGAATCTACACTCTTTCTTATGTATGAATTAACTTCTTGGTCATTAGCTGTATAAGCCTTGCCAAAAACAGCGGCTTCGGCTATATCTGCAACAAGGTCAGCATTTATTTCAACAGTATCTGTGGTAGAATATTTCTCCTTATATGGGTCCTGCATAGCAAGAAGAACGCATACCATACAAAATATAAGCCCCATAACTATAAGGCTAATGATTGTTATAATAATTGATTTCAATAATATGTGCTTATTTTTTGTTGTTTTCAATGCTCATCATCTCTCCCCAAATCCAATAAAATATTATTAAATGCGTTCGATAAAAATTAAAAGTTTTGCTCAAGCTTTTTCAAAAGCTTGCAGTTTCCAAAGGTAGTCACCTACGGCAGAGCCTTTGGTCGCTCTCCGCAGAGAGCGAAATTCTTTATCCTTCTCAAAGCGCAGGAGGGTAGAAAAACATTCCAAAGGAATGTTTTTCGTAGGGAACCCTCGCAGGGGGTTCCCTGAAAGCTATATTAAGAACTAACAGCTATTATCAAACCCACACTATTAAAACTATTTCAACTCCGCAATAGTAACGCCAGCATCGCCTTCGCCATATGTTCCAAGACGGTATTAACGGATTGAGGGGTGCTTTTAAGGTGTGCCTGAATCTCCTTGCGAAGAACTCCCGTACCCTTTCCGTGAATAATAGTCAAAGTGTTTAAGTTCATAAGTATAGCAGAGTCTATCGCATTATCAACGGACATAATCGCTTCCATAGCGGTCTGACCTCGCACATCAACCTCTGTTGAGGCTGTACGGCTGACATCAGTTTTGACAGTTCTTGTCGATTTGCGGATAGGCTTTTTAACCGTATCTTCCTTGAGAAGTCTAAGATTAGAAAACTCAACACGCATTTTGACAATTCCCGCTTGAACCAAAGCATTCTGAGCAGTTTCGTCAATATCAAGAATAATTCCCTTTTTATCTATGTCGAAGATAAGAACATTATCGCCCTTTTTCAACTTTCTTGGCAGAACATATTCGTCATTCTTTCTGCGTTCGATAGGGTCGGCATCATTTTCCATATTTCTGATACCAGCCTTTAGCTTTGCCTTATCCTCGGCAGTAACATTCTGTTTTTTCTTAACTGCCTCAAGCTCATCAAGAAGGGCATATACTTGTGCCCTTGCCTTTTTGTACTATGTTTCCAGCCTGAGCCTTTGCAAGGTCAAGCTCATTTTTAGCGTCTTTTTCTATGCGTTCAGCCTTTTCGTTAGCCTCTTTTAAAATCTGTTCAGACTCACGCTTAGTATTTTCGGCTTCAATAAGCTTTTCCTCAAGAACACTTCTGCTGTCCTCAAGCTTCTTAACAACTTCCTCAAAGCGAGTATTCTCTTGTGAAACAAGCTCTTCCGCACGAGCAATAATCTCATCATCAATACCAAGACTTTTAGAAGCAAAGGCATTCGACCTGCCAGGCATACCAATCAAAAGCCTGTAAGTTGGTCTTAAAGTCTTAATATCAAATTCACAGCAGCCATTTTCAACACCGTTTGTTTCAAGGGCGAAACGCTTGATTTCGTCATAGTGAGTTGTTGCGGCAAGCCTTACACCCATAGAACGAAGCCTTTCCAGAATAGCTGTTGCAAGAGCCGCACCCTCGGCAGGGTCAGTTCCCGAACCAAGCTCATCTATAAGTACAAGAGAACGGTCATTCGCTCTCTTTAAAATCTGAATTATCATAGTCATATGAGCAGAGAAGGTCGAAAGTGATTGCTCAATGCTCTGTTCATCGCCAATGTCCGCAAGAACATCATCAAAAACAGAAAGTTCACTATTATCCGATGCAGGAATCATCAGACCACACATAGCCATAAGCGAAAAAAAGACCGATAGTTTTAAGCGTAACCGTCTTACCACCCGTATTCGGGCCTGTAATTACAAGCGTATCAAAGCTTGTTCCAAGTTCAATATCGGTCGCAACAACTTTTCAGGGTCAATGAGTGGGTGACGAGCCTTTTTTTATTTTAATTCTTCCATTTGCATTAAGTATCGGTGCAGTTGCCTTCATCTTATATGCAAGATTTGCCTTAGCAAAGATAAGATTAAGCTGTACAAGAATATCATAGCTCTTGCACATAGAATCCGCATAAGCACCTATTTCCGCAGAAAGATTTGCAAGTATTCTTTCGATTTCGGCCTGTTCTTTAGAGCGTAAAATTCTAATATCGTTATTAGCCTCAACAACACCCATAGGCTCGATAAAGACTGTCGCACCACTAGCCGAGGTATCGTGTACAAGTCCGGGAACAGAGCTTCTGAATTCTGCCCTTACTGGAATAACAAATCTTCCGCCACGAATAGTAACAATCGAATCCTGCAAAAATTTCTGATAAGATGCACTGTGTATAATCTTATCAAGCCTTTCTCTTACCTTAGAAGATGCAATAGAAATTTTTCTGCGAATATCCTGCAAATTATGTGATGCCGTATCCGCAATTTCATCTTCTGAAAGAATAGATGTTGTAATCTTAGTTTCAAGATACTTATTAGGAGCAAGCATATTAAACCTCATATCGAGTTTAGTTTCGATAGAGGCACTTTTCTTACGCCATTCCTCAAGAGAGCGGATAACTCTGAGAAGCTCCGCAATTCTAAGAAGCTCAAGAGTATTCAGAACCGCACCAGCCTGTGCTCTGCGGATAGCATTAGTCATATCACGAACAGTTCCGAATGACGGTGTACCAAAACGCCCAACAAGCATATGTGCGTCATTTGTTTCGGCAAGAAGCTCATTCGCCTCAAATAAACCGCTTGATGGCTCAAGTGCTAAAGCGGCTTCTCTTGAACGCTCAATAGAGGTTTCGTCCGCAAGAAGTAAAAAGTATTTTGTCAAGCTCAAGACATTTATAAAATTTATTTTCCATATATTATCAAATCCTCAAATAAAGCAGTTCAAAATTTCAAATCACGATTTCATAGTATTATAGAAATCAAGCGATGCAAAGTGTCTGCCAACTGTATATATTAAATATTGTTCAGTGGCATAGGAAAATTCCTGTAAAGCCGTACCTGTAACATTAAAAGAGAAAATCTTTTTCAAAATCTGCATAAATACTATGACGCATAGAAGTCAAAGCTCCTATACTAAGTGGGATATAATTTTCCTCACCCTTATAGCACGAATCGCAAAGCAATGTTCCCTCCGCCTTAGAAAAATACATAATCTTAGATTCGTATATTTTACACTTATCACAGCATACTAAATTTGGCATAAAGCCTGCAAGTGACAAAAGTCTAAGCTCAAAAACTGCCTTTATAAGCGGCATAGGACGCTTTCCATTTGCGACAAAATAAAGTGAATTCAATATCAATCTAAGGTAAGGAACAGTTTCCGCACCCTCTGGAACAATATTTATCATCAATTCGCAGAAATATTGAGCAAGTGCAAGCTTTTCTATATCGAGCCTCAATTCATAAAACACGCTCAAAGACTCAGCTTGGTCAATTATGTATTTATCCGTCCCTTAAAGATAGAAAGACGGGAATAGCAAAGAGATTGTGTTCCGACGCAAAGATTAGATTTTATATTTTTTGCATTCTTAGCAAAACAGCGAATAATACCGTCACTTTCAGTAAGCACAGTAACGAGCTTATCGCTCTCTCCAACGCTCTGCTCTGTCAGAATAAGTCCCTTTGTCTGTATCCTCATATTGTGTATCACCTGATGAGTTAGAATATTTTTCCGTACAATAAATAAGATAATCTTCAACCTTGCCTGTTGAAGTAAAGTTCAGCCACGCCGTATTTTCATCAAGCCTATCCATATAGAACGCCTCCTTCAAACAAATAATTCTCTCACTATAATTATTTGTTTAGAAAGCAAAATATATGAGTTGAAAATATTACCGCAAGAAATTTTTAAGATTAAACTTCCACAAGAAACTCAAAAGTTTCGCTCGTGACTAATTAAGGGAAGATTATTGATGCGAATTACGAAATTCCCAATGAACTACCGTTAGGGCGAACTATGTTCGCCTTTGAAAAAAGAAGATGTTAAGGGCGTTGCCCTTAAAACCCATGAGGGACTCCGTCCCTCAACCCTGCAAGCCTTTGAAAAGGCTTGTGCGAAACTTTTGAGGAACTTTGCCACAGGTCGTTACATGTCAATACTTTAGTTATCAAAATTTCTTTCGTCATAGCCGAGTGAGCGAAGTATACCCTCTCTATTACGCCAATCTTCTTTAACCTTTACCCATATAGTAAGGTTAATTTTACAACCAAAAAACTTTTCCATATCAGCACGGGCATAACTGCCTATCTTCTTAAGCATAGAACCGCCCTTACCAATAATAATTCCCTTTGTGGCTTGCCTTTTCGCAATAAACTGTTGCGTCTATATCTGTAATATTGCTGTCCTCACGCTCTCTCATTCTTTCAACAACAACAGCCGAACCATGAGGAACCTCCTTTGCAAGCAATCTGAGCATTTTTTCACGAATAATTTCAGCCGCAAGAACTCTTTCAGGCTGGTCTGTAAGGGTATCATCATCAAAGAAGTGCATACCCTCCATAGCAAGAGCCTTCAATTCATTTTTCAGGTCATCTATGCCGTCATTTGTCTGAGCAGAGCAAGGCACAACCGCCTCAAAATCATAAAGCTTAGAAAGCTTTGCAATCTGTCCTGCAAGTATAGTTTTATCTTTTAAAGTATCTGTCTTATTTATCGCAAGAACCGCCGGAATATCAAGAGCCTTAAATTTTTCAACAAGCTCCAGCTCCTCTGGCGAAACCTCTCTGCCCGCCTCTGTAACAAGTAAACAAGCGTCAACACCTGTAACCGATTCACTTACAGAGCGTACCATAAATTTATCAAGCGAATTTCTTGGCTTATGCAAGCCTGGCGTATCAGTAAATACAAGCTGAGTTCCGCCTTCGGTAAGAACGCCCATAATTCTTGTTCTTGTAGTTTGTGGCTTAGACGAAACAATCGCCACCTTTTGTCCAAGAAGTGTATTAAGAATAGAAGATTTACCTACATTAGGTCTGCCCACTATTGCAATAAACGCTGTCTTGCTCTGAATATTTTCATTTCCCATAATTTTCTCCTTTTAAATCTCACAAAAGCAGCTTATGACAGCCGTTTTTATCAATCAATACCCTTTTTAGTTTTTCCAAATCTTCTACATATAGTTGGTAAAAATATTATATATATTAAGGCTATTATAATCGAAATCGCTAAAATTGCAAGCATTATCGGGTTTCCCATAAAATAATTATATATGTTTATATAACCCTTGGCATCACTGAATAATGCTATTGCAACGCCCACCGCTCCTATTGCAAGTATAAGTACCGCTCCTGCTGCGGTATCCTTAGCTGCCTCTATGAGCTTATTATATTCCATACCGAATTTATTGGCTATTCTTTCAAGAGAAGTGTTAAAAGCCTCGGACCATTGCGATTGTAATAATCATTGCATATTCAGTCCTGCGTGCGAAAATAAGAACATACACCATTGCAACTGTATGTATTCTCATATTCCGCTCGTTTTTTATGCAATATAAAATCAAACGCAAACTTAAAGCCTCTTATTTTCTCATCTGTTGTCGTCCATAACATAGCTTGACGATGCAGGAAGTCCAAGCTGTGTCATTATCTGCTCCTCTTTTTTCTCTCATACGCAAACGCTGAAGCCCGTTATCCTCGTGGTCATAGCCAAGAAGATGAAGCATAGAGTGAGCTGTAAGATAACCAACCTCACGCTGAAGGCTATGTCCATATCTATCAGCCTGTTCAACTGCCTTTTCGATAGAGATAACAATATCCCCAAGAATCTTTGAGTCTGTTGTCGGGTCAATATCATATTTTCCGTTTTCTCCCATAGGAAATGAGAGCACATCTGTTTCCATATCCTTATCACGATACTGTGCGTTAAGCTCTTTAATCTGCTGATTATTTACGATAGTTACGCTAACCTCAACAGAGCCTTCAAATTCTTCCATTCTTAAAACAGCATTACAACAACGACGAATCAACATTCTAAGCCCCGTAGGGATTTTATTTCTGCTTGTTAGTAATAATAACCTTAATTTTGTCCATTATGGCTCTTCCTTTCTATAAAAGTTTTGTTTGAATCATTTCTATCCTTACGCTCAGCGGCACGCTCATATGCTTTGATAATGTCCTGAACCAGCTTATGACGAACAACATCTTTTTCGGTAAAGCTGATGTTCGCAATGCTATCTATATTTTTCAGTATTCTTACTGCATCTTTAAGACCTGAACGGCAGCCACTCGGCAAATCTATCTGAGTAATATCACCAGTAATAACCATCTTAGAGTTAAAGCCAAGCCTTGTAAGGAACATCTTCATCTGTTCAGGACTTGTATTCTGTGCCTCATCAAGAATAATAAAGCTGTCATCAAGCGTTCTTCCTCTCATATATGCGAGCGGAGCAACCTCGATATTTCCTCTTTCGAGGTATTTTTGATAGGTTTCCGCACCAAGCATATCGAAAAGTGCGTCATAAAGCGGACGCAGATACGGGTCGACCTTACTCTGCAAATCGCCTGGAAGAAATCCAAGCTTTTCGCCCGCCTCAACAGCAGGTCTTGTAAGAATAATTCTATTGACCTCGTGAGCTCTGAAAGAAGTTACCGCCATAGCAACAGCGAGATAGGTTTTACCTGTACCAGCTGGACCGACACCAATAGTAATAGTATTCTGCTTAATAGCGTTGCAGTAATTTTTCTGACCGATTGTTTTAGGCTTAACTGGTTTCCCCTTAGAGGTTATGCAAATGCAATCGCCAGAAAGACTTTCGATTTTCTGGTCGCTGCCCTCATTAACAAGCGACATACAATATCTGACATTTTGTTCGCTTAATGCCTCGCCGTGATTTATAAGTGTAAGTAAACTATTTATAACACTTACCGCTTTTGAAACATTTTCAACATCACCGCTGATTTTAAGCTCCGAAACCACGAACAGTAACCGACACAAGGTACTCATTTTGTATAATTTTGATATTTTCATCAAAAGTGCCAAAAAGTGCTACTGCCTGCTCCATTCTGTCAATATTTATCGTTTGTTCAAACATTCAACCACCCAATCGAAAATAAATTATTAACAATCGTAAAAAAATATATAATTAAAATAGAATTTGCATATATTATAACACGAAAAATAGTAAATGTCACTATATTTTTTAATATTTAAAAAAAATTTAAAAACTTTTCTATTATGCTGTTGACAAGTCGGGCAAATTATTGTATAATTTTCAAGGTGTAAAGATGATTTACTTTACAGCCGAGGGCGATTTTTTACTATGAGGTGAGTTTATGGCAAAAAAATCTTGAGATTGCTTATCTGCTTGATTTTTATGGCGATATGCTTACCGAAAAACAACGAAACGCAATAGATTTATACTATAATGATGACTTATCTCTTGCAGAAATTGCTCAGGCAGCAGATATTTCACGACAAGGCGTTCGTGATAATATAAAGAGAGCTGAACAGATTTTAACAGAGCTTGAAGAAAAGCTCGGTCTTGCAAAACGCTTTTCTGATATGAAACAGGGCTTTGCAGAAATTATAAGAGCGGCAGATAGCATAGAAAAAATAAGCGAAAATCTTCCGCAGGAATATAAAGCTAATATTAAAAATTATACTAAAATAATAAAAGCAGCTTCCGAAAGACTTTCGGGAGAATGAAAGGACGGTGACGCATTTTGGCGTTCGAGGGATTATCTGATAAGCTGGGCGCAGCTTTTAAAAAGCTTAAAAATAAAGGTAAGCTGAGCGAAAAAGATGTTCGTGACGCTATGAGAGAAGTCAGGCTTGCACTTCTCGAGGCTGATGTAAACTATAAGGTTGCTAAGGATTTTACCAATACTGTCACTGAAAGAGCCGTTGGTTCTGATGTTATGGAAAGCCTTACTCCTGCACAGATGGTTGTCAAGATTGTCCGTGAGGAGCTTACTGCTCTTATGGGTGGCGAAAATGAAAGAATCAAGACAGCACAGAAGCCACCGACAGTTATTATGCTTTGCGGTTTACAGGGCTCTGGTAAAACAACCCATGCAGGTAAGCTTGCAAAAATGCTTAAAAAACAAGGGCATAGACCTCTCCTCGTTGCTTGTGATATTTATCGTCCGGCAGCTATTGAGCAGCTAAAGGTTGTCGGTGCTCAGGCAGAAGTAAATGTCTTTGAAATGGGTACAGAAGACCCTGTCAAAATCGCCAAAAAGGCTATTGCTCACGCTAAGGACTATGGCAACGATATGGTTATCATAGATACTGCAGGTCGTCTGCACATAGATGAAAAGCTTATGGACGAACTCAAGCGTATCAAGAATGAGGTTCAGCCACAGGAAATTCTCCTCGTAGTTGACGCTATGACAGGTCAGGACGCCGTCAATGTTGCAAAATCCTTTAACGATTTGCTCGATATTACTGGCGTTATCCTCACAAAGCTTGACGGCGATACCCGTGGTGGTGCAGCACTTTCAGTAAGAGCAGTCACAGGCAAGCCTATTAAGTTTGCTGGTACAGGCGAAAAGCTCGAAAATCTCGAGGTTTTCCACCCTGAAAGAATGGCTTCCCGTATTCTTGGTATGGGCGATGTTCTCACCCTTATAGAAGATGCAGAAAGCAAGATTGACGCTAAAAAAGTCGGCGAAATCGAAAAGAAAATCCGTCAAAATAAAATGGATTTGAACGACCTCCTCGACCAGCTCAATCAGGTTCGTAAGATGGGACCTCTTAAGAGTATTCTCTCCAAGCTCCCAGGAATGGATAAACAGCTTAAAGATGTCGATATTGACGACCGCCAAATGGATAGAGTTGCAGCGATTATTCTTTCTATGACTCCTGCTGAGAGAGAAAACCCATCAATCATAAATCCGTCAAGAAAACGCAGAATTGCCAACGGTAGTGGTATGAGGGTTGAAGATGTCAACCGCCTGCTTAAGCAGTTTGAACAAATGCAGCAGATGATGAAAAAGCTCGGACCTAAGGCTACTAAGGGTGGCAAAAGACGCAGACTTCAGGGCTTGGCGGTATGCCTATGGGTGGAATGACACCACCTAATATGAATGACCTCAAAGGTCTTAAGAAATAATTACGCATTCACCCAATGATTATTGGTGAAGATATATCGAAATGTACCCTTATTTTGGTGCAATCGAACTTTTTTGGAGGTGAAATGAAATGGCAGTTAAAATCAGACTTCGTAGAATGGGTGCTAAGAAAACACCTTTTTATCGTATCGTAGTTGCTGACTCAAGATATCCTCGCGATGGTAGATTCATCGAGGAAATCGGTTACTACAACCCTCTCACAGAGCCTAAGACATTCAAGGTTGATGAGGAAAAGGCTAAGAAGTGGATCAGCAATGGTGCTCAGCCAACTGATACAGTTAAGGCTCTTTTCAAGAACAACAATATCCTTTAATTAGGAGGTTAGAATCTTGAAAGATTTACTTGTTACTATCGTAAAGGGTCTTGTTGAGAAGCCAGAGCAGGTTACTGTTGATGTAGACGAACCAAATGAGGAAGGTGTCATATACCATCTTCATGTTGCGGAAGATGATATGGGCAGAGTAATCGGCAAGCAAGGCAGAATAGCTAAAGCAATTCGCACAGTTATGCGTGCAGCAGCTATAAGAAACGACCTCAAAATAATGGTCGAAATCGACTAATTTAATTACGAGATGCAACAGCGCAGCTCAATTCGAGCTGTGTTTTTGTTTTTCGCTTTAACTATCGCACTTATCTCAGGAAAGTCTGTTAGCTAATCGGTAGAGCCGAACGGCGTAGCCCGTTCGGATGCGGCAGCTACTTCATCCGCGTCAACAAATTTCCCATACTCACACCGAGCGAGGCTTGCCGCAGGTAGTCACCTGACGCGATTACGCGTCTTCGCCGTGGGTCGGCACCCACCGGTGACAAGTTTGGAAGAAATTTTGACAAGGGTACTTGACAAATTGCCAGAGCTGTGGTAATATATAGTCAGCCAAGAGAGATGGGCTGAATAAAATTGTTTAAGGCGGTTCTTGAATATGAATAAACAAGAAATACTTGCTAAAAACAAAAAAGATGGTCTCGATGAGAGAGAACAAACTGTTTATAGCCGTTCTTTCGGTTTCGGTGCGGTTGTTGTCGCTGTTCTTTTGCTTGGCCTTTAGCGTTTATAGAGCCTTTCATGGCGAAAAATTTTTGAGTTTGGTGCGATTATAACTGCATACCTCTCAACTACTTTCTTTTATCAATATAAGGATTTAAGGAAAACGAAATATCTGATTGCCGCAGTTGCAACTTTTGTTATTGCAGTGGCTTGTATTATTGCGTTTGTGGTGTTTGAGTAATGAGTAAACCGTTGGAACTTCAAAACAAACTAAGGGTTGCCCGTGCAGAGAAAAAAATATCTCAAGGTGAGCTTGCAGATATGGTCGGAGTTTCTCGACAAACTATAAGCTCAATCGAAAATAATCAGTTTTGCCCAAGTGCAAAGCTTGCTCTACTTCTTTGTATCGCACTTGACAAAAGATTCGAGGAGCTTTTCTTTTTTAACCTCGATGAATAATTTGCTTACTCCTAACTTAATCATAATTTTCTCCTAAAACAAAAATCTGGCTGTTCGTTGTGGGCAGTCAGATTTTTGTTTGCTTTTTTATAAGCTATAAAAAAAGTCTGTCCTGAAATTGTAGGACAGACTTTTTTCATTACTTTTCGCTTATTATAGTTTTTAAATCGGAGTTTATATTTTTTATATTTGCGTAAATTACGGATAATTTATAGTCATTTTCAATGAGTTTTTTAATCTCTCGGTCGTTTTTATCATAGTTTGGAGTATCTGTAATAATGGTATTAAAATCATTTGGTGAATAGTTGCAAGAAAAAAATCAAGTACGGAATTTTGATATGTTTCATGGAGAGTTACATTGATATTGCTTTCACCAATATTTTTTGTATACATTGTGCAAGTATATTTTTGCTCGGCAACATCTTTATTGCTGAATTCAGCAATGCAGGAATTTAACTTATTAAATTTATAAGTGATATATTTTTCATAAACCACAAGATATTTTTCGCCGTTTTCGGTGACTAATTTCGTATTATAGCCATTTTCTTTTAGCTTTTCTTCATATTTGGAGTAGTTTTCGATAATATTATTCTTGCTATTCATAATCTCGCTGTTATTTCCCATTTGTATGATAAGCATAATAAACGGGAAAAGAATTATTATAAGTGCCAATAGAACGAATACAGGCATTTTTTTCATTTATGAGCAGCTCCCCAATATTTTATTTATCTTATTTTATCATAATTTTTTTTGATATGTAAATATAAAATTGGAATTTTATTGCTCTGTGAGGAATTTTTTGAGTACAGTAACAGATTTTTGAGCAGAACTTTTGCAGAATGTCATATATTCAACGCTATCTTCTTCATCACTCATACTATCTGAAATTGAACGCAAAATGGTAAATGGCATATCATTTATAAAACAAACTTGTCCTATACTTCCGCCCTCCATCTCACAAACGATTGCACCAAAGCTTTTATTTAGCTTAATACGTTCGCCATTACCTGCAATGAATCTATCACCTGTTGCGACAATGCCAAGCCTTGGTTCTATGCCACAGCTTTTACAGGCGGAAATAATTTTTTCTGAAAGGGCTTTATCGCAAGGAATTTTATCGTATTCGCCATTATGAAGAAAAAGCATTGCTGGAGCATCGCCGAGAGCAGTTGTATCCATATCGTGCTGAACGACTTCTGTGGCGATTACAACATCACCGATTTTGGTTTCGAGGGAAGTTGCACCGCCGATACCTGTATTTATAATACACTCAGGCTGATATTCAAGAATCATTGTCTGAGTGCAGACAGCGGCATTAACCTTGCCGACACCACACTTAGCAACAACACACTCTTTATCACCGATTTTTCCTGAATGAAAGACTATTCCGCTGATTTTTTTTTTCTTCATTGCTCATAGCAGAGATAAGTCCCTCTACTTCGATATCCATAGCACCTATTATTCCTATCATTTTTAGACTTCCTTTCTTAAAATAAACTGATTAGTTGAATTATAAATAATGTCTACTATTTTTGATACAACTTTGTCGATTTTTTTGCCATTCCAACCTAAAGACCAGCCATTTTCTGTAATGACATCTGTAATAATATAAACAGCAGTTGCAGAACAATTTCTATATTTTGCAATAGTAAATAATCCTACACCTTCCATTTCAACACATAGAGCTTGTTTAGAACGATAGTTTATAATTTGTTCCCAAGTTTCGTGATATCCTGCATCTGTTGTCCAATGCTTTCCTCTATGTATCTGCATATGATTTTCTATAAATAATTGTTCAATTTCATTTGTTAATGACTTAGTAGTATCAAGAAAATCAGAGTTATATCCATATAATCCTGCGACAGCAGTATCATTATATGCCCCATCAGTAATAATTACATTTCCGATTTTTACATCTGAAGTAATTCCACCAGCAAAACCAATGTGAATTAACTCTCTAACTCCACCAGCGATTAAATCTTCTGCTTGGGTTGCGATTCCTGGAGAACACATCTGACTTTTAATAAATCCAATTTGATGATTATTTTTAAAAACATATAATTTTCCACCTAGAGGGTATTTATATATTCCATATTCTTTTTCAAGCATTTTGTAATAAATATCATCAGCGAGTAAAAATACCCTTTTAGGAACTTTTATTGAATCAATATTGAATCCTGCGTTTTTAAGTTCTATTTCAACTAATGTTTTTGGATTTGTAATTACTTTTTTCTTTTGTCATTCTAAACCTCACTTTATATAAATGATTATATAGTTTTTGTTATTTTAATTTTGACCGATAAAATTAAAAGTTTTGCTCAAGGTGGCGTGTCGCCGCAGTCAAGACACAAAAAATCGCTCATGGTTGATGAGGGAAATTTGTTGAAGCAGTTGAATAAACTACCGAACGGGCGAACACAGTTCGCCCCTACACTTTCGATTGATAACTAATGTTACTGATAAGTTAATGTACTTTTATCTTTCAAAAACCTTTTTTACATTCGCTCCAATCACAGCCAATAAAGGCGGATTTATATAATCTGATAAATGATTTATTATTAAAAATAATAAAAATCTCATTTCCATTTTCTTTAATATCAACTATATCAGAGTATTTATATTTAATTGATACATTGTTATCAGTAAGTAAGATATTATCATTCTCAAATAGAATACTTCTTGTCCAGTTTTCTTTTCCATATGTTTCAGATAGTTTGCGATATGTTTTCTTAGCTAATAGTATGTGTCTTAAAAAGGCATTGTATAGACAAAGTAAAAGAAAGCAAAAAGAAATATATGCTAATTGCCTTTACATCATAAATATTGAGGGATATTATACCGAACACAATCATCAGAACCAATAGAAAGCACCAAAAGATTCTGAAAAATAAGGATTTTCCTTTGAACATATTAGCAGTTACCCAAGACTTATATAGGTTCCATGTTATACAATATTCATTTTTCATATTTTTTTATAAGTCCTTTCTTAAAGTATATTTATTTCATAATGACTTTGAAAAAAGATTGAGCAATTTTGTGTCATTAGCCATTGATGGTTACCCACAGGGAACCCCCTGCGAGGGTTCCCTACGAAAAACATTCCGCAGGAATGTTTTTCTACCCTCCTGCGCTTAGCGGAGCATAAAGTGTTTCGCTCTCTGCGGAGAGCGACAAGGGCGTTGCCCTTGACCTATGAGCCTTTGAAAAGGCTCAAGCGAAACTTTTAAGTGTCTTTGAGAAGTTTGTTAGCTAAGCGGTAGTTTAGTCCTCCGCGTGTGAAAACTTCTTATTCTCACTACGAGCGAGACTTGTCGAGCGATTCCGCGTCTTGGGAGCGGCGGCTCGCCGCCTTGAGCGAAACTTTTAGGTGTCTTAGTGTGAGTTTGTTAGCTACCTATTCTTTTTTCTATTTGTTTTACTATTTCTTCGGCATCGGCTAATCTTAAGTGCTTAACTGTATGAATCGCTTTTTGTTCATAATAGAGATAAACTCTGACATTGCAAAAGCCTGAATGTTGTTGAAAAAGATTTTGCCTGATTTCAACGAACTGTATATGTTGATATGGGATTACATACTCAACGAGTGAAAGCTTTCTATATCCGCAGAACATAGCACAGCTTTTATTATATCCGATTGAGGAATTATAAAACGCATATATACGAAAGGCTATCCACCACGCAAGCGGAGCAAGAGATATTAACAATGCGGTGAAATACAAATCGTCAAGCAATGGCACAAATATAAGCAGACTGACCGCCGCAAAAACTGTTCCCATAGCTATTAGTGGAACCATAATATATGAGAAAAATCGGCTCTTTTCGGGGCGTAAGCGTCTTTTATAGTGAGTATCAAAGCCAACTATGCCCTTAATTGCAGAGGCAAGCTCTCGGTCATTAGCGGCTATTGCGATAAGGCTTTTATCGCCCTTATCTTTGCCAGAGCCTACGGCGAAAATTCCTGCACTTCTCAGCTTGAGCATAGCCATAGAAAGTGTACGGCTTATAGTAAGAGCCGAAACCTCATGAATTTTTGTATAGCGTTCGTTTTTAACTCCGATTCCTCTTGTTATGGCAATATAATCACCAATACGCTTTGAGGAAAATCTTGCATACCTAAAAAACTGGAAAAGCATAGCGACAGCCCAGCCAAGTACAAGAATATTTGCGATAGTTGCCGCAGCTGGTGTAATGCCGACTGAAACAAGGTTTGTCCGGAAATCGACGGATTTAATTACTATGCTGTTAAATTCCTTGCCAAGAATATTACCTGTCTTTTTCAATAAGTGGTGCAAGCAAGAGCAAGCCTGTCATTGGGTTTGACCAAAGGGCTGACATAAGCACCATACGAAAATTTCCTGCAATATATACATAGCTTGTTTTTAGGCCGTCGAGCATTTTAATAATTATAAAACGAGTTTTACTTCTACGCATATAGAGGGAAATATCTCGCTTTTTGCTGAAGCCTGCGGGTGTATCTATATTTATTTTTGCTGCATTAAAATAGCTGCGAAAATATTTCTATCAACAGTTATAGTTGAAACATTTTCAAACGGAACAGTGTATTTTCGCTTTATCAAAGCTCCACGCTCAAGATATATGCCATTTGCGACCCTTTTTATATCGACAGGTATTATAGAAAATAAGTGCAACAGTTATAACTCCTATGGCATAAAGTGCTGAAATACCCATTGAACCGATTATTTCAATTGCGTTCTGTGGTCTATATAACAACTGCTGTATTACCGGCAACAAAAGTAGAAGTGCTGAGCCTGTCAATTTTGACAGCATAGCGAAAGGGTGTTGTTTTTTAAGACTTCTTTCTTTCACTACGCACCTCCTTTTTTTTGAAAGGTCGAGAGCGGTTTTTATTTTTAGTGCGTCCTCTGGGGTGATATTTTGCAGTGTTTGAGTAGAACCTGCTGTCATAAACGATAGAGAACAAACGCCTAAGTGGCGTTGAATAGGTCCGCTCAGAGTTATAATATATTGAATGCGTTCAGGACTAAGCATACACTTACGCCTGACAAAAAGCCTTGCTCTATGGTGAGGTTATTTCCGACTAAATAGAAATTTGTATGCTTATAGAGCTTAGGGCAATAAATAGTTATAGCAAGAATATATGCTATTATTATAAGAGTAGCGATGATAGATGATATTATTGGGAAAAAACACGAATAAAGCACCAATTATAAATGCGGTGCCGAATAAAATAAGAGTGGCTCTTATACGCCAAACGAGGATTGAATTTTTAGATGGTTTTTGTTTTTCCATAATAATCACCTGAAAAATTTATATATATAACGCAAAGCCTTACCCTATGCCCTTAATATCTAAGGTTGTGCATAATAAATCCAAAATCTTTTCATTTGGCTGCATTTTAATAGCTATATATGGTTTATTTGTCGCACTAAGGGTTGCTCTGCTCTTCATTCGACTTATAATATCCGCAACCGCAGGCGTCTTTATATTTCTTACAAACATCATAGCATAGCCATCACGCTGTTTAATCTCATAAATTCCTGAACCCTCCGCCTTACTTCTGACAAGTGCAATCGTGAGAAGTCCGAGTACGGATTTAGGCGGGTCGCCGAAACGGTCTATCAATTCATCTGTAACATCGCTTAAATCTTCTTCTGTGCGGATTTCGGAAATTCTGCGGTAAATCTCAAGTCTATGGTTGAGATTTTCGATATAGTCTTCTGGAATGTGTGCCTCAATGTGTATATCAACAAGGCAGTCAATATCTCTGTCGGGATTTTCTTCGCCCTTTTCTTCACTGACAGCGTCACCAAGCAATCTTAAATACATATCATATCCGACATCTTCCATATGACCGTGCTGTTGAGCACCGAGGATATTTCCTGCTCCTCGGAGTTCGAGGTCACGCATAGCAATCTTGAAGCCTGACCCAAATTCTGTAAATTCACGAATAGCTGAAAGTCGCTTTTGGGCGATTTCGCTTAGGACTTTGTTTCTTGTAAAGGTGAGGTAGGCATAAGCTCGGCGAGAGCTTCTGCCAACTCGTCCACGAATCTGGTGTAGCTGGGAAAGTCCCATTCTATCGGCATTTTCAATTATTAAGGTGTTGGCGTTAGGCAGGTCAACGCCTGTTTCGATAATCGTTGTGCAGACAAGGACATTTATTTCGCCTTCGAGCATTTTTCGCCAGATTTCGGAAAGCTCGTTTTCGTTCATTTTGCCATGTCCAAAGCCGACCTTTGCTTCGGGAATATCAAGCTGAATCTTGGCGGCTCTTTGCGATATAGTTTCAACGGAATTATGAAGTACGAATACCTGACCGCCTCGGCGTAATTCTCGGCGAATTGCCTCGTTTATAACACCGTTATCTTGTTCGAGGACATAGGTCTGAACAGGGTGTCTGTCTTGTGGGGCTTCCTCTAAAACGGACATATCACGAATACCCGACATAGCCATATTAAGTGTTCTTGGAATAGGTGTAGCGGAAAGTGTGAGAACATCAATATTCTTACGCATTTCCTTGAATTTTTCCTTTTGAGCGACACCAAAACGCTGTTCCTCGTCAATTATGACTAAGCCTAAATCTCGGAACTCAATATCCTTGCCGAGAAGTCGGTGAGTTCCGACAATTATATCAATATCACCGTTTTTGAGCTTTTTAATGATTTCTTTCTGCTCTTTGGCGGTTCGGAATCTTGAAAGTAATTCTATATTTACGGGAAAACCTTCAAATCTGCGGAGAATTGTCTGATAATGTTGCCACGCAAGAATTGTTGTAGGGACAAGCAAAACACATTGCTTTGAATCCGTTACACATTTGAAAGCGGCACGAAGTGCAACTTCTGTTTTGCCGAAACCAACATCTCCGCAGAGCAGTCTTTCCATAGGAACGGTTCGCTCCATATCCTCTTTGATTTCTTCAATGCAACGGAGCTGGTCGGGAGTTTCTTCGTATTCAAAACGAGCCTCGAAATCCTTTTTGCCATTCGGTATCCTTTGGAAAAGCGTGACCTTGGGCTTTCATACGCTCACTATAAAGCTTTATAAGCTCGTGGGCAATATCTTTAACGGCTGTGCGTACTTTTGTTTTGGTCTTTTGCCACTCTGTACCGCCAAGCTTATGAAGTTTGACAGTGCTATCCTCACGAGGGCCGATATATTTTGCGACAAGGTCGAGTTGTGTTACGGGAACATAGAGAACATCTTGTTTTGCGTATTTTATCTTGATGTAATCTTTGGTTACACCTTGGGTTTCTATCTTGTGTATGCCGTCAAAAATGCCTATTCCGTGTATGGAATGAACTACATAGTCACCGATTGAAAGGTCGGTAATACTTGAAATTCTTTGACCGTTTGTATGCTTTTTACGGCGTTTTTTTGTTGCTATGCTGACTTGACCGTGTGTTATCAGAGCAAATTTAGCCGCAGGATATTCAAAGCCAGCCGAAAGACTGCCAGCCGCAACATATAGCTTATTTTCTCCGAGAGGAGAATTGTTTGCGATAAAGACGGCATTTTTATCGTGGGTCTTTAAATCATCGCAGAGATTTTTGGCGGCTTTTTCTGTTCCACATAGTACGACAACTGTATATCCCTGAGCAAGCATAGCATCTAAATCGTCACAAAGTATTGAAACAGAACCACTCCATATGGAAAGACGCTTGACGCTCATATTGAAAAGTTCTCGGAGTGTTAAATCGGAAGTTCCTCTTGCAAAATTGTCTAAAAGAATAGTATTACGGTGCTGAACATTATCGAGGTAATCTTGATAATCAAGCGAGAATGTATCGAGTCCTTTGCAGAGAGTTCCGTCTGAAAAGTAGTCTTTAATATCCTCGTGCCACTGCCACATAACGGATTTCATTCGTTCACGAAGATTGACTTGTTCTGAAACAAAAACAAGCATATCATTATCTATATAATCGAATAATGTTTCGCTCTTAGGATAAATCAGCGAATAGAACTTGTCAACGCAAGGAAGATTGTCCGTATCTCTGAGAATGTCACATTCGTTTAAAAGCTTTTCCTTTGCTATTGCGGAAGTTTTGCCACGAAGTGAAGTGGCTTTTTTGGTAATTGCTTCTATAAGCTTTTTCTTTATCGTTGATAAGAATTTCCGTTGATGGGGTGATTATGAATGAATCGCAGGTTTCGGTTGTTCTTCTTTGGGTTTCGGGGTCGAAATAGGAAATATTGTCGATTTCATCTCCCCAGAATTCTACACGCATAGGTCTTGTTTCTGTTGTAAGAAAGAAATCAAGAATACCACCTCGGACGGCGAATTGTCCGGTTCCTCAACCTGCTCGGTGCGTTCGTAGCCTGCATTTACAAGTGAAAGTACGATTTTATCGAGCGGTATTTCATCGCCGATATGTGCGGATATAGTCGCAGTTCTAAGGATTTTACTTGGAATTGTATATTGCAATAAACCGTCAATGCAAGCGACTACTACATCACATAGCTTATTTTGCAAGGCAAAAAGGGCGTGTATGCGTTGATGTTCGTATTCGTGTGAGCGTCCAGCCATATCATAGAAAATGAAATCTCTTGCGGGATAATAAAGTGCTTTAAGTCCCATAGCGGAAATATCCGCACAAAAGCTTTGAGCCTCTTGCTCATCAGCGGCAATTACAAGAGCGGGGGCTTGTTTTTCACGACAAAGAGAATATATAAGGTGAGATTTATGGACAGTCGGAAGTCCCGTCACGCAAGCAGGCAGACGGGATAAGTCGGTAGCTCTTGAAAGCTCTCTGTATTCTGGAATTTTATAAAATATGTTATCTAAAAATTTCATTTTTGTACCTAATAATTTATTTGGGTTTGATTACGAATTAAAGAGATTCATTGCCTTGTCAGTCTGTTCATTTACCATATATTCGACACTCTGTGCGGCATTTTCGGCGGCCTCGGTCAGGGGTTTCATTTCGCTTTCTGTAAATCTTGAAAGTACCCAGTCAGCTAATTCCCAGTGTGGATTTGGCTTTGCACCTACGCCAACCTTAATTCTTGAAATTTGTCGCTTCCTGAAAGGTAGATGATATTTTTAATGCCGTTATGACCGCCGTCACTGCCCTTTCTGCGGATACGGAGTTTACCAGGTTCAAGGGAAATATCATCGAATATAACAATAGTATGCTCAGGCGGAATTTTATAAAAAGCCATAGCCTCTGTGACGGCTTGACCGCTAAGGTTCATAAAGGTTGACGGTTTCATAAGGAGAACACGCTTTCCGCCGATTTTACCTGTTCCGCAAAGTGACTTGAATTTTAGTCTATCCACCTTGATGTCGTTTTTCTTGGCTATTGTATCAAGGGTGATAAAGCCAGCATTATGACGGGTATTTTCATATTGAGAACCAGGGTTTCCAAGACCGACGATAATATATTCTATGCTGCCTGTATTTTCAGTAGAATTTTTTCTTTGAGAATAACATAATAATACAACTCCTAAGGCTGAGGTTAGCAGCCTTGACATTATCTTTTATAAGCACCAAAACCAACCCGATTTTTTAATCAGGTTGGTTCGGTGGAAATTATTTAAGAATTAAGTATATTTTCTTATTAAGTATTTTGGCTGAAATTCAGCTTATTTATACTGCGTACTTATCTTAGAAAAACAAAAGTTTCGCTCAAGCCTTTTTAAAGGCTTGCAGGGTCGAGGGACGGAGTCCCTCGTAGGTTTTAAGGGCAACGCCCTTAACATTTTTTCCCTCATCGGTGGACTATGTCCACCGATTGGATTCTTTTGTTAGCAACATTAGTATTAAAGGCGGACTTTGTCCGCCTTTAGAAGGCAAGACAAGACAAGTTAAGGGCTTCGCCCTTAAAACCCACCAAAGGCTCTGCCTTTGGAATCCGCGAGCCTTTGAAAAGGCTCGAGCGAAACTTTTAAGTGTCTTGGGGAAAGTCTGCTAACTAATCGGTAGTTTCTTCAACCGCGTCAATATAAGTTAATTTAGAATGTCGAGCGAGGCTTGCCGAGCGATTCCGCGTCTTGACAGTGGCGGCTCGCCACCGAAACTTTTAAGTGTCTTAGGGAAAGATTGCTAACTAATCGGTAGTTTCTTCAACCGCGTCAATATAAGTTAATTTAGAATGTCGAGCGAGGCTTGCCGAGCGATTCCGCGTCTTGACAGTGGCGGCTCGCCACCGAAACTTTTAAGTGTCTTAGGGAAAGATTGCTAACTAATCGGTAGTTTCTTCAACCGCGTCAATATAAGTTAATTTAGAATGTCGAGCGAGGCTTGCCGAGCGATTCCGCGTCTTGACAGTGGCGGCTCGCCACCGAAACTTTTAAGTGTCTTAGGGAAAGATTGCTAACTAATCGGTAGTTTCTTCAACCGCGTCAATATAAGTTAATTTAGAATGTCGAGCGAGGCTTGCCGAGCGATTCCGCGTCTTGACATTGGCGGCTCGCCACCGAAACTTTTAAGTGTCTTAGGGAAAGATTGCTAACTAATCGGTAGTTTCTTCAACCGCGTCAATATAAGTTAATTTAGAATGTCGAGCGAGGCTTGCCGAGCGATTCCGCGTCTTGTCCTGTGCGGTCACGCACCGCTTATTCGTCTTTGCCGCAGCACTTCTTATACTTCTTGCCACTTCCGCATGGGCATGGGTCATTTCTGCCGATTCTCTGCTTTGCACTCTTAACAACAGTCTTTGAACGACCGTCTGAGCCATCAGCATTAGTCATGGTAGGCTCTGCAACCTGCTCACGATGTGTATACTTTTCAGCTATATTCTGAACATCTTTATCGGTAGTTTCAACCTCAACCTCAAGGTCAGCGGACATTGGCTCGCTGTCATCTTCATTTACAGCAGAAAGCTCATCCGATTCAGCCTTTGCAGCCATTGCCGCAGCTTGTGCATATGCAGCGGCTCTTGCACGACCTTCTGCTGCACGCTTGAGAGCAAGCTCACGAAGCTTTTTCTGTTCTTCTGTTTTCTCGTGAATTTTTCTTGGAATAACAAGAAGCATTTTGACAGTATCTTCACGGATAGATGCAATCATCTCATCAAACATATCGAAACCTTCCATTCGATACTCAACAACAGGGTCGTGCTGTCCGTATGCTCTTAGGCGGATACCACGCTTGAGTTCTTCCATAGCGTCGATATGGTCCATCCAGTAGCGGTCAACATTCTTGAGGAGGTAAACACGCTCAATCTCACGCATTGTTTCCTCTGGAATGAGGGTTTCGTTTTCTTCATAAAGCTTTTGACCGTATTCTACAAGCTGGTTTCTGAGGTAATCTTTCTCGAGAGATTCAAATTCTTCATCGCTAAATTCGAGGAATTCTTTTTCTTTATCTTCATCGAGGAACCAACCTCTGAGATGCTCTCTAAGACCATCAAGATTCCAATGTTCTTTATCTTCACTCGAGAGATAAAGATTGACAGCAGATGTGATAACATCAGTAACCATCTTAAGAATAGTTTCACGAAGGTTTTCGCCGTCGAGAACCTGGTCACGCTGACCGTAGATAATTTCACGCTGACGATTCATAACATCGTCAAACTGGAGAACATTCTTACGGATTGCAAAGTTTCTGGATTCGACCTTTTCCTGAGCGCTCTGAATAGCATTTGTGAGGAGCTTGTTTTCGATAGGCTCGTTATCTGGTACTTTCATAGTTTCCATAATCTTTGTAAGTCTGTCGCCCGCAAAGATACGGAGAAGTTCGTCATCAGCTGAAAGATAGAAACGGCTTGCACCCTTATCGCCCTGACGACCTGCACGACCACGAAGCTGGTTATCAATACGACGAGATTCGTGACGAGCTGTACCCATAATGAACAGACCGCCAGCCTCTCTGACCTTTTCAGCCTCGGCATCGGTTTCTTTCTTGTATTTAGCTTCGAGTGCTCTGAATGTTTCACGAGCCTTATTGATGTCTTCGTTATCAGTTTCTGCAAAACCTGTTGCTTCGACAATAAGTTCCTCTGGAATTTTCATCTTACGCATTTCAGATTTTGCGAGGTATTCAGCATTACCACCGAGGATAATATCAGTACCACGACCAGCCATATTTGTTGCGATAGTAACAGCACCGAGCTTACCAGCCTGTGCGATGATTTCAGCTTCTTTTTCGTGATATTTAGCATTGAGGACATTGTGCTTGATACCCTTTTTTTCTTGAGCAACGCACTGAGAACCTCGGACTTTTCGATAGAAATTGTACCAACAAGAACAGGCTGACCGTTTTTTGTGAGCCTCCATAATATCCTCTATGAGAGTTTCAAACTTGCCTTGCTCTGTTTTGAAGATAGCATCAGGGAGGTCGATTCTCTGGATAGGTTTATTTGTAGGAATTTCTACAACATCGAGCTTGTAAATTTCCTGGAATTCTGTTTCTTCGGTCATAGCAGTACCAGTCATACCAGAGAGCTTTTTATACATACGGAAGTAGTTCTGGAATGTGACAGTAGCAAGAGTTTTGCTTTCACGCTCAACCTTAACGCCTTCCTTAGCCTCGATAGCCTGATGCAAGCCTTCATTATCGTCTGCCATACATAAGACGGCCTGTGCTTTCGTCAACGATGATAACTTCTCCGTCCTTGACAACATAATCAATATCCTTACGCATAATGCCATGAGCCTTGATAGCTTGGTTTATATGGTGCTGATAGACGACATTTTCAGGGTCAGTGAGGTTTTCGATTCCAAAATATTCCTCAACTTTTTTGACACCGAGAGGTGTAAGAGTAGCTGTTTTAGCCTTCTCATCAACGATATAGTCTATGCCCTCTTGTTTGTAAAGCTCGTCATTATCTTCTTTGTTGTCGATTTCAACAAACTTCTTGCTGGTGAGCTTCTTAGCAAGCTTGTCAGCTCTCTCATACATATCTGTTGATTTATCACCAGGGCCTGAAATGATAAGAGGAGTTCTTGCTTCATCTATAAGAATGGAGTCAACTTCATCGACGATAGCGAAGGCGTGGCCACGCTGAACCTTTTGATTTTTATAGACAACCATATTATCACGAAGATAGTCGAAACCAAGCTCGTTATTTGTGCCATATGTAATGTCAGCGGCATAAGCTCTGCGGCGTTCATCGTTAGAGGCATCATGAGTGATAAGACCAACGGTGAGTCCAAGAAAACGATAAAGCTTGCCCATCCATTCAGAGTCACGCCTTGCGAGGTAGTCATTGACTGTTACAATGTGAACACCTTCGCCTGTAAGAGCGTTGAGGTATGCAGGGAGGGTAGCAACCAAGGTTTTACCTTCACCGGTTTTCATCTCACTGATTCTTCCCTGATGAAGAACTATACCACCGATAAGCTGTACAGGGAAGTGACGCATACCAAGAACACGGTCGCCAGCTTCACGACAGACAGCAAATGCCTCTGGAAGAATATCGTCGGTAGTTTCACCGTTTTTAAGTCTTTCTCTGAACTTGTCGGACTGCTCACGAAGCTCTGCGTCAGTCATTTTTTTATATGTATCCTCTAAAGAAAGGATTTTGTCAACAATAGGGTTAATTCTTTTAAGCTCACGCTTACTATAATTTCCGAAAAAAGATTTTAGAAAGCTCATTATATCACCTCATAATTATTTCTTATACTCTTTGAAAGCCTTGAGAACATCTGATTTTCTTGTTTTGTTAAGCTCTTCACCCGAATTATCGGTATAAACCATGAGGTATTTTCCATTATCGGAAAGAGTGGCTTCTGTAGTCATTCCGAGAAGCTCAAATTTACCATCTTTCTTTACGCTTTCGATTGTTTTTTTAGCTTCATCATTGAGATTTTTAAGGTCGTATTCATAAAATTCTGCTGTTACTTGAGAGTTATTAAAAGTAAACATGTATCTATGACCAGCTTTTGCACCAATCATACCATATGACATTTCTGTTCCGTCCATATCTGGCAGGAAAGCTCTCTTTTTAAGATATTTCTCAAGTCCATCAAGGTTATCGTCATAGTCCTTTACCTTAACAGAATCCGCCTTAGGAATATTATCAGTTGAAAGAGCAGTAAGCTGAGTACCACTGCTTACACAGCCTGAAACTGAAAATACTATTGCGGCACAGAGAATAATTGGTAATATCTTTTTCATGTTAATCCTCCGAATTTAGTTTGTTTAAATCCGCTCGCTTAAATTAAGAAAGTTTACAGATTTATGGTATTTTTTGCATACCACAAATAATTATAGCTTATTTATACAGATAGTGCAAGAAAATTTTGTAATTTACAAAATAAAAAAGTGAACAATTAGAATAAATCTAATTGTTCACTCTGAAGTGTGGTGACCCGGACGGGAATCGAACCCGTGTTACCGCCGTGAAAGGGCGGTGTCTTAACCGCTTGACCACCGGGCCATATCTGGTAGCGGTAGTTGGGACTTGAACCTACGACACTTCGGGTATGAACCGAATGCTCTAGCCAACTGAGCTATACCGCCATATTTTTTGCCGTTGAATAATCAGCTTGTTCATTATACAACGGCATTTGAAATAAGGGGATTATAAAAGATAATTAGTTATTGCGATGAACTGCGTTTGCCTTTTAGAGAAAGAGATGTTCAGGGCTTTGCCATTGGAATCCGCAAGCCTTTAAAAAGGCTTGAGCGAAACTTTAGTTGTCTTGGCAGTGGTGGCTCACCGTTTCAAAATAAATGTTGTGATTTAGTAAGTTAATATTGGTATTACAAGCCAAGAGAAGTTTTGCGTAGGAGCTTTCTGGAGATGTGCTATAAATCGGCAGACAACCAGCTTTTATAAGTTCGGCACTCGATTTATAATGCTCATTTTTATTTTTGCAAGGTGTGCAGTATACATCTATACCACGCTTATGGCAATTTTCAATCAGTGTTAGCACACTTCCCTTGCCAGCAGTACGGGTTGTACTTGAATGATAGGTCATAAGCAAAACCGCTCCCGTATCTTCACCTATTGCAATTTTGCTGAAATCAAGTCCTGGGTAAGGTCTGATAAAAACGACTTTTTATTAAGCTTTAATTTTCCATTTAAGATGGGCTTGCGAGGGCTTTCTATTTCGGCTTTAGTGGGATTTATAGAAAGCTCTGTGAACTCGAATTTCTCGCCATTAACAAAGCCAAGCTCTTTACCACCAAAGCTTTGAAAAGTATCGGTTAAGCCGTCAGCCTCTAATATTCTTGTTGGCAGAAATACTCGACTTTTGCCGATTCTATCGCCGAAAACAGTAAAAGCACCCCTTGAAAAGCATTTAATAATAGAAACTGCGGAACGAAAATTATTTAAAGCATTGCTTCTTTCATCAAGAACGATATAATTAGAAGCAATTAGTACTATCGGAATAGGCAAATGGCAAAGGCACATCGAAAGCATTGCAGATGAATATGAAAGAGTATCACTTCCATGAGTTATGATAATTCCATCGAAACCGTTAATATTATATTCGAAAATGAAGTTTATCATAGTTTCCCAATGCTTAGGTTCAAGGTTTTCGCTTGCGATATTTAAGGGCTGAACGAGGGTGAAATCGTCCCCTTTTCCATACTTTTCGCAGTATTTATCTATAAGCAACAAAGATGCTTTTTTCATCAACATCAATTATTTCTCCGTTACTTATACTGCCAATCGTGCCACCAGTAAGAACTATCAGAATTTTAGCCATTTTACTGCCCTCCTGTCGATATATAACTTAGTATACCACCCGAAAGAAAAAACATCAATTATAAAGCAGGTGAAGTTATGGAAAATAAGATTATTACACACCCTTTAAAACCGATTTTTGATGAAAATTCGGCTGTTTTGATTCTTGGCACAATGCCTTCGCCAAAATCAAGAGAAAATAATTTTTATTATGGACACCCACAAAATAGATTTTGGCGAGTTTTATCAGCTATTTTTGGCGAAAAACTTCCTGAAAATAATAAAGAGCGAACTGCACTTTTATTAAAGCACAGAATCGCTCTTTGGGATGTTTTGGAATCTTGTGAAATCAAAGGTGCTGAGGATAGCTCAATCAAGAACCCTATACCGAATGATTTATCGCTTATTCTCGAAAGCTGTAATATAAAGGCTATTTTCACAACTGGAAAAAAAGCTCTTTCGCTTTATGAAAAATTATGCGAGCCAAACGCTAAAATTTCGGCTATTTCTTTGCCATCGACAAGTCCGGCTAATTGTCGGTTTACTCTCGAAAGGCTTGTTGAAGAATATAGTGCTATTAAGGATTTCTTGGGTTAGTCTGTAATATAATATATATTTGGAGCTTTACAGGCTTTTAGGGTTTCTTCTGTTTTTGAGCCTTGTCGGCAATAAAAATCAATATTAATTATGGATAAATCATAAGACTCTAAAGAACTTATAGTATCTGGTAGGTCTATTCGTTTAATAGGTGTGTAATCCCCAAAAATGTCAAGATCAAAGGTTTTGAAGCTTGATAAAAGTGTAAAATGAGTGAGATTTGAGCAATCACTAAAAGTATTTGATTTTATATCTTGTACATATTTTGGAATAGTGATTTGTGTTAGACTTCGGCAAGATTGAAAAGCTTCCTCTCCTATCGTTAAAAGTCCGTCGGGAAGATGTATAGATTGTAAACTCTCGCAACTTCTAAAGGCAGTGTCACGATTTCTGTTACACTACTTGGAATATCTAAACCTTTTAAATTTTGGCAATTATTAAAGGCGTATCTTCCGATACTCTTGATATTCTCAGGCAAACTAATACTGGCTAAATCTTCACAATCACAAAAGGCATAATCTTCAAGTATATCAGAACCTTTTAAAAGAGTTAATTTGTAGCCGTCCTTTGTGATACTATATTCATAATCTCCGTCCCATAAAAATCTTAATGAGAATTCTGTATATTCACCTGTGGCAGGGTCTTGATATCTATCGTGCAAGACTCGTTCTCTGCTTGTTTCATATGATAATTCTTTTTAAGGAAATACTTCCATAAGGATTATAATGATAACTTTCATCAAATACATAGGGCAAAACTATAAGTGCTATTATGGTTACAATTATGACTCCAGCAATGACTACTGTCACAATACCAGTTTTTTTGGCGGTTTCAATTTGTGATTTAGTGGGACCTTTTAGAATATCAAGGGTATGTTCATCAGTATAAAATTCTGCTACACTTTCTTGCTCAACTCTATGTTCTTTGAAATTCAAGGCATTTGTGCAGGTTTCAACAAGATTTGGTGGAGGATTTGTCTTATGGCTTAGCTGTTCGGCACGCCGAAAAAATCGTTGGCAAAAATGAGGGTGTAGGATAACTTCTTCTACCAGTTTCTTTTTCCATTTGCAGCTCTATATCGCTATTGGCTTGGCAGATTATGTGTTTAACACAGGCCAAGGTAATACCCATATACTTTGCCATACGCTCTAATGGCACATCTCTATAATATAATAATGTTAAACATAATTTTTCGCTATCTAACAGTTGATTGAAAATATCTATGATTTTAGAAGTAAATTCAGGTTTAGCATATTTACTGACAACCTCAAGGGGAATTTTATCATAATTTTCCATTTGCTCATCAAATTTATTTGCTAAATCTTCTTTATTGTCAAATATAGGTGCATTACTATATGATGTAATAATAATCACACTTTGCTTAATGATTATCCTATCTAAAAAGCTCATTTGCTTTTTCATCATCTTTTTGGCAGTGGAATTGACATATATATTTTATTATAAATTGAAAAATATAGCTTATTAGCTAATTCAGAATTTGGGCAGATAAGATTGGCTAAAAAGAAAATAGCATTATTGGTTTTGTTATAGATGTCTTCAAATTCGAGCATATCAGAGGTCATGAAATTATTATTTGGAGTTTGTTTCATATAAAAACACCACTTTCATATATTTTAATTAATTTTAATTATATCATACTAAATAAAGCTATACAACTGATATATTATAAAATCTTAGATTATATAGGTAAAAACTTTTGAGCGTTATGTAAATAGTCTATATTTTACTTGATATTGTGTGTGAGTGTATGGTAAAATGAAATAATAATCGAAAATAATTAAAAACACTTATCTCGTTAGAAGAATTTTATATATTTTTCTAAATGAAGCTATCAGAATGACGGGAGCGGAATATGAAATTTTTATCATGGAATGTAAATGGTATAAGGGCTTGTCTTGGCAAGGGCTTTATTGAGTCGGTTCTTGCGGAAAATCCTGATTTTATATGTATACAGGAAACAAAAATGCAGTTAGGACAGGCTACGGTTGAGCTTGATGGCTATGAGCAATTTTGGTGCAGTGCGGAGAAAAAGGGCTATTCGGGAACAGCAATATTTGCAAAGTATAAGCCCCTTTCTGTAACATATAACGGTATGAATATAGAGGAACATTCCCACGAGGGTAGAATGATAACCCTTGAATATGAAAATTTTTACCTCATAAATGTATATGTGCCAAATTCGCAGGACGGCTTGAAACGAATTGATTACCGTATGCGTTGGGAGGACGATTTGCGTAAATATCTTATTGAGCTTGATAAGAAAAAGCCTATTATTCTTTGTGGTGATATGAATGTCGCACACAATGAAATCGACTTGAAAAATCCTAAGACAAATCGTGGCAATGCGGGCTTTTCTGATGAAGAACGAGGAAAAATTGGCGAACTTCTCTCGTCAGGATTTACAGATACTTTCCGTTATCTTTATCCTGACGCAACGGGTATATATAGCTGGTGGTCTTACAGAGCAAGAGCAAGGCAGAATAATGCGGGTTGGCGTATTGACTATTTTATCGTATCAGACAGGATTAAGCAGAATATTACTTCTGCAAATATTCTGACAGAGGTTCTCGGAAGCGACCATTGCCCTGTTACTTTGGAGCTTGATATTTAATTAATAAAAGTCTTGGTAGAGGTGGCTTCATAGGTGATTACCTTTGAAAACTGCAAGCTTTTAATTTTAAAAATTTAGAGGCAAAAAAAAGATGATTTAACATAATTTTGCTGATAAAGATATTGCTAAGGAGCGTATTATATATGATTGAAGTAAAAAATCTGGTTAAAAATTACGGGAGGCAGACGGCTCTTGACGGAGTTACTTTCTCGGTTAAGGACGGCGAAATTTTAGGCTTTCTTGGACCGAACGGTGCGGGAAAATCTACTACTATGAATATCATTACAGGCTATATATCCGCAACGGACGGAACTGTGCTTATTGATGGTATTGATATTCTTGAAGAACCAAAGAAGGCTAAATCTAAGATTGGATATTTGCCTGAGATTCCGCCTGTTTATGGCGATATGACGGTTGAAGGCTATCTTAAATTTATGTTCGATATAAAAAAATTGACCTTGCCAAAGAAAGAACATATCTTAGAGGTTTCTAAGCTTGTGGGCGTTGATAAGGTTAGCGACAGACTTATTAAGCATCTTTCTAAAGGTTATCGGCAGCGTGTTGGCTTTGCTCAGGCTTTATTGGGAAATCCGCCTGTGCTGATACTTGATGAACCGACTGTTGGTCTTGACCCGAACCAGATTATCGAAATGAGAAACCTTATTCGCAAGCTTGGTAAAAAGCATACAGTTATTCTGTCATCTCATGTTTTGTCAGAGGTTCAGGCAACTTGCGATAGAATTGTTGTTATAAACAAAGGCAAGATTGTTGCTGATGATATGAAGGACTCTATGACCTCAAGGGCGGCTGATAACAAGCTTGTTGCTGTTATTGAGGGCAGAGAACAGGGAGTTATTTCTGCTATACGCAATATTTCGGGCGTAGTGAATGTCAGAAAAACTGGTGAGCCTGAGCATGGCTGTGGTGAATATACAATAGAATGTAAAGATGAAGCGGATATTCGCAGAGCATTATTTAAAACTATGGCAACACAATCTATGCCGATTCTTATGCTTCATAGAGATGAATATTCCCTTGAAGATGTATTTATCAAGCTTACACAGGGCGAAGGAGGAGATAAATAATGGGCGCAATATTCAAAAAAGAGATTTTACATCATATTTCAATTCGGCAATAGGCTACATAACTATGGCAGTATTTTTCTTTTTCAGCGGATTATATTTCTATACAACTTGCTTATATACAAAGACATCAGATATGTATTATGTTTTTCAATCTATGTTTTTGGTTATAATGCTTGTTATACCGCTTTTCACAATGAAGCTTTTCAGTGAGGAGAGAAAACAGAAAACCGACCAAGCTTTGCTTACTTCGCCGATAAGCATAACAAGAATAGTTATAGGCAAATATCTTTCTGCAATAGCAATGTTTGCAATATGCTTATTGATATTTGTTGTTTTTGAGATAATTCTTGCTTTTATAGCAACACCTTCGGTAGGAGTTATATTCGGAAATATTCTCGGACTTCTCCTTCTCGGAAGCTCACTCATATCAATCGGTATATTTGTTTCATCTCTTACAGAAAGTCAGGCTGTTGCGGCACTTGTTACTTTTGCGATTGAGTTTGTTATAAATATTTTAGATTCATTTGCTTCAACAGTTTCAAATGATTTCCTCAAGAATTTACTTCTTGCATTCTCATTCCGAACAAGATATAACAATTTTGCACTTGGCCTTATTAACCTTGCAGATATGATATTCTATCTGAGCGTTACGGCACTATTCCTGTTCCTGACAATAAGAGTTATTGATAAACGCCGTTGGAGCTGATTTAATCCATGCAGAACTCAGAAAGGTGATGAATATTTATGAACAATGATGAAAATAAAAAGGAACTTTCTGCCGAAGAAATTATCGAAGCAGAAAAGCCTGAAACAGAAAAAAATTGAAATAAATAGTAAGTCGGAAGTTAAAGCTTATAATACAAATAGTGATGGGCAAAACTCAAAGAAGAAAAAAACTAAATCTCCTAAAGCACCAAGACAAAAGATGTCTAAGGCGAGATTTAATCATACTATTGGGGCATTGGTGATAACCGCAGTTGTACTTGTTGCGACTATTTTGCTGAATGTTGTTGTTTCGCTTATGTCGGATAAGCTGCCAGGAATGAGCATAGACCTTACAAGTAAAGGTGCGTTTCAGCTTTCTGAAACTTCAATAAAGCTTGCACAAAATGTTAAGAAGGATTTGAAGATTACTTTCCTTGATGATAAGCAATCTTATCGTTCAAAGGCAAGCTCGAATACATACTATGCACAGGTTATGGCTATTGCGGAGGAATATGGCAAGTATAACAATAAGATTTCTGCGGAATATATCAGCATAGTTGATAATCCTAATTTTGAAAATAAATATCCGCAGGAAACTCTTAGTGCGGATAATATTATTGTTTCTTGCGGCGATAAGTATCGTATACTCGACCAATACGATATTTTTAATGTTAAGAGCTATTACAGCACATACAGCTATATTGCCTCATCAAAGGCTGAGGAGGCTTTTGATGGTGCTATTCTTTCGGTGACAAGTACAGAAAGCACAAAGCTTGCAATTGTTGAAGATAATTCAACAGAAGATTTCACATATTTTAAGAATATTCTTGAACAGAATAACTATGAGCTTGTCAGCGTAAAGCTTGAACAGGAAGATATTCCGAAAGATGCTAAGATGCTTATAGTTTTTACACCTGAAAAGGATTTCTCAAAGACAGCTGCAAAGAAAATTCGCACATATCTTGAGAACAACAAAGAATATGACAAGAATATGCTCTATATTCCAAGCTCAAAGACTTATAAAACGCCAAACCTTGATGAGGTTCTTTCTGATTGGGGAATTACAGTTGGTGACGGACTTGCATATGAGCTTGAGAGCAGTTCAGTATATGGCAGAAATATGTATGATGGAATACTTTGCTATATGGGAAGCAATGCTTTTTACTTCAAAATTTGATGATAATTCCGCTCCTGTTATTTCCTCTTATGCAAGACCTATTACACTTGATTCCGATGCAGAAACTCAATCCTTGCTTCAATATTCTTCTAAGTCGGGAGTTTGTCCGAGTGATGCAGATGATTCTTACGATTTCACAGGTAATGCAAAGGGAAATATAATTATTGCTGGTTATGGTAAACGGAATTTTTGGTAATGATAAAAAAGAGCAGTGATAAGATTTCAACAGTTTTTGTATTTGGTTCATCGACAATGTTTGAAAAGACAATTCTTGCTTCAACATATAGCGACCAAAAATATATACTTGCTATGCTGAGTGAATCTTGTGGCAGAGTAGACCAAGAGATATCAGTTGAGGCGAAAAGAGCTTACACAATATGATGTTCAAATAGATAATAATTCGGCATCAGTTATTGGCTTAGTTTGCTATGTCGGTTTGCCGATAGCGGTTATATGTGCAGGCTTGATAGTATTTGTAAAGAGAAGAAATAAATAAAATTTTCATTACCCGAACTGATATGGTTCGGGTAATTTTATATTATTTGTAGAATTTTTACAGAACTGCTTAAAAATATAAAAGAGAGATATAGACAAAATAAGGCAAATGGATTTATAATATTGTTTAAAAGCAGATTTTAATATATGGGAGAAATTGCTAATGAAAAGCGATTTTATAAAAATTTTTTGAAAACAGCTCAACCGATAGTTAATCGAATACCATTGATGAACCAAAGGTCGTATCAAACGACATTTTTCACGCTAAAACCTCTACCCTCTGATGTAATATATGATGAGATAGAGGACTTTTCGTATAAAGCAGAATGGGTAATACCTCCTGAGGAGGACCCCGAAAAGGTAATTTTCTATACGCACGGCGGTGGCTATGGTATGGGAGATTTAATTTCATCAAGGGCATTGATTGCACCAATCGCAAAAAAAAACAGGAATACGAGTTTTTTCGTTTGAGTATCGCCTCGCTCCGGAACATCCCTTCCCTGCCGCCTTCGATGATGCAAAGGAAGCTTATGAATATGTTCTTGGACAAGGATATTCCCCCGGAAATATTATTGCCTTTGGAGAATCAGCAGGCGGAGGCTTGGCGGTTTCTAATATTCTTAGGCTTATTGCAGAGGGAAAGGAAGCTCCTCAGTGTCTTGTGACTATTTCACCTTGGAGCGACCTCACTGCAACTGGTCAGACATATTTCCTCAATGAAGATAAAGACCCATTATTGCGTGGAAAATATCTGAAAAGACTTGCGGATTCATATGTCGGAGATGATTCGCCACTTAACCCTTATATCTCCCCCGCCTTTGCAAGCTATGATGATAGATTTCCGCCAACACTTATTCAGGCTGGCAGTGACGAGGTTTTGCTTGATGACTCAAAGCTTCTTTATAACGCTATGAAAGATGGCGGAGTTGATGTCGATATAGAAATTTATCCGAAGATGTGGCATGTCTTTCATATCTGGCAGATTGAGGAATCAGATAAGGCAATTACTGCGATTGACGAATTTATTAAAAGAAAGGTGTAGCTTATGGCTGACACAAGAAAAGCGTGGTATCGCTTAGATAATGCCGCAAAAATATATCCTGCTGTAAGAACTCAGAAATGGTCTGGAAATTTCAGGGTTTCTGTAAGCTTAAAAGAAAAAAAGTTGATATGAAAATTCTTGAAAAGGCTCTTGCTGATACGGCGGAAAGACTTGTTAGCCTTAGATTGAACTTACACAGGGATTCTTTTGGTATTATTTAGAGGATAGCGGTGAGAGTGTAAAAGCAACTGAAGATGTGCGAAATCCTTGTGCGAGATTCGGCGGAAAACGCAATCGAGAAAAAGCCCTGCCGTATTCGTGTTTATGAAAATAGAATTGCACTTGAGATTTTTCATGTACTTGCGGACGGCACAGGTGCTATGAATATCCTCAAAACGCTTACTGCACGATATATTACGCTTAAATATGGCGAAAAGATTCCTGCGGAGAATGGTATTATTGATATTAATTCTGAACCTGATAAAGAGGAAATGGAGGACGCATTTAAGCGTTATGCGAGATTTAAGGCGGTTAAAAGCCGTCAGGAGCTAAAGGGCTATCATTTTAAGGGAACTAAGCTAAAACCGCATGATATAAATATTATTACTGGGCTTATGTCGGCAAGTCACATACACTCTATTTCTAAGTCTTATAAGGTTACTGTGACCGAATTTATAACAGCACTTATGATTTATTCGTTTATGCAGTGTCAGAGCGAAAGTAAATGCTATGTTGAAAAGCCTGTGAAAATCAGCGTTCCGATAAATCTCAGGAAGATTTATCCGAGCAAAACTTTAAGGAATTTTGCGTTATATATAAATCCTGGAATAGAGCCGAGATATGGAGAATTTACCCTTGAGGAAATTATTGAAGATGTTCACCATTTTATGAGAATGAATAACAAGGAAAAGTATCTCAATGCGATTATGTGTAAAAATCTTAGTGATGAGATGAACCCTATAACAAGAGTTGTTCCTCTTTTTTATAAAAAATATTGTTATGAGAATTGCCTTTAATATGTATGGAGAAAATCTGGTTTCTTCTACTTTTTCAAATCTTGGTATGGTAAAGGTTCCTGATGAAATGGGAAAATATATAGACCATTTTGATTTTGTCTTTGGTCGCTTTAAGCGTGATATGCCAAGTGTTGCTGCGGCAAGCTTTGGAGATAAGCTTTGCATTTCGTGGAGCAGTGGAATTGTAGAAAAAGATGTTGAACGCAGATTTTTTACGGAATTGGTAAAAATGGGTGTTCATGTTAAGCTTGAGAGCAATTTTTATCCTATAAATAATTGAGGAAAGGAAGCTTTTGAATGTCTTATTGCGTAAACTGCGGGGTAGAGCTTAATTCAAATGAAAAGCGTTGTCCGCTTTGCTCAACGCCTGTAATAAATCCGAATATCGACAACAAACAAATGGATTTGCCACCGTATCCGCCGAGAAGTGAATTTATAGTTGAAAGAAAAATTAAGAATACAACCGCTTTGTTGATTTCAGTAGTGCTATTAGTTCCACTCTTAGTATGTCCATTATGCGATTATCTTGTAACTGGGAATATCTCATGGTCACTATATGTGATTTTTGGAATAGTGCTTGGCTGGATATTGATAGTCCCGCCTATAATCATGCGTCATGATGTAATAATAAAATGTGCTTGGCTGGATTTTTTCTCGATACTATTATTCCTATATTTAGTAAATATGATTACACCAACAAAGTCAGATTGGTTTGATGCCCTTTCTTTGCCAATAGTGTGTTTACTGATGATTATGCTTATGATTATATTGATATTGTGCAAGATTTTTCGTCCAAGACCTATAACTATAATTGCTTTATCAATCTTTATGCTTGGGTTATTTACTGTGGCGGTTGATATTTTTACAAATCTATTCTTAGGCAAGGGGATTACAGCTTATTGGTCTTTGCCAGCTATAATTGCTTGTACGGCAATAACAATATTGTTATTGGTAGTTTCAAGACTGGCTAAGTTGAAAGCTATAATCAGAAAAAAAGATGCATATTTAATGGAAATTTAAGTTAAAATTAAGGTTGGGATAATATAATCTTAGACATTAAGAGGAACAACAAAGATTTTGTTGTTAATTTAGATTACTTCGGCACTATTGCTGCAAAATACACCCCTTCAAAAAGCCTATGGTTAAAACCACAGGCTTTTTTGTTTTTTGGTTGCACTGACTGTATAAAATGTGATATAACTAAATTATAAGATAGTAGTAAGTTACCCTAAGATACTTAAAATTTAGGCGGAGTGCCTTCGCTCTCAAGACGCGGAATCGCTCGACACTCGCAAGGTAAGTTTGTTGACGCGGTTGGATAAACTACCACTTAGCTAACAAACTATCCTTAGACACTTAAAGTTTAGGTCAAGCCTTTTCTACACCAGCTTTGCTGGTGAAAGCTGCTTGCGGATTCCAAAGGTAGTTGCCTAAGGCAGAGCCTTTAGCGGGTTTTAAGGGCGAAACCCTTAACCTGTCCTTCTTTCTAAATGCGAACTTTGTTCGCACTTTAATTACTAATGTTGATAACGATAGAAAATTAAGCGGTGGACGAAGTCCACCGCTTTAGGAGCAAAGAATGTTAAGGGCGTTGCCCTTAAAACCCATGAGGGACTCCGTCCCTCAACCCTGCGAGCCTTTGAAAAGGCTCGAGCGAAACTTTTGAGTGTCTAAGATATGTGCATTAGCTAATCGGTAGTTCATTGGTAATTTCGTTATCCGCGGTAACAGATTTCCCTAATCAACTACGAGCGAGACTTGTCGAGCGATTCCGCGTCTTGACAGCGGCGGCACGCCGCCTCGAGCGAAACTTTTGAGTGTCTTGGGGAAATTTGCTAGCTAATCGGTAGTTCATTGGTGGTTATTTCATTAGAATATTGTGTGGAAATGGGGTAGGAAATATGTCACTTTTTAGTATGAAAATTACAGAGTTGCCAAAAATTGGGCCTAAAACAGCCACACTCTATGAAAGGCTTGGTGTTCATTCTGTCGGCGAGCTTATCAGAATGTATCCGAGAACATATGAGGATTTGAGTAATCCCGTTTCTATTTCTGAGGCTCAATCTGGCGAAACAGTCTGCATAAAGGCTCATATTGTAGGAAACAATCCGCCTGTGAGTTCGTGGAGGTATGATTATCTATAAGATTACTGTCAGCGATGACGAAAGTCAGATGACAATTACTTTTTTTAATCAACAGTATATGTATGATAAATTAAAGTATGGCGGAGAATTCCTGTTTTATGGCGTATTTAAGAAAAAATATAAATAATTTTGAGATGGCATCACCTGTTGTTTTATCGACAGAAAGTGATGCGATAATTCACCCTATATATAAACAAACTGGTACGCTGACTTCACGCAAAATAGAAGTTGCTATGCGTGAGGCCTTAAAGCGTTTGCCCGAAAAAACAAACGACCCTATTCCAGAAAATATAAGAGAGGAATTTGGGCTTTGCTCACTTGATTTTGCAATAAGAAATATACACTTTCCAGCGGATATAAAAAGCTCTCGAAACCGCTAAAAAGCGACTTACCTTTGAGGAACTTCTTGTGCTTCAGCTTGGAATGATTTTTAGAAAAAATCCGTAAAAAGAAAACCCCTCATAAAATTACTCAGGATTTTACGGAGGATTTTTATAAGCTATTGAGTTTTTCGCCGACATCAGCACAAAAAGAGCGATTTCGGAATGTATATCCGATATGAAAACTGACAAGCCTATGACCAGATTGGTTCAGGGAGATGTTGGCTCAGGAAAAACGGCTGTCGGTGCGGCTTGTTGCTATACAGCGGTAAAGAACGGACTGCAATGTGCTTTTATGGCTCCGACAGAGCTTCTTGCAACACAGCACTATAATTCTCTTTGTCAGCTTTTTGAAAATAGCGGAATAAATATAGCACTACTTACAGGCTCGCTCACAGCAGCTAAAAAAGAGCTGTGTATTCAGCGTTGAAAAGTGGTGAAGTTGATATAGCCGTCGGAACTCACGCTTTATTTTCAAAGGGAGTGGAATTTAATCGGCTTGGACTTATTATAACAGACGAACAGCACCGTTTTGGTGTTGCGCAAAGAGCCGAACTTCTTGAAAAGGGCGAAAGTCCGCATTTGCTTGTTATGTCGGCAACGCCTATTCCGAGAACACTTGCACTTATGATTTTCGGCGATTTGGATTTATCCATTCTTGATGAGCTTCCGCCCGGCAGACAGAAAAATTTCTACATATTTAATAGATTCAACAATAAGACCTCGTGCATTGAACTTTATGAAAAAGCATATCAATAATGGCAATCAATGCTATATTGTTTGTCCGCTTGTTGAGGAAAATGATACCAATATGGCAAGCGTTGAGGAATATGCTGAAAGACTGAAAGACACTGCTTTAGGCTCTTGCAGAATTGCTGTTTTGCATGGTAAAATGAAAGCCTCTAAAAAAGACGAGATTATGACGGAGTTTAAGAATGGAAATATTGATGTTCTTGTATCAACAACAGTAATCGAGGTCGGCGTTGATGTGCCTAATGCTGTTATTATGATGATTGAAAATGCAGAAAGATTCGGACTTTCACAGTTACATCAGCTTAGAGGCAGAGTTGGTCGTGGAACGGTGAAAAGCCACTGCATACTTGTTTCTGATGCACAGAACGAAGGAACTCTTGAACGCTTGAAGATTATGTGTAAGACGAATGACGGTTTTAAGCTTGCGGACGAGGATTTGCGTATGCGTGGGCCGGGTGATTTCTTTGGTTCAAGACAGCATGGATTGCCCGATTTGAAGATAGCAGGGCTTTCAAGTATGGTTTCTATAAATGATGCAAAAGAGGCCGCCGAAATGATTATTGCAGATGACCCTATGCTTTCCGAAAAACAGCATAAACCACTTGCTTTTGAGGTTAAGCGATTGTTTTCAAGCGTTGGCGGTACGCTGAATTAAGATTTATTTTTTATAAAGGTGATAATATGAAAATCAGAAAAGCTGATATAAACGATGTTGAAAAAATGCTTGAAATATATAACTATGAGGTTGTAAATGGAGTTGCGACTTTAGATATAAAGCCAAAAACTCTTGAGGAATGGACGGTGTGGTTTAATAAGCATAGCAACAACCACCCTATAATTGTAGCTGAAAATGATGAAGTTATGGGTTATGCCTCTTTGTCAGAATATCGTGAAAAAAGAGGCTTATAGCTCAACGGTTGAATTGTCGGTATATGTTGGTCACGAATATAGAAATCGTGGAGTTGCAACGGAGCTTATGAAAAATATTATTGAAATTGCAAAAAATGACGATACTATACATATGATAGTTTCTGTCATAACCAGCGGAAATGAGGCAAGTAAAAAGCTTCATAAGAAGTTTGGCTTTAATTTTTGTGGAACGATACACGAGGTCGGCTATAAGAAAGGAAAGTTTCAAGATATAGATAATTATGAATTGATATTACCAGAGAGAATTTAGTTAATGCACTTCCCTAAGATACTCAAAAGTTTAGGCCAAGCCTTTTTTTAAGGCCTGACCTAAACTTTTAACTGTATTAGATGAGCTTGTTAGCCAATCGGTAGTTCATTGCTAATCTCTTCGACCGCGTCAATAATATTCGTTTATCAATGTTGAGCGATTCGCATCTTGACGGCGGAGGGGCACTCCGCCTTGACCTAAATTTTGAGTGTCTAAAATAAGTGTATTAGCTAAGCGACATTTTTAGAAAATTTAATCAAGAAAATCCTTTAATTTTTTACTTCTACTTGGGTGACGAAGTTTTCTCAATGCCTTAGCCTCTATCTGTCTGATACGCTCACGAGTAACATTAAACTCCCTGCCAACCTCTTCAAGTGTTCTTGAACGGCCGTCCTCAAGTCCAAAACGCAAACGCAAAACCTTTTCTTCTCTTGAAGTCAAGGTCGAAAGAACATCAGATAACTGCTCTTTCAATAATGTATGTGACGCTGCGTCCTGTGGTGCTGGTGCATCATCATCAGGTATGAAATCTCCAAGGTGGCTGTCCTCCTCCTCACCAATAGGTGTTTCGAGGGATACTGGCTCTTGTGCTACCCGCATAATCTCTCTTACCTTATCAACCGGCATATCAAGCTCTGCTGCAATATCATCTGCTGATGGCTCGTGTCCCAGTTCTGGTGCAAAAAGCTGGCTTGAAACCTTCTTAACCTTATTAATAGTTTCAACCATATGAACAGGGATACGGATAGTTCTTGCCTGGTCTGCAATAGCCCTTGTTATTGCCTGACGAATCCACCATGTTGCATAGGTTGAAAACTTAAAGCCCTTTGTATGGTCGAACTTCTCAACAGCCTTGATAAGACCGAGGTTGCCCTCTTGTATAAGGTCGAGGAACTGCATACCTCTGCCAAGATAACGCTTTGCTATACTTACAACAAGCCTGAGGTTAGCTTCTGAAAGGCGTTTCTTTGCAGCCACATCGCCCTGTGAAATTCTTATCGCAAGGTCAACCTCCTCATCTGGCGAGAGCAACGGAACTCGTCCGATTTCTTTAAGATAAATCTTAACTGGGTCATCAATAGAAACACCATCTGGTGCTGGTTCGGAATCATCATCGCTATTTTCGTTTATGTTTAAATCATCAAGAGATAAATCCTCTGTATCCTCTATAATCTCAATTCCATTAGATTCAAGTGCGTCATAGATTTTTTTTCTATCTGCTCTGGGTCTAATTCATCACCAAGAACATCAAGTATCTCCTTACTTGAAAGCTGACCCTTTGACTTTCCTAAGTCAAGAAGCGTTTTAAGTGGATTTGCTGGCTTCTTATCCTGTTGCTGTAATGTACTCACTCATATTTTTGTCCTCCTACTTTTTTCTTTCCCTCAATTTTTTGAAATATTCCAACATTTCTTCATCACTGGCTGATGCTGCTTTCTCTGGAGAAATTTTCTCTTTCTCTTCAAGCAGAATATCAATATATTCTTGAATCGCCCGTTTCGGATTATTTTCTCGTGGACGAGATGATAAAATCGAAGTAATACTACTCATCTCATCAGCGGTGAAAGCTTCCGATATATCCATAGGCGAAACTGAACGCATTTCCTTAACCCTCTCAAGCAAAACGCTGAAAACCCGCTTATTAAATGAAGTAACGAACGAGTCCGCAGAAATCCTTGACATTATAGTATCCGCAAGGTCTGGGTTATTTATAAGTATAGCAATTATTGCCTCCTCTGCATTTGCAGCACGAAGATTTCTATGCTTTTCGGGGTTTATCCTGTCATTAGCGGCAGAGGTTTTAAGCTGTATGTTTCTTATTCGCTCTTTACTTTCTTTTCTGAAGGAACGCTTTCTATATTTTTCAATTTCATTCTTAATAGATGATTTAGAAACAGAAAGCTCCTCGGCAAGCTCTCCTGCATAAACATCTGCATCAATATCGCTGTTAAGCTCAGCAAGAAGTCTGGCACATTCATTCAGAAAGCTTATTCTCTGTTCGGGGATTTGCGTATCATATTTCTTGCGGACCTTCTGTATCTGATAGCGAACATCATTTCCGCTTGATTCAAGAAGCTTTCTGAATCTTACTGGTCCTTGTTCGCCATATGAGCGGATAAATTCATCAGGGTCTTTTCCACTTGGAACGGTGATTATTCTTATGCCTATACCTGTCGGACGAAGTATCCCGATTGCACGAGAAGTTGCCTTTTGACCTGCCTCATCGGCATCATAGCATATTGCAACTGTATCGCAATAGCGTTTTATAATCATTGCCTGCTCGGTTGTAAGAGATGTGCCGAGCGTAGCAATGGCATTCTGAAAGCCTGCTTGATGAAGTGCGATAACATCCATATAACCCTCGCACAGAATAAGCATATTTTCTCCGACATTTTTTGCAAAGTTAAGTGCAAAAAGATTTGAGCTTTTCTTAAACACAGGCGTATCTGATGTATTAAGATACTTAGGCTTTTCATCAGACATTATTCTTCCGCCGAATGCGATTACATTTCCTCTTACATCAATTATCGGAAACATAACTCTGTCAAAAAATCTATCCATTGTATGACCGCTTCTTGTTGTAAAAGCTAAGTTTGCACTGACAAGCTCAGAATCCTTAAAGCCCTTTGCTCTAAGATAATTGACAAGTGCAAAGCGTGACGGTGGCGAATATCCTAAGCCAAAATGCTTTATTGTTGCCTCGGATAAAGCTCTGCCACGCAAATACGAAAGTGCGTGTACACCGTCTTGCGAATACAAAGCCTTATGAAAAAATCTTGCCGCCTCACGATTTGCCTCGAAAATGCGTTTTCTAAGCTCACTCAAACCTTTAGATTGTGTATCTGTCGGCATTTCAAGCCCTGCACGAGAGGCAAGAAGCTTTACTGCGTCAATATAATCAAGGTTTTCTATACGCTTAATAAAAGTTATCACATCTCCGCCTACGCCACAGCCAAAGCAATGAAAAAAGCCATTTTCAGGTGAAACACTGAATGAAGGTGTTTTTTCGCTATGGAAAGGGCAAAGTCCAACAAGATTTCGACCTACTCTTTTCAAATTTACATATGATGATATAACATCTGCAATATCTGTTCTTAATTTTAGTTCCTGTAAAAATTCATCAGGTAACGGCATAATAATCACCCCCTTATTTTAAATATCTATCCTTTTTGTTACATTCTTTACTATAAAAATCCAAGAACATACCCTTGTATAATATAATACGCAATAAATTTCAAAATCCCTACAAGCTTTTTGAAAAAACTTAATAAAATTTAAAAACAGAAAGTTTTCAACAAAGCAAAAAACCTGCGGTGTGCTGTCCGCAGGTTTCTCTAAAAACGAGGTTTGAAAAAAGGTTTGTTATTAAAACAAAAAAATTAGAAAGGAAAGAAAAAAAAATCTTAGCAAGTTGTTTTCCTCTTGCTGATATAAATATTACTCTTAATACCTTAAATTTACTTAAAGTTACGGTTAACAATTTATGAACTATTAACACCGATTAGCTAACGCATTTCCCAAAGAAACTTAAAAGTTTTGCTCAAGCTTTTTCAAAAGCTTGCAGGGTTGAGGGACGGAGTCCCTCATGGGTTTTAAGGGCAACGCCCTTAACATTCTTTGCTCTCTAAGCGGTGGACTTTGTCCACCGCTTAATCTCTTTTTGTTGACAACATTAGTCAAAAAGGGGCGGACATTGTCCGCCCCTTTAGGAGTAAGAAGATGTTAAGGGCTTCGCCCTTAAAACCCACCAAAGGCTCTGCCTTTGGAAACTGCGAGCCTTTAAAAAGGCTCGACCGAAACTTTTAATTGTCTTGGGGAAGTCTGTTAGGTTACGGTAGCTACTTCATCCGCGTCAACAATCTCCCATAATACAGAGCGATTCCGCGTCTTGACTGCGGAGGCACTCCGCTTTTAATTGTCTTGGGGAAGTTTACCAGCTTTATTCAAGTTCAAACGCACCTGTATACAATCTATAATACTGTCCGTGCTGTTTTATCAAATCCTCGTGGCTTCCTCGCTCAATAATTCTTCCTAACTCAAGAACCATTATTACATCTGAATTTCTTACAGTTGAAAGCCTATGTGCTATGACAAATACTGTTCTGCCATACATAAGCCCGTCCATTCCTCGCTGTACGATTTCTTCTGTTCTTGTATCAATCGAACTTGTAGCCTCATCAAGAATCATAACAGGCGGGTCTGCAACTGCCGCTCTCGCAATAGATAAAAGCTGTCGCTGTCCTTGTGAAAGGTCTGAACCACTACCTGAAATAACCGTATTATAACCATTTGGCAAATGTCTGATAAAACCGTCTGCATTAGCAAGCTTTGCGGCAGCTATACATTCCTCATCGCTTGCATTAAGATTACCGTATCGAATATTATCAATAACTGTTCCTGTAAACAAATTAACATCTTGCAAAACTATACCAATAGAACGGCGGAGGTCGCTTTTCTTGATTTTATTTATGTTAATGCCATCATAGCGAACCTACCGTCTGCAATATCATAAAATCTATTGATAAGGTTTGTTATAGTTGTTTTGCCTGCACCAGTTGCACCAACAAAGGCAACCTTTTGTCCAGGCTTGGCATAAAGTGTTATATCATGCAAAACTATCTTGTCCTTAACATAGCCAAAATCTACATCATGAAGCTCTACTTTGCCCTCAAGCTTTGTATAGGATACTGTTCCATCTGAATGTGGGTGTTTCAAGCCCATATTCCTGTACGCTCCTCAACTTCAACGAGTTCATCATTTTTGCCGTACTTTACATTGACAAGAGTTACATAACCATCATCAACCTCTGATTCTTCGTCCATAAGCTCGAAAATTCTCTCTGCACCTGCAAGAGCCATAATAACTGCATTGAGCTGTTGGGAAATCTGTCCCATAGGCTGTGTGAATGACTTAGAAAGCTGTAAAAATGATGCAATAGCGCCAAGCGTAATTCCACCAATTCCATTAACAGCGAAAACACCACCTATTATCGCAATAAGAATATACTGAACATTACCGAGATTATTCATAACCGGCATAAGAACATTCGCAAACATATTTGCGGCTGCGGAATTTTTGCAAAGTTCTTCGTTTTTCTCATCAAAGCCCTCTTTTGCCTTTTCTTCGTGACAGAAAACCTTAACAACCTTCTGACCGTTAATCATTTCCTCTATATATCCATTGATATTACCTATTGACTGCTGTTGCTTGACGAAGTATTTTGCACTTTTTGCCAGCAATTTTACCTGTAACAAAAAGCATAAATGATACGAAAACTACTACAAGGAGTGTAAGCCATATATTTGTTGCAAGCATTGCAAAGAATACCGAAACTATTGTAATAAGTGATGAGAACATCTGTGGCAGACTCTGAGAAATCATCTGTCTGAGCGTATCGGTATCATTTGTATAACGGCTCATAATATCGCCGTGTGAATGTGTATCGAAATATCTTATAGGCAAGGTCTGCATATGGTCAAACATTTCATCACGAAGATCTTTAAGAACACCCTGTGCAACTGTAACCATAAGTCGGTTATATAAAAGCGTAGCCACAATGCCTATAATATATATTCCAGCCATAAAGATTATTGCGGTAAAAAGTCCTGCGAAATTCGGGACAGCCTCAATCAAAAGAGGCTCTATATAATCATCTATAAGTGTTTGCAAGAAAAGCGAGGACGCAACACCTGTTAATGCACTTGCAAGGATTGATATAAGAACTACAACCAATCTGCCTTTATATTTAAAAAACATACGAAAGAAGTCTTTTTGCGGTTTTACCTGTATTTTTCCTTCTTACAGGTTTTTTTGTTTGTTTTTGATTACTCATTAAATCTCATTCCCTTCTGTATGAATTTTACTGCTGTGAGCTTTTTGTCTGTGAAGTATAAACCTCACGATAAATTTCATTTGTCTTGAGAAGCTCTTCATGGGTGCCGACAGCATTTATACCGCCATCGTCCATAACGATTATCTTATCAGCATTTTCGATTGAGGAAATTCTTTGTGCTATGATAATCTTTGTTGTGTCAGGAATTTCTTCAGCAAAAGCTTTTCTGATAAGCGCATCTGTTTTGGTATCAACTGCACTTGTAGAATCGTCGAGAATAAGAATCTTCGGCTTTTTAAGCAAGGCTCTTGCTATGCAAAGTCTTTGCTTCTGACCGCCTGAAACATTTGTACCGCCTTGCTCGATATATGTATCATAGCCCTTTGGAAAGGTCGAAACAAAGCTATCTGCCTGTGCAAGCTTACATACATTGACAATTTCTTCATCTGTTGCATTTTCATTACCCCAGCGGAGATTTTCTTTTATTGTTCCCGAGAAAAGAACATTCTTCTGCAAAACAACCGCAACAGAATCACGCAAAGCCTCTATATCGTAATCCTTGACATCAAGTCCGCCGACTGTAAGCTTACCCTTTGTAACATCATAAAGTCTTGGGATAAGATTTACAAGGCTTGTCTTACCTGAACCCGTTCCACCGATTATACCGACCGTTTCGCCAGATTTAATCGAAACTGAAATATCACTCAAGCACATTTTGTCAGCATCTTTCTTATATGCAAAGCTGACATTATCAAAAATAATAGAGCCGTCCTTGACTTCCTTTACTGGATTTTCGCCATTTGTGATGTCGCTTTCTTCATCGAGAATTTCTGTTATTCTCTCCATAGATGCACGAGAAATGATAATCATAACAAAAATCATTGAAAGCATCATAAGGCTCATAAGAATCTGCATTGCGTAGGTTATAAGACTCATAAGCTGACCTGTTGTCATACCAACAACCGGGTCATTGCCGGAGAGAACTATAAGTCTTGCCCCGAACCATGAAATCAAAAGCATACAAGTATAAACACAGAACTGCATAAGTGGCATATTCCAAGCAAGAAGTCTTTCTGCCTTACTGAAATCCTTAAAAATGGATTTCGAGATTTTGCCGAATTTCTCATTCTCGTGGTCTTCTCTTACAAAAGACTTTACAACTCTTATTCCATAAAGATTTTCTTGCACAACATTATTCAATTTATCATAGGTCTTAAAAACACGCTCAAATATCGGGTGTGCCTTAGACATTATAAAGAACAAGCCTACGGCAAGAATAGGCACAATACATAGGAATATAAGTGCCATAGATGAGTTTACATTAAAAGCAAGAACCAATGCACATATGAGCATTATCGGGGCACGAACCGCAACTCTTATAATCATCATATAAGCATTCTGAACATTAGTTACATCTGTTGTAAGTCTTGTTACGATACTTGCGGTAGAGAATTTATCTATATTTGAAAAAGAGAAATTTTGAACCTTGTAATACATATCCTTACGAAGATTTTTCGCAAAACCAGCTGATGCTATAGCTGCACTTCGTCCCGAAAGTATACCAAAATCAAGGATATAAGTGCAAATACTACAAGCACAACGCCCATTTTTACGATATATTCAAGGTTGCCATCATCTATACCGAAATCTATCAGATTCGCCATAAGAAGTGGTATTACAACCTCCATTATAACCTCAAAAAAATAACAAAGACAGGTGCAAGTATAGAGTGCTTTTTATACTCTCTTACACTTCTTAAGAGCTTTCTAACCATATTTTTACCTCCTGCTCTACTCTAAATTTTTTTTTTGATTTTTTGAATTGTTGCAATAAATGCACTGATTTCTTCATCGCTAAGTCCTGCTGTCATTTTTTTGTCGATTTCTACAATATCAATTTCGATAATTTTATTAAGCTCAATCGCCCTATCAGTTAAAACCAGCTTTTTAAGTCTTGCATCATATGGTACGGATTCACGCTTGATAAGTCCCTTTTCTTCCATAATAGATAAAGCCTTTGAGGCTGTCGAACGGCGGATAGAAAATTCTTTTTCTATATCCTTCTGAAAAATATCCCTATCACGATTATGTACAAGATAGCCTATAAGCCAGCCTGTAGCACCTGTCAGCTCATCAACACGCTTTATGTTTTCAGAAGCAATAATCTGTCTATGCAACATATTATTTACAGTTCTAAGCTCAAATCCGATTGTATGCTTATATGCCAAAAGAATCACCTCCTTAAAATTGTTAGTTTGCGAATTGTTTCACAACTAACTGTTCTATAACTAACATTATACTCATATATTTTTTTGATTGTCAACCTTGCCTTATATAAATCTTGTGATGTGTTTTTCTGAAAATTATGTTATTATTTAATAACGAAAGGAAAGATTTCAATGTATGAATACAAATTGATACGCTCTAAGCGTAAATCTATTTCTCTTGAGATTTCTAAGAATTTAGATATAATAGTCCGCTCACCATATGGCTTTCCTAAATCAGAAATAGACCGTTTTGTTACATCAAAAAATGACTGGATAACTAAAAATCTTGAAAAGATAAAAGCTAGAACCGAAAAATATCCAAGCCAAGTTTCTGAAGATGAGGTCAAATCCTTAATAGAAAAAGCTAAGAAAATTCTGCCTGATAAAGTTGCATACTATTCTAAGCTTATGAACTTATATCCAACGGCATTAAAAATCACCTCTGCAAAAACTCGTTTTGGAAGTTGCAGCGGTAAGGATAGTATTTGCTTCTCTTATTTGCTAATGCGTTATCCTGATGAAGCCATTGATTATGTTGTTGTTCACGAACTTGCACACATCAAACATAAAAATCACAGCAAAGCTTTTTATGCCTTAATAGAAAAATATCTGCCCGATTATAAAGAGCGTGAAAAACTGCTAAAATAAATATTCAATATAAAATTATTACCATTAGTATAAATTTGAAATTAAATACAGAAAGGAATATTATATAGATATTTTTTACAATATATTAAAATTGATTTTGTTGCAAAAAATCGTCTATGCTTGATTATTTAACTATAATAGGGTATAATGTAGAAAAAATAAAAAATGGGGGTTATTAAAATGTACAAAGATTTGTGCGATTCAATCGGTCTTGTCGCTAAATACGACCCAGATGTCGCTGCTGCAATGAACGATGAACTTAAAAGACAACGCAGAAACCTTGAGCTTATCGCTTCTGAGAATATCGTTTCTCCTGCTGTTATGGCGGCTATGGGTTCAGTTCTTACAAACAAATATGCTGAGGGCTATCCTGGAAAGAGATATTACGGTGGCTGCCAATGCGTTGATGTTGTAGAGCAAATCGCTATCGACAGAGCTTGCAAGCTTTTCGGTTCAGAATATGCTAATGTTCAGCCACATTCAGGTGCTCAGGCTAATACAGCAGTTTATTTTGCAATGCTTGAGCCAGGTGATACTGTTATGGGTATGTCACTAAGCGAGGGCGGACATCTTACTCACGGTTCACCGGTAAATATTTCCGGTAAATACTTCAACTTCGTCCCTTATGGCGTTGACCCTGAAACACACAGAATCAACTACGACAAGGTTCTTGAAATCGCTAAAGAAGTTAAGCCAAAGATGATTGTCTGCGGTGCAAGTGCTTATCCAAGAATTATCGACTTCAAGCGTTTCAGAGAGATTGCCGACGAGGTCGGTGCTTATCTTATGGTAGATATGGCTCATATTGCTGGTCTTGTTGCAGCAGGCGTTCACCCAAGCCCAGTTCCATATGCACACTTCACAACAACTACTACTCATAAAACCCTTAGAGGTCCAAGAGGTGGTCTTATTCTTTGCAATGAGGAATACTCAAAGCAGATTAACAAGGCTATCTTCCCTGGTACTCAAGGAGGTCCACTCATGCACACAATAGCCGCTAAGGCTGTTTGCTTTTGGTGAGGCTCTCAAGCCTGAATTCAAGACATATGGCGAAAATATCGTTAAGAACGCTAAGGCTCTTGCTAATGGTCTTGTTTCAAGAGGTCTTAACCTTGTTTCTGGCGGTACAGACAACCATGTTATGCTCCTTGACCTTCGTGATAGAGAAATCACTGGCAAGGAACTTGAGCATAGACTCGACGAGGTTTATATAACTGTTAATAAAAATACTGTTCCAAACGAGCCACGCAGTCCATTCGTAACAAGCGGTATCAGAATTGGTACTCCTGCAGTTACTACAAGAGGTCTTGGCGTTGAGGAAATGGACAAGATTGCTGACTTCATTTCACTTTGCGTAAATGATTTTGAGGGCAACGCAGATGATATTCGTGCAGGTGTAAACGAAATCTGCGCTAAATTTCCACTTTATGAATAATTTAAAACAGCAGTATATCTGACTGCTAAAGGCATAGCTTAATTATGAGCTATGCCTTTTTGCATATGCTTATAAAATAAGTTTGCAAAAAGTAGACATTTTAAAGTAGACATTTGAATAATTTTGAGGTATAATAAATTATATTTGTATAATATTCCGAAAGGATGGAAAGTTTATAATGAAAAATGCTATAAAAAAAAATTGCTGCTTCTACAATCTGTGGTGCTTTGCTTTTTGAGTATGGCTGGCTGTGCAGATACTTCATGGAGCGTTAAGAAAAATGATGATGAAACTCTTTCTGTTGGCACATATATCTATTATATGACTCAGGCATATAGCGAAGCTAAAGAAAAAACTGGCAAATCTGGCAATGTTGTTCTCAGCGAAACTATTGATAAGAAAACAGGCGACCAATGGATTCGTGACAGAGCAAAGGAGCTTTGCGTAGAGCAAATGACTCTCGATAAGCTTTGCAAGGATAATAAGATTAATATAACAGATGACGAAATAGACGCTACATATAAAAAAAGTCAAAGTGTTTTCTATGGTTACGGATATTGCTCGTATTATGATATGTGGGTTATGTCTAAGCAAAGCTATGAGGCTATGGGTATTTCCGAAAATTCATATAAGAACGCAATAATCAAGACTGCTCTCGAAAAAGACAAGTTTTTCAATAAGCTTTATGGCGAGGGAGGCAGCAAGGAAGTTAAGGATAGCGAGCTTGAAAAATATTTCAAAGAAAACTATGTAAGCTATAAATATCTTACAACCTCTTTAAACAAAACAGATAGCAACGGAAAATCTACAACTATGACTGACGAAGAAAAGGAGGCTGTCAAAGCTCAATATGAAAGATATGTAAAAATCATAAATGAGCAAGGCAAAACAATAGATGATGTCGCTGCACAATATGATAAAGATTATCCTTCCGAATCATCTACTAAAAGCTCAAGCGAATCAAGCCAAGAAACAACCTCATCAGCCTCTTCAGAAAAATCAAGTCAGCCTGAAACAACTTCATCTGAAGCTTCTACTGAAAGCTCAACCGAAAGCTCTAATTCTTCTACAAAAAAAAGCAGCTCGGTACAATCATCAATAGAAGATTTGAGCAATGACAACTTCGTATTTGGTGATGAAGTCAAGAAAAAAGCTCAAGGAAATGAAAGACAACGAGGCTGCTTATGTTGCCACTTCTTCTGCATACTACTTCCTTTATAAGACACCTATTGCCGACGAAGTGAGTTCCGCACTTGACAAAAATAATACAAGCAACTATCGTTCTAAAATACTTCACTCTATCAAGGACGATGAATTTGATAAGTATATTGAAGAGCAAGGAAAGAAAATTGATTACGAATTCAATGATGCTGCATATAATAAATATACACCATCAAGAGTTATTCCTGATTCCGATAATTCAAAGAACGAATCTTCAAAGGCTTCAAGTGAATCAAGCACAGAATCTTCAACAGAATCTAAGACCGCAAGCGAAGCAAGCACAGAATCTTCAACAGAATCTAAGACTGCAAGTGAAGCAAGTAAATCAGAAAGTTCTGCACAAGGTTAATCATTAAATATAGCAATGGCGTTCAGATTGAATAAGTCTGAACGCCATTTTTGTTTGTAAAAAAATCAAACAGTTATGATTTAATATCGCTTATTTTCAAATTGAATTTAATGCCGAGATTATCTGCGGAAATCTCTTTTAAAAAGCCTTCCTCAGAAATTATCACATCAAAATTTATTACAAGGCTATCTAATGTTGATTTATTATCATCAATTAGCTTTCTATAATAGCTGTAATCTTTGTTTCTCTTAAAAACAGCTTGACTATTTGTAAGTATACAATCAGCTATTGAGTATGGGTTCATAGCAAAACTCATAATATCGCCATTTTCAGTGCTTTCTGTGGTTAAACCGAGAATTTCAGTTTTGCCCTCATCACTACTTAGAATATTATAAATATTAGCCAGCGAATTTTCGATTTCATCAGCATTAACATAATCCTGCCAACCCATTTTATCTATAAGGCCTTGCCAATCATTATTGAAATTTGTTATGCTAAAATCTTTAGTTTCAGAAAATAAAGCAAAAAAATTTTCAGCATTTTTCTCATTTATATCTATAATTTCTGTCTTGTCATTTTGATTATAAAGAATTTTCCCACCATTACCTGCACAATTTATTTTTATATTTATCTTATCTTCCTTTTTAGAAGTGCTTGTAATTGGCTTGGAAATAATATCAAATTCCGCAGTAAGCTTTTTGCTGTCTGGATTGACTTCATATCTGCCCGTAAGTGTACTAAATCTATTTTTAAATGGATTTTCTAAAGTAGCGTCAACCCTTGCACTATAAGCAGTAAAAGTATTTTTTGAGGCAGAAATCATCTTAAAAAACGGCTCTGAATGTAAAGAATTGATTTTAAAGAATAATATTGCAGTTGCTATAATAGCCGACAAAACAACTATGGCAATAAGTATAAATATAGTTCTACGAAATTGATTCATAGATTTCTTTAAGTCAGGGTCACTTTTTCGGTTTCCAAAAATATATCATCTTGAGCGTTTTTTATTATAAATCACCTCTATTCTTAAAAGCTATTATTATTTTAATAATAAAATAAATATATCACAAGCAGTATAAAATATCAACTTTTTAAAATTAAATATAAAAAATATGTATATAATGTTGACAATAAGTGCCGTATATTGTATTATGTAGCCAAGACAATAGGAAAGAAAGAAGGAAAAATTTTGCAGCTTATAGTAAATAATATTACTAAGTCATTCGGCGAAAAGAAGTTCTTCGTGGAATAAGCCTTAATGCCCATAGTGGCAAAGCTTTAGGTCTGCTTGGTAGAAATGGTGCTGGCAAAACTACCACTATCAGAATTATTATGGGGGTTTTCCCTGCAGATAGTGGAGAAATTCTTGTCGATGATAAGCCAATCAACAGAAATGAACTGACTATCGGATACTTGCCAGAAGAAAGAGGAATGTATCCAAAGAAAAAAATTATCGACCAGCTTGTTTATTTTGGCAGGCTTCATGGTTTAAGTAAGAATAATGCTATCTCATCTTCAAAGCAATGGCTTGAACGCCTTTATATGACAGAATATGCCAATAACAAGCTCGAAACCCTTTCTAAAGGTAATCAACAAAAATTCAGCTTGCAGCGGCAGTTATGTGCAAGCCTTCAGTCGTAATTCTTGATGAGCCTTTCTCTGGCCTTGACCCTGTCAACGCTATGCTTTTAAAGGATATTATCAAAGAGCTTATCAATGAAGACACCATAGTATTTTTCTCAAGCCATCAAATGAACTATATCGAAGAATTTTGTGAAGATATTGCAATTCTTAATGGTGGCACAATAGTTCTTAATGGTGCTATCAACGACATAAAACGCAGTTATCGTAGAGATATGATAGCTATTGATTCACTTGATTATAAAAATATTCTCAAGCTTATCTTTGAGAAATTCTCTAATGAGATAATCTCAGCCGAAGCCGATAATGAAACCGATAACAGAGTTAAGGTCAAATTAAAGGAACCGTCCTCAAAACAGTCACTATATAATCTTATTTCCTCAAGCGGAATAGATATTGATGGAATGGGCATTATACAGCCGACCTTAAATGATATTTTTGTTGAATATACGGAGGACAAAATATGAAAACCAAAAAGAAAGAGTGCCTTTAAAACTATTCTTGGCTTTGAATATATTTCTGTAATTAAAAATAAGGCATTTATAATCAGTACAATACTTGTAGTTGCTACTTTGATTCTTACATCATTTTTGCCTGCACTTATTATTGGACTTACTTCCTCTGATAGTAGTGACGAAGAAACAGAAAAACCAAAAATCGCAGTTGTAAACAAGGCTTACGAAAAAGACGACGATGTAATCGTAAAAGCTATTACAGATAACTTTAACGGCTATGATGTAGAAAGCATAAAAAGTGAAAGTGATGCTCAAAAAGGCGTTAAAGATGGACTATACAGCTTCTCTATAATCCTTAATAAACCGCTTGAATATAACTATATCACGCTCACACAATCCATTTATGATACAACCACCGATATGGTGGATACTGCTATTACATCAGCATACCGCACAACAGAGCTTGAGAAAAAGGGCATTTCTGCTCAGGAATCTGAAAAAATCCTTTCAGCTTATACAACGAAAAGCGTTATTACACTTGGAACAGACCAAACAACTGCATATATTTCTACATATATTCTTGTTATGGCACTATATACTGCTATTCTTGCATATGGACAGCTTGTTGCTACCAGCGTTGTCACAGAGAAAAAGCAGTCGTGCTATGGAAATGCTTATAACCTGTGCCTCACCATCAGACCTTATGTTTGGAAAGGTTATTGGTGCTGGGCTTGCAGGCTTTACTCAAATAGCAGTAATTTTCGGAGTAGGAGCAATATCACTTCCTGTTATGTTAAGCTCTATGCCTGCTGACCTTAAATCTATAATTTCTTTCCCTATCGAATCGGCACTTTTTGCTATACTATTCTTTGTTCTTGCTTTCTTTATATATGCCTTTGTTTTTGCTGCAATAGCATCTCTTGTTTCAAGAATAGAAGATTTAAGTAGTATTATGTCACCGGTTATGTTTATAATTATATTTGTCTTTATGGCTGTTATTTTCGGTATGAACAGTGGTGAGCTTAATAGCCCTCTTATGATAACAATATCCTACATACCTTTCACAGCACCAATAGCTATGTTTGCAAGAATAGCAATGAGCGATGTAGCCGCTTGGGAAATTATTATTTCGGTAGCAATTCAGGTTGCATCTGTATTCATACTCGGAAAGCTTGCTGCTGCTATTTATCGAGTAGGTGTTCTTCTCTATGGCAAGCCACCAAAGCTTGGTCAAGCATTAAAAATGGTATTCAGCAAAAAAGCCCGCAGCTAATAAATTAAAAGTTTTGCTCAAGGCAGCGAGCCACCGCTACAAAAGACTGCAATTTATAAAAAGTTTTGTACAATATATTGAGAGTTTATTCTGTATGAAAGGCTGATTATATGAAAAAATTATATGCTGTTATTATCTCAATACTTGTGCTTTGCGGCTCAGTCTTTATGTCTGGCTGTAGTGATTTTACTTTTTAATCCTATTGGCAAATGGGAAAATATCGAAACAAAAACAGTAGACGGCTTAGATGTAGAAGACCCATATGACAGAAGCTTTTATCTTATTTTCCGCCATGATGGTACAGCCTATATGACACTTGGAGATACTAAGTTAGATGTAGATTTTTCATACATATATGATGATGAATCTGTTACAATAACCAGCAAACCTCAAAATAGCGATAATAAACCAGTTTCAGTTAAATATAAGCTAAAAGAAAATGGCACTGTTATGGAAAGTGAAATCAATGGACTAATCAATATATATAAGCGAGTATAATTAAAAGCTTATATAAAACATAAACGAGCTATCAGATTTGATAGCTCGTTTTATTTATATGCTTAACAGAATTAATTTAAATATATGAATTAAAATTATGCGTTGCCAAGACGAATCATTTCATCTATGCACTTTCTTGATTGTGCAATTTCTTCATCAGTCATCTTAATCTCAAAGGCCTTACCACTATCAATATTTTCGATTGAACGAAGAACATCATTAAGGGTAGTAAGCTTCATATTAGGGCAAAAGAATTTTCTTTGAAAGAATGTAGAAATCCTTATCAGGACATTCATACTGAAGGTCCTCTGCAATACTCATTTCTGTACCGATAATAAATTCTTTGTGGTCGGATTTCTTGGCATAATTTGCGATGCCCGATGTAGAACCCACATAATCAGCACGCTCTACTACTGCTGGAATACATTCAGGGTGGACAAGCACAAGTGCAGCTGGGTGAAGCTTCTTAGCCTCTTCTAAATCCTTGAGAGTAACAGACGCGTGAACAGGGCAGCCACCTTGCAAAAAAGCTTAATATCCTTTTCAGGAACATTTTTCTTTACAAAATCTCCAAGGTTGCAATCAGGGATAAATAAGATTTTATCACTCTCCATATTCTTGACGATTTTTACGGCTGTTGATGAGGTTACGCATACATCACATACTGCCTTGAGTGCGGCTGTTGTGTTGATATATGCTACAGCTGTTCTATCTGGCTCCATTTTTTTTGAGCTGTGAAATCATATCAGGCTCCATCTGCTCTGCCATAGGGCAGGTTGCAAGCGGATTTGCAAGGAATACACGCTTATCGGGAGAAAGCATTTTTGCTGTTTCAGCCATAAAGTGAACACCACAAAGGAGAATATTCTTTGCGTTTGTTTTCTGTGCCTCAAGACTAAGCGTGAATGAATCACCAACAAAATCAGCAACTTCTGTAATCTCTCTTGCAACATAGCTATGAGCAAGAATAAATACATCTTTTTCCTTTTTAAGCTTTAAAATCTTATCCTGTACATCTCTAATCATAATTAACTTCCTCTCATAATATTAATGCTGTTGAACAAGCGAACTAAGTTTGCCCTTAAATATAATATAAGCTCAATGATAAATATTAGTTTATAATTAACTTTGAAAAACTATCAATTTCAAGGCTTAACTAACATTTATCTTTCAGGGAACCCCCTGCGAGGCTTCCCTACGAAAAACATTCCACTGGAATGTTTTTCTACCCTCCTGTGCTTTTAGAAGGATAAAGTATTTCGCTCTCTGCGGAGAGCGACCAAAGCTCTGCCGTAGGTGACTACCTTTGGAAACTGCAATCTTTTGAAAAAGCTTGCACAAAACTTTTAATTTTCCCATAATTAATATAAGATTAAACAAAAATGAATTTTATTCTACATTTGTTTTAGAAATAGTTCCGCCACCTACAACAATATCGCCTGAATAGAATACTACTGCTTGTCCTGTTGTAACAGCCCTTTGTGGCTCATCAAAGATAACCTTTATATCTCCATTTTCGAGCGGATATATTGTTGCTGGCTTTTCAAGCTGACTATATCTTGTCTTTGCAGTCACCTTCATAGGCTCTGCTAATTTTTCTATTGAAATAAGGTTGATGTCATTTGCAATAAGTCCTGTTGTGAATAAATCCTCATTCTTGCCGAGTGTAACGGTATTATGTTCCATATCCTTAGAAACAACATAAGCTGGAGCACCAAGCGAAATATTCAAACCCTTTCGCTGACCTATTGTATAGCGAATTATGCCATTATGCTTGCCAAGAATATTTCCCTCAGCATCAACAAAATTTCCCGCTGGAAAATGTTTGCCCGTATCTCTTTCTATAAAAAGAAGCATAATCACCATCAGGCACAAAACAAATATCCTGACTATCAGGCTTATTTGCATTGATTAAGCCATATTTTCTTGCTATCTCTCTGGTTTCCTCTTTGGTATATTCACCTATAGGAAAGAGAGTTTTTTGAAAGCTGTTCCTGTGTCAAGGCATAAAGCACATAGCTTTGGTCTTTCTTATGGTCTTTGCCCTTTTGAGAAGATAACGGCCTGTTTTTTCATCATATGCTCTGCGAACATAGTGTCCCGTTGCGATATAATCACATTCCATTATTTCGGCACGCTTTAAAAGTGCATCAAACTTGATAAATCTGTTACAGTCGATACAAGGGTTTGGCGTATCGCCGTGAATATACGCATTATTAAAGCGGTTTATAACACATTCACGAAAACGGTCACCAAAATTGAACACATAATGCTCCATACCAAGCTTAAATGCGGCATTCCTTGCGTCCTGAACATCATCGAGTGAGCAGCAGGTCTTTGTTCGGTCGAGTGCAATATCTTCGTTTGTAAAAAGCTTGAGCGTTACTCCGACAGCCTCGTAATCTCGCTTTAAAAGAACAGCGGCAACCGAACTATCTACACCACCACTCATAGCAACAAGAACCTTGCCCTTTGGCATAGGCTTCACCTCTCATAAATTTACGATTTAGGATAGGTTTATTATACTACAAGCCATAGATAAAATCAACTTATAATTACCCAGTAATCTAATAGGCATTTAATCTATAATAGTTTTTTGAAAATGGGATTGATAAATTTTCCAATAAAAGATATAATTAAATTTATAATGTAAATAATTCAAGGAGGTTCAGTAATGCCATATATTGATACTAAAGATGTTATAAGCCAGAGTTTTAAAAACCTTATGGAGAAAAAAAAATCTTTTGATAAAATTACGATTTCTGATATATCAGATGAGGCTAAAATAAACCGTCAAACATTCTACTACCACTTTCACGATAAGTACGAGCTTTTAAATACTATATTTTATAATGATGTAATAGTTGAACTTATTGATGGATTTTCAATTGATAACTGGGCAGAAAAGTTTTTAACCATGCTCAACACCTTGAAAAAAAATTCTAAATTCTATAAAAACGCCCTGCATACATCTTATGGCGGAGAATTCAGAGCCTATCTACTTAATCTTACACAAAAACTACTTTATAATCTTATCGGCACATTAACTGGTGAAAATTCAGTAGATGACTTAGACAGAGTTTATGTAGCTAAATTCTTTTGCTTACGGAATAACTGGCACTATTATCGACTGGATAACTACCGGAATGAAGGACAGCCCTGAATTTATCACCAACCATCTTAAAGACATTATTGATGATTGCAAAATTTTAATCGTTGCAAAATATCTGAAATAAAAAACGGCTATCGCAATTATCTTGCGGTAGCCGTTCTCAATATTAAATTATGCAGTAGTTTTCAGAACTCTCATAGCACTTAGAGGAGCATAAAGTATTTCGCTCTCTGCGGAGAGTGACAAGGACATTACCCTTGCCCTACGAGCAGCTTTCACCAGCAAAGCTGGTGTAGAAAAGGCTCGAGCGAAACTTTTAATTGTCCTGCATAAATTTATTACAACTTAAAAACTCATTTTTACATCATTTCTCTTAGCTGATTCAGCCTCAAAGAATTCCTTTTTCTGAAGACTCATTGCACCTGCAACAATGCTCTTAGGGAATGTTACTATCATCTGGTTATACTGAGAAACATTTGCGTTATATGCTCGCCTTGCAGCCTGAAGATGTTCTTCAACATCATAAGCAGCCATTTGAAGCTGTTTATATACCTGAGATGAAAGAAGTACAGGATACTGTTCAGCAACAGCATTGATTCTGCCCATAGCCTCATTAATTGAATTATTGAACTGTGAGCGGTCCTGCATAGAATTCATCTGGCGTTTTTCGATTGTGCCTTGAATTACATCTGTTTCGTGCTTTGCATATGCACGAGTAATATCGAGCATCTTTGTAAGTGTATCATATCTCTTTGTGAGGGCTACATCTATTCCAGATTCTGCCTCATTGATTTTAACTTCTGTTCTGCGGAAGTTATTTGATGTAGAAATCCACCAACCTATAATAATGATAAGAACTAAAGCTACAATACCTATAATAATATAAATTCCAATATCCATAATAAACTCCTTCTGACAGTTAAAGCTGTCTGTAAATTTTTATTTAAATACTTAAAGCGTTAGCTTCACATCGGAATATTCCCTTAATAATTGATTGAGATAATTATATATTACGGACTATAAGCAATAATTGTCTAAAAAGAATTATAAGAAAATTATTTTTAAATAATTAAAAATTAAATATAAATTATTTTGCATAGACATTATCATCTATTTTCATAAGTTCAATTAAATCTGAATTTATTTATATTGCTACTCTTAATTTTAGAAGCCATTATTATTTATTGGTGGCATTGGGTTATTTTGATATGATGGTTCTTCTTTGTGCTGAACATAAATATTATCATTAATATTAAGAATTGCCACTATACCACTTACAAGGCTAAAATCATATTTGAATTTCTGTATATCTGACATAAGATTAATTTTGCGTAAATTTGGTTCAAACGAATCTTGACCATTATTTATAAATATATGTAAAATTCCATCTTTAAAACAAGCAACAATTTTACCCTTTGCATTCTGCTTTAAATACATAAGTCTTTCTATAATCTGTGGTGTAAGCAAATAGTAGGCCAAGTGCATATCACTTGATTTTACAGTAAACATTTCGTTAAAAAGCGGATTTTCATGCTGTATGTCACTAAGTTTCTTTCTCTTTGCTCCATAAAAAAAACTTTTTATCTTTTATTATAACTGTCCCCTGAAATTGCTTTGGATAATTAAACCCTATCCATCTTCCCTTGAAATATGTCATAGAACTATCATCGTCCTTATATTCTACAACAAGGTCCGATTGAGCAAAATATACATCGTGATATTTTCCTGTTATGAGGTCCTCTGTATGATAAGTGTTTCCGTTAATAATAGCATTTAAATCCTTATAAACACTTTGTGGTATGCCAAAATGCGGGTCATATACAAGCTCATGAACCTCTCCTTCAATAGCTTTTCCGATAACATAATTTTTATAATCTGCCAATGTATATTTATTCGGGTCTTCTTTATTCACTAGGCTTTTTATAATAAACATTATAATTGCTATGATAGTCGATATTAAAATTATAGCTCCTACTATCTCCAAAAATATTAGTATGTTTATTTCATAATAGCCTTTGAGTATAATCATTATTATAGTGCAAACAAAAAACACTATACCAGAAATTATTTTACTACGCTTATCCTTTCTTGCATAATCTGTCAAATCTATCATTAACTTTTGCTCATCTATCTGCTTAGGCGGAACAGGATTTCTCCTCAAAAAGTGCATAAAGCCTAAAAATGGGTTGCCTTCCTTATAAAAAAAAAATATTTTGGGTCAGCTTTTCTCTCTGCCTTATATCTTTCGTTTACATTAATCTCATTATACACATCGTTTGTTTGATAGCTTTTCGCCATATAAACTCTCCTTAGAATCTTCCACCCTGTATGCCTATTCCTGAGCCATTACTTTTCGGAGGTGTAGAATTAGAATAGTTCTGATACTGCGATGGCTGTGTTTTGCTTTGAGCATAAAAGCCGTTATTGACCTCTAAAATATCTATTGTTTTGCTGACAAGAGAAAAATCTTTAGCAAAGCTTTCTGTATCCTTGGCAATATCTAAGTTATTAACATCAAGTTCAAATGCGTTTTCTCTGTTATGTATGCCTATATGAAGCATACCGTTCTTAAAAAAGCAAGCTATTATTGCTCCTTTAGAACTCTGCTTTAATTCCATAAATCTTTCAACAAGCTGTGGTGTTAAGATATAATAGCCCAACTGCACATCATTTGTGCTTACCGTAAACATTTCATTAAATGTCGGATTTTCGAGCGTTATTACTTCAAGGTCATTTCTGCTTATTCCAACAAAATCTTTATCTTTAACTATAACTGTTCCACTGAATTTTTTCGGATAATCAATAACTATCCATCTACCACTAAAGTGTGTAAATGTGCGTCTTTGTTCTGAACCAGTATTTTTAGAAGATACATTAAGGTCTGATTGCACAAAATAAACATTATTATATTTACCAGTTATAAAGTCCTCTCTATGATATGTATTTCCTCTGCTGGCAATATTAACATCGCAATATACACTCTGAGGCAAACCGCAATAAGGCTCATAAATTATTTCTGAAACCTTATCACCAATAGCTTTTTTAATAATATGTGCTTTATATTCCTCTATTGTATAACTTTTATTATCTTTTTTATTTAAAGCAGAGGAAGATTTTATGTTCCACACAATAAATATAGCAAGTGATATTGCAGACAATAAAACTAAGGTTAAGCAAAGCCATACATTCATAGCCTTAAACATAAATAAAAAAGACAATCAAGAGTAAGGCAGAAACAACTACTCCGCCTGCCTGAATCCCAGTTTTACTGCCATATTCTGCTCTATTGCTAAAATGCTCAGAAAGAGCTTGAAGCATTTCTTGCTCATCAATCTCTTTTTGGTGGAACAGGCTTTCTGCTTAGAAAACGCATAAAACCCACAAAAGGATTGCCAGTTTTATTAAAAAATACGCTTGGGTCGGCCTCATATTCATTGGCATTTCTTTCATTTATATTAAATTCATTATAAACATCATTTTCTTCCATTTTTAATTACTCCTCAATAATTAGAATCTTCCACCTTGTATGCCTATTCCTGAACTATTATTGTTATTTGGCGATGTAGAATTAGAATAATTTTGATATGGAGCTTGCATAGGTGGCTGTGCATTGCCTTGAGCATAAACACTATTATTAATATCAAGAACATCTATTGTGCCACTAACAAGGGTAAAATCTTGCATAAATTTCTGTATATCACCCATAAGATTAACATTATTTATATTTGGCTCAAAAGAATCCTTTCCGTCATTAATAAATATATGTAGATAACCATTCTTGAAACAAGCAACTATATTTCCGTTAGTACTTTGCTTTAGCTCCATAATTTTTTCAACAAGCTGTGGTGTTAAGAGATAATAGCCTAACTGCATATCACTTGCTCTTACTGTAAACATATCATTAAAATAAGGGTTTTCAAGCTGTATCTTTTCAAGCTCTTTTTCTTTTTTACACCATAAGCAAAGCTATTATCTATAATTACAACTGTTCCATTAAATTTCTTAGGATAATCAATAGCTATCCATCTGCCTCTGAAGTATGTAGTTGTTGTATCATGTTCGCCATTACTTTCATATTGTACTTTAAGGTCTGATTGCACAAAATATACATTTTTATATTTTCCGGTTATGAGGTCCTCCTTATGATAACGATTTCCGTGCCTCATAACATTTAAATCACTATAAACGCTTTCTGGTAAACCAAATCTTGGTTCATAAACAAGACCCTCTACTTGACCTTCAATAGCTTTTTTAATAACATACGCCTTATAATCATTTATCGTATAATCTGAATTATTATAACCTTTTACGGAATTCATAATTAAATAAATAATTAATACTGGAACCATAATAAATGGCAGAAAATTTAATATCACTCCTATTACTCCATCAATAAGCATACCCAAAATTACTGAAACCGGTATTATAACAACTATCAGCTTAAGCATTTTTTTAAAATTTCTTTGCTTTTTTGCACACTTTGAAAATGATTCTAAAAGTCTTTGCTCATCAATCGGTTTTTGGCGGAACAGGCTTTCTTTGCAAAAAGTGCATAATACCTAAGAATGGATTGCCTGTATCATTAAAAAAACACCATCGGGTCGGCAGCTCGTTCATTTCGTTCTCTGCTAAAAAGAATCCAATTCATTATACTGGTCATAGTTAGCATTCTGGCTTTGAGCTTGTTTTTTATTTTTATTTGATTAGACATAGATTCCAACTCTTTAAATGCGTCATTTATTGAATTATTACCCATAATATCTTCTCCTTATAATTTAATTATTATAGACACATATCCATAATAAATGTAAAAATGTCTAAAATACTTATTTTTAAATAAAATATTTTTCTTTTTAATTATATATTAGCTATTTGCAGTAATAATTGCTTTAGAGAAATTTAAATAATTCTATTTTATAAAACAAAAAACGCTCCGTATTAAAACGAAGCGTTTGAATATTTTATTATCTATCAGCCAACATAGGCATTGTCGCCCTCTTCGATGACATAAATTGTAACATCTCTTCTGCCAAACTGTGTGCATTCACCGAGTGTGTTGTAATAAAGGTCTACGATTGCAGAACCATCGAAAAGTGCTCCGCCTGTATCTGCGGCTGTTGCATATCCATAGCAAACCTGACCGTCATTAGATACGATATAAAGCTTAGAACCGTATGGAATGAGATTTGGGTTAACCGCTACATTACCAGGCTGTGCTGGTCTGCCTGACGCAGTTGAAGAGCCTGCTGGTGCATAATATGCTGTGCCAGAGCCTGTGTATGAACGGAGATACTTAATTGTGTTGCCGTTCATATCTGTGAAGGTCTGTTCAGCAGCATTTGAACTGAATGATTTTCACCTGTATAAAGCTTATCAGTTTTTCTTTTCAACTTCCTTAAAGGCAATAGCCTTCTTTGACTGAACTGTTTTATAAGTAATTCTGTTAATCTTAAGCTTGAGATTGTCCTCAACCTTACTATCAGATTTCACATTGAGCTTATCTGTTGGCGAAAGCTTAATGCCGAGGAACTCAAGTGCCTCTGCAACTGTTCCTTCTGGAACATCCTTAGAAACTGTTTTGCCTGCGTCATTAATTGAGATTGTGTACCAACGCTTAATCTTAATCTTCATATCAGGCTCAAGTGTTGTTCCTGCAGAAGGTGTAACTGAATCAGAAGCATTAACCTTAATATTTGCAGCCTTGAGTGCATCTGCAACTGTTCCTTCGCTAAAGACAACGCTCTTAACATCGCCATCAGCCTCAAGGTTTACATTAAAGGCTCTCATTATAGAAACCTCTACGCCGTTGCCACTTGTTTCTGTAAGAACAACCTTGTCATTATCGCCAAGCTCAACGCCTGCCTGCTCAAGGATTGCGTTCTGGTCGAGGTTCATTGTATTTATAACTGTTGTATTTTCACCATCTGTAATTTTAACAGTCTTAGTAAGAGCTGTGACTGAAAGTGCCGCCGAAAGACATACCGCACCCATTACAGAAAAAGACAGCAATCTTAACGATTTTACCAGTCGCTTTACTAGTGGTTTTCTTTTCTCTTTTTGCCACATAATTCTTCTTAGGTAACTTCATTATGTAATCTCCTTACGACTGTCCTTAAATCGTTACTTTGATAATAACACTAACGATTGGACAACTTTTAGTTGATGTGGCTATTATAGTCTTGAATTTGCATTATGTCAAACAGGTTTTAAGGTTAACAATTGTGCATTTTGCCGACAATTCGAACGAACATTCGGTCGAATAAACTATAATTATTGGATTATACTTCTTCTTAAGAATTAAACTTATTTAAAGTCTGTGCAAATTGCAGAAAATCAAATGTTACAAATAAGTAACAAGCTTAAAAGACTCCATAAAAGGTCACTTTTATACATATTGAGTAGATTAGCTCCTAAATAATCAAGTATTTTTTTTCGCTATTTTATCGGCTTTTTGATGTAATTACCATAAGTTTCCATTGTTATTTTTGTGCAATCGTTTTAAATTTCATTTTAAAAGCTTTGTTAAGATTTTTTAATCATTTTACAATATTTTCCCAAATGTTAATCCTATAAAATCACTTAATTTTTATAATACAAAATAGCCTTTTCTCTCACAATCAAAGCCATTTTCAACTCAAATATGATATATTTTCGTGGCTAAGCTACCATTTTTGCGAAATTACATTTTCTGTCGAAATCCGCGTTTTAGTGTAACAATTTTGTAACAGGTTTAAGCAGATTGCTACCGCTTAGCTTACATACTTACCCAAGACACTCAAAAGTTTCGCTCGAGGCGGAGTGCCTCCGCAGTCAAGACGCAGAATCGCTCGACAAGTCTCGCTCGGTACGAGTAAATGAAACCTTATTGACACGGTCGAAGTAATTTCCAATGAACTACCGCTTAGCTTACATACTTACCCAAGACACTCAAAAGTTTCGCTCGAGGCGGAGTGCCTCCACAGTCAAGACGCGGAATCGCTCGACAAGTCTCGCTCGGTGCAAGTAAATGAAACCTTATTGACACGGTCGAAGTAATTTCCAATGAACTACCGCTTAGCTTACATACTTACCCAAGACACTCAAAAGTTTCGCTCGAGCCTTTTCAAAGGCTCGTAGGTCAAGGGCAACGCCCTTGTCGCTCTCCGCAGAGAGCGAAACACCTTTGGGCGAAGCCCAACATTCTTTGCTCCTAAAGCGGTGGGCTTCGCCCACCGCTTAATTTTCTTTCGTTAGCAACATTAGTCTCTAAGGGCAGACAAAGCCCGCCCTTTAAAGGCAAGAGATGTTAAGGGCTTCGCCCTTAAAACCCACCAAAGGCTCTGCCGTAGGTGACTACCTTTGAAACCGCAAGCCTTTAAAAAAGGCTTGACCTAAACTTTAAGCTTCTTGGAGAAGTTCACTAATTCATTAGAAATTAAAAAGAGAGGCACTTTCGAGCCTCTCAGGTTTGCAATATACATTATTTTATTTTAAACTTAGATTCCTGTTGAGCAATACAGATACCTATATCAAAGAATGGCTTGATATTATCCTCCTTGCCATTTTTAAGACGCTTAAAGACCTTAGAAATCGGAGAAACCTTTGTCTGCTCGTTCTTTTTTAAGTATTGGTATTCCATTTTCATCTACCCACACAAAGCCAGCGTGTTTTAAGCCTGTCCGCAAAAGCACTTCTCCAAGATATGCTCCAAATATAAGAGAAAGCTCCCATATTTCTTCATCTGTTGCATAAATTTTTTTTTTTGTAGCAGGTTCATATTTATCAAGAACCTCCTCAAGCTCCTCTATGCTTTCCCTTTTATAATCGAAATCATAATTAAATCTTTTGCCATGCTCAACGGCTTTCTCTGCAAGGCTTTTCATCTCTAATGCTGTTGGATTATCTTTTTTGCTTTTTTCTGAATAAACCCATCAAAAACCGCTCCCCTCTGTTACTGAAACATTTAGCAAATCTCTTATAATTCTTTATTATACCATAATTCGACAATAAAATAAAGCCAAACTATAAAGATATTGCCTACAATTTTTATAGAAAAAGAAAAATCGGTAAGCTTTAATAAACGCTAAGCCTTACCGATTTAAAACTATCTTATTAAATTATTCAGAGAGAAAATCTTCCACTACATCATTAAGCTGTGACACCTCAAGCTCAAGCTCATTACAAAGGTCTACAAGCCGTTTTAAGCGTTTGTAATCTTCGGTTATATCTGTAATCACAAGTTTTCTTTCACCGTTGCTGTATTCGATTCCGTAGATAGTTAATTGTTTTAGTTCATCGTCATATAGTTCTGTAACTGTTATCGAATAATGTTTCAAATTATCACAGCTTTCGTTTTTATTTCCAGCCCCTTAGCACAAATACTATTATACCATATTTTCCTATAATTTCCATTAACAATTTTGTTACTATGGTTTCGTTTGTTTAACATTATATTGACTTTTTTAACGGAATAACTGTATAATAATAACTTATTTTGGTGAACTTGTATAAATCTAATTATTTATTTCATTTAAATAATTTTACCTCGATTTGGAAATTATTAAAAAGCTGTTGCTACTGTGGCACAAGTAATATCAACATCATTGTTTTCTGAGAGTATTCTACAACATTCAGAAAGTGTATAACCTGTTGTGACAATATCATCTATAAGCAAAACCCTCTTGCCCTGCAAATTTATTTTATCTATCGGCTTATAAACTCCAATAATATTTTCCGCACGAATCTCGTGATTTAAAGTATGCTGTTCGAGATTATCACGACATTTTATGAGAGTTTCTGCGTAATCTAATTCAAGAATTTTTGCAAGCTCTCTTGCTATAAGCTCGGATTGATTATAGCCTCGCATATGCAATCGCTTTTTTTTTGAAAGCGGTACACTCGTTACCATATCTGCTATAATCTCACTTTCTGCAACTGCATTTGCAAGCACCGCACCAAAGCTTTTATAAAACTCTCGTTTCCCACGAAATTTATATCTCGCTAAAGCGTCACGAATCTTGCTGTCATACATAAAAGCGGAAACACATTCGTTTCCGCTTGGTATAGTTCTTATATAAGGCTCTTTTGGAAATTCCGAACGGCATTTATCACATTCAAGCCTTCCTCTTTCAATAAGCTTTAAGCAATACGGACATTTTCTCGGAAAAAATAAATCTAATAAGCTCACAGCTACCCCACCTTATTTATACCCGAAGTATCAAGGCTTGAAAGACTTTCCTTGAAATCAATCCCGAAAGCATTTCCATTCGGGAAAATATCAAGAAGTGGAACCATTACAAATGCCCTTTCAAGAAATCTCGGGTGCGGAAGTGTAAGTGCTTCATCATTTCGAGTTTCATTCTCGATAAGAATTATATCAATATCTATAATTCTTGGAGAATTTTTTATAAGGGCGAAGTCTGCCCATTTTAGCCTCAATGCCTAAACAAGCCCCCATAAGCATTTCCGGCGAAAGTTCGGTTTCTATCATAACACAGCAATTATAGAAATTCTGCTGTTCATCGGGTGTTTCAAATGGCTCTGTTTCATAGATTGCTGAAGCTTTAACAAGCTCTGTATCAATCAAAAGTGACAAAGCCTCAATCGCTCCCTTGAGATTTTCCAGACGATTGCCTATATTCGTGCCTAAACAAAGTATAGCCTTTCTCATTTATTCAGACTCCCTACTTCTTGTAATATCGACTGCAACATATCCAAAATCTGCTGCTATCGGTGCATTAGGCTTTTTCAAGCAAACTCTTACACTCTTAGCAAGGCTAAATTCCGCAAGAATACAATCTGCAACAGCCTGTGCCGCCGTTTCGATTAAATCGTATCGGTTTTCGGTCATAACACGCTTTATGCTTTGTGCTGCCTGCGAATAGTTTATTGTAGCCTCGAGATTATCTGTTCGACAAGCCTCACTCAAATCAGCGAAAATATCAACATCTAATATAAATAGCTGTCCACGCTCTTTCTCGAAATCTCGCACACCATGATAGGCATATATCCTCAAATCCTTAATAGCAATCCTGTCCATTATATCCCCTCACAATAGAATCCGCTACCCTTGCCGCCTGAACTGCTTCTGCAACATCGTGTACCCTTATAATGTCTGCACCCGATGTAATAGAAATTGTATGTGCCGCAATAGTTCCTGCGAGTCTTTGGTCAAATGGCGGATTTCCACAAGCCGCACCTATAACCCTTTTTTCTTGATGCACCTATGAGAATTGCACATTCATCTACACGATATTTTCCACATTCTCTAAGGATTTCAAGGTTCATACTATGTGTTTTATTAAAGCCTATTCCTGGGTCAAGGCAAACTCTTTCTCTTGCTATACCATACTTATCACATTTTTCTATGACAGATTCAAAAATTCTTTGATGCCGTCTGCTTTATCGTGCATAATAATACAACCGCAATCAGATTTTGCAGAGATTTTATACATTTCCTCATCTACATAGCCTGTAACATCGTTAATTATATCTGCACCGTATTCAAGGGATTTTTCGGCAACAGAAGGATAGAATGTATCAATAGAAATCGGCACGCTTACAGCCTTTCTGACAGCCTTTAAGAAAGGAATAAGGCGGTTTTCTTCCTCCTCAGCAGAGATTTTTGTATATCCCGGACGAGTGGATTGAGCACCTATATCAATAATATCCGCGCCGTCATTCTGCATTTGAATAGCGTGTTCAACAGCGGAATCTATGTTAAACCATTTTCCGCCATCGGAGAATGAATCTGGAGTAACATTGAGTATGCCCATAACATAAGTTTTTTCACCAAGTGGGAGAGTATAGTTTCTTGCTTTAAATACCTTTTGCATAGTTATCCTCCAATATATAAGCTAAAGAAAAAAGAATACAGATAAAAGTTTCGCACAAGCCTTTTTAAAGCGGCGTGACGCCGCAGTCAAGACGCGGAATCGCTTGGATTTGCCTCGCTCGTAGTAAGTGTGAGGGAAGGTAATGGACGCGGTCGTGGAAATTCCCAATGAACTACCAAGTGATGAGCCACCGCCCCCAAGATGTGAAATTGCTCGGATTTACCTCGCTCGATATTCACAATTTAAGCTAACTACTGCGAAAAATTTCTTCTCATTCTTATTTATTTGTCAAAAGCGACATTACTTCGGCTCTTGTCTTTGCATCAGTTCTAATTGCTCCCCTTAATGCTGAAGTCATTGTCTTAGCACCGGCAGCTCTTGCTCCTCGCATCGTCATACATAAATGTTCCGCCTCTATAACAACTGCTACACCCAAAGGCTCTAAATTATCATATAAGAAATCAGCAATTTCTGTTGTCAATCTCTCCTGAACCTGTGGCTTTTTTGCAAAACAGCTTACTATTCTCGCAAATTTCGACAAGCCGATTATCTTTCCATTCTTAGGTATGTATGCAATATGTGCTACACCTACAAATGGCAAAAGATGATGCTCGCACACTGAATACATTGGTATATCACGAACTATTACAAGCTCTTGTTCCTGTTCCGGGACATTGAATATCTTGAGGTATTTCTTAGGGTCATCATCTAAGCCTGCGAAAATCTCCTCATACATATTAGCTACTCTCTTTGGCGTTTCGAGCAAGCCCTCTCTATCGACATCTTCTCCGACTGCTGATAAAAGTTCCTTTACGGCAGCCTCTACTCTTTGCTTATCTATCATTGTTAATCCCTCTCTCTAAGATTCTTCGCTATCGCTGGTATAAGCCAAAACAACTCTTACAAGTGACGCATTTTCATTTTTCACAATTGAAAGTCCATCTCTGTCGATTTTATGCTCATCGTCAAGCTGTTCGTTTGCCGAATTAACATAGGAATAAAACTTATATGGCTGATTAAAGAACAGAGTATTTATATACCTCATATTGCATTTCCTTGCCAAACATTATCGGAAGATACTTTTCCTTACTGTTTGCGGCATTTATCAAAGCCGAGATAACCTTATTGTTGGTTTCCTCATCAAATGTTGTAATTACCGCCGCATTTTTGGAGTAATATCCAGCCTGTGTAGAGGTACATTGCGGAATAAAGAAATTGTATCTTAAATCATTTTCTTTGCTTTGGTCAAGGCTCACTTCATCAACAATCGGGCTTATAGTATGGCTTGTTTTTATCATTTCGTCATCAATATTAAAGAAATCATAAATCGCACCATTGGTTGTATCGTCCCATGTAGAATCAAGATGATACCATTCATCATCTATTTTAACAACATTCCACATATGGCCTACGCCCTCACTGTCGCCACGAATGGTCATACATTCTATACCGCTTAGATTTAACAAGAGCTGCATAGATTTTGCATATCCCTCACATACAGCCTCGCCTTTAACAATAGAACCATAAGCAGAAAAATACTCCCAACCATCGCTAAGGCTTGCAACTGTACCTTTATATATGCAGTTATTTATGACGAAATCGTGCATAAACCTTTCTCTTTCAAATTCGCTCATTCCGTCCTCAAGAGATGCCATAACTCTATTTACAGCACTATTAAGAACTAAATATTTTTTTCTCACATTCGTCTGCGGATATTACAGAATAAAATTCCACCATAGTATCCTCGCCAACATAAGCATAACCAAAAAGATTATCGAGCCAGAATATATGCGGATTATCAAAAACAAAAGCATTTATTGAACGGCGGATTTCGCTTTCCGAAATATGAATGCCCTCAATATTAACCCTTTCAGTGCGATAATGGTCGTTCTCGTCCTTAGTTTCGCTTATGATAGTAACACTTTTAGTGATGAGGTCATAAAGCTTTTTCTCAGATTCTGAACTAAGTGATTCTCTGCCCTTTGTTGTTTTTATAGGCTTATAATAAGGAGATTCCGAAAATCTTTTATTGTAACAGTACGATAAGAAAGCCCAGTATCATCACCATCTATGTTTACAGCATTTATCGTATCGGGGCTGGTAGATTTATTATCTATAATAGTAGTTCTGCCAAGATTTATAAAATAGATTGTACAGCAGGTGAAAATTGCTGTAAGAAGAATAAAAAATAGAACATATATAATTCTTGAAGTAGTTTTTTCATCTGCTATCCTCCATAAATAATTTGATTAAATAAGCGGCGAATTTCACTGATGAAAACGCCGCTCAGTTCTTAAAAATCTTTACTTTCTCTGTGATGCCTTTATATTCTGTCTTGCTTTTTAAGCTCTGCAAGCGTCTTGCTCATATCATCATCAGCTTGCTTCATAATGTCATCTATGTATTCCGCCGCAGCTTTTCTCATCTCGCCAGATTTCATCTTTTGCATCGCTTATCATCTCGCTTGAGCGATGCTGTGCCTGTCGGACTATTTCGCTCTTGGCTACCATCTTTCTTGCCCTGTCTTCAGCAGAATGAATTATAGCCTCTGCCTCTTGATTAGCCTGACTTATAATTCTGTTTCTATCAGCAACAATTCCTCTTGCCTGACGGATTTCCTGTGGAAGATTAGCCCTAATCTCATCAAGAATATCCTTAAATCCTGTCACACTTACTATTGCTTTGTCCTTGCTGAGAGGCAATTTTGCAGAAGCATCTATCATCTCATAAAGGTCATTTATCATTGTTTCTACACTAATATTATTATTCATAACAACTATTCCTTTCTCAATCTTTCTATAATTTCATCATGAACACATTCGGGGACAAATGATGATATATCTCCGCCAAGCTGTGCCACCTGCTTGACGATACTTGAGCTTAGGAACATATTCTCTGACCTTGTTGTAAGGAAGATTGTTTCAAGCTCAGGATTAAGCTTTTTATTAGTAAGTGCCATCTGAAATTCATATTCAAAATCAGATAAAGCACGAAGCCCTCTGACTATTGCAGTAGCATTTTTCTGTGCCGCAAAATCCGCAAGCAAACCATCAAAGCTTGTAACTTCAACATTAGGCAAGTCTGAGGTTGCCTTTTCTAAAAAGCCTTACTCTTTCTTCTGCTGTAAAGCAAGCCTGTTTATTCATATTATGTAAAACTGCTACGATAATTTTATCGAACATCTTTGAGGCTCTTGTAATAATATCAACGTGTCCTACGGTAACAGGGTCAAAGCTACCTGAACAAATAACTGTTTTCATCTATCCGACCACCCTCTGAATGTTTATTATAGCATACTTTCGTGAATATATGCTGTCAGCATAATTTTGCCATAGCGATATTGCTTTTTGATAACAAACTCCCCAATCTGATTCGAAGCTCCTCATCTCTTGGGTGTTCACAGATTATTTTTCCTGTTCTGTTCATAAATATAGGCAAAATATCAAGGGCTTTCTCAAGCAAACCCTTTCTATAAGGCGGGTCGAGAAAAGCAATATCGAATTTCTCGTCACAACCCTTTAAATATGAAATCGAATCAGAAGACTTAACCTCGGCATTCTCAGAAAGCCCTGTTGTTTCAAGGTTACGGTTTATAACAGCAAGCGAACTCTTTGAGGAATCAACTAATATAGCTTTTTTTGCTCCTCTGCTGAGTGCCTCTATACCCATCTGTCCAGAGCCTGCGAACAAATCAAGAAATACTCTGCCCTCAAGCTCAAACTGAATTATTGAGAAAAACAGCCTCCTTAACCATATCGGTAGTAGGTCTGACATCGTTGCCACTAAGTGTTTCAAGCTTTCTTCCTCC
>VOFC01004454.1_pt1 | contig 76881 bp, 59 predicted proteins | sample 5384161 | NCBI WGS metagenome assembly VOFC01 (sample SAMN12384722, study PRJNA508395) | human gut metagenome | isolation source: healthy gut B | host: Homo sapiens | reverse complement strand
ATGCTTAAGTTCTGCGCCGAAGCTGCTTTTATCAAGATGTCAAAAATATGCTCGCCCTTGTAGGGAACGCTGTCCTCAGCGTTCCGCATTTTACCGCTTTGTAAAATTTATACACGGAACGTCGAGGACGACGTTCCCTACAAAGGAGAATGCGTTTTTACATTTCGATAAAAGGCAGCCTTCGGCGCGGGGACTTACGGAACGCCGTGGGCTTTCGTCACAAGCGAGATTATTTTCCCCATAGGGAGCGCAAAATCCTGGTAAGGAATAGAACGATTATGGCGTAAAAGGCGCTGCATGCGCGGCTGCCAAGGATTCTTTAAGATCGTTCACCGGCGGTTTGCAGCTGTTGCCGTGGCAAACATAGTAAGTTGTTTTTCCGTTCTTCAGCGGATACGTTGCGGTGGGCTGCTGTAAAAGGACAACGACCGCATCCAAAGGAACGGCAAACGGCAGACTGCTTTGATCCGTCTGCCCATCCAGCACAGCCGTCACTTTTACCGGCGGCTCGTTATACGCTAGCAGCGCCGTCAAGAACATAGCATGGCCCGGCGGATACAAAGACGCGTCGGCCGCCAGAAAATCCAACTGCCGCTTTGCGTCGATTCGATATTTTTCATCGGAGGTAATCAGCCATAACCGAACCAAATTATACGCCATGAGGGAGTTCCCGCTGGGAATCGCCCCGTCATAGGTTTCTTTCGGACGCGCGATCAGTTTTTCGCTGCGCAGATCGTATAAATAAAACCCGCCCGCAGGGTCGCCGAAATCATTTGCTGCGCGCTGGCACAGACGGGCCGCCCGCTCTGCATATTCGAATTTTAAGGTCGCCTTGTAAAGCTGGAGCAGCGCAAAAATATACGCGGCATAATCGTCCAAAAAACCAGGTGTGCCGCGCTTTCCCGCACGAAAGCTGACAAACAGCGCGCCGCTTTCACACAGATTCTTTTGTATAAAAGCATCCGCGCGCTCGGCTGCATGAAGATACATTTCTTTTCCGCTGACAAGATACAACTCGCAGGCCGCGGCGATCATCAGAGCGTTCCAGGCTGTCAGGATCTTGTCGTCCAGATGAAGAGAATGCCGCTTTTTTCGGTAATCATCCAGCCACGGCAGAAACGGCTCAAAGGACTTGTCTGCGGGATCGCTGGAAAGCAAATTCGGAATGCTTTTTCCCTCAAAGTTGCCCGTTTTACAGATCCCGAAATGACCGTTGAAGGCTTTTCCGTCATTTTCCCCCAGAACACTCAGAATTTCATCGGGCGTGAACAGATAATATTTTCCCTCCTCGCCCTCGCTGTCGGCATCCTGTGCGCTATAGAAGCCGCCCTTGGGCGCGGTCATTTCACGCAGGATATAGCCGGCAGTTTTCTCTGCGATGTCAAGATACATCGTCTTTTTTGTGACAGCATACGCTTTGCAGTAGGCGAGGATCAGGAGCGCGTTGTCATACAGCATTTTTTCAAAATGCGGAACTAAAAAACGATCGTCGGTGGAGTAACGGCAAAAGCCGGAACCGATATGGTCGAACAGGCCGCCGCGGAACATTTGCAAAAGCGTGTGCTCCGCCATTTGCATACACGCATCGTTTTGATAGCGTTCGCCGTAGGAAAGCAAAAACAGAAGATTATGGGACGCCGGAAACTTTGGCGCCCGGCCGAAGCCGCCGTACTTTGGGTCGTAAATGCGCTTATACATCTCCACGGCGGAATGGGCCAGCTGCAAATCGGCGGTTCCGCCCGCTGAAACGGCTTCGCTCAGATGATCCACGATGCTTTCCGACTGACGCAGCAGGGACGCGCGGTCATGTTCCCATTTTTCGTGTATCGCCAAAAGAAGCTCGCGCAGACCGATCATACCGCCCCGAGAAGTTTTCGGGAAATAGGTTCCCGCGAAAAACGGCTTTTGCTCCGCCGTCATAAAAATACTGGTAGGCCAGCCGCCGCTGCCCGTAAACGCCTGGCATACCGCCATATACACACTGTCAATATCCGGACGTTCTTCCTTGTCTACCTTGATCGAGACGAAATAACGGTTTAATAGTTCCGCGATCTCTGCGTCTTCAAAGCTTTCGTGGGCGAGCACATGGCACCAATGGCAGGTACTGTACCCAATGCTCAAAAAAACCGGCTTATCTTCCGCCGCAGCCCGCTCGAAAGCCTCACGACCCCAAGGATACCAGTCAACCGGGTTGTCTTTATGCTGGAGCAGATACGGACTCGATTCATACTGCAATCGGTTGCTCAATCCCATCACCTCTTTCACCCTTTTGTTTATCTTTCGCATCCCGGCGTTCGATTATGCGAAAGCGGACGTGGATCCCTTGCCAAAAAGCAAATCAAAAACGGAAAAAAGAAGTTTTTTTGAAATCCGTGTTTTTCTGATGAAACGCTACGTGCGACGAATACCCGTGCTGAATTTCCGAACAGGTTTTTACTTGAGAAGACGGAATATGAATCGCGCTTCTGAATACCCGGCGGCTCTTTGTCAAGTGGCCGCAATTTCAGCAAGGCTTTTCACAAAAGTTTATCCCTGTCGGGCAATCATATCCAAAAAGTAGCTGTGCACCGACAAATCTTTGCTGAGTTCCGGATGAAAGGCGGTGACAAGCTGCTGGCCTTCTCGTGCGGCGACGATATGCCCGCCCGCTTCGGCGAGAATTTCGGCACCGCCCGCTATCGACTCTATATACGGCGCGCGGATAAAGGTCATCGGAATCTTCCCGATTCCCTTGAATTCCGCTTCCGTATAAAAGCTGCCAAGCTGCCGGCCGTAGGCGTTGCGCACGGCGGTTATGTCCATCGTGGCAAAGTGCCGCCGGTCGTCGTTTTCGATTTTTTTCGCCAAAAGGAGAAGGCCGGCGCATGTCCCAAATACGGGCATCCCGGCTTCAATACGCGCTTTCAGCGGGTCGAAAAGTCCCAGATCACGCATAAGCTTGCCCTGTACGGTGCTTTCCCCGCCGGGAATAATCAACCCGTCGAACGACTTGTCCAAATCTCTTTCCTGGCGAATCTCAAAAGAAGAAACGCCGAGACGGGCAAGCATATTTTCATGTTCGATAAACGCCCCCTGCAGGGCAAGGACGGCAATCTGCATGGTTTACTTTCCTCTTTCCGCCATCAAAAGTTCGATCTCCTGTTCATTGATCCCCACCATCGCTTCGCCGAGATCTTCCGAAAGCGCCGCGAGCATCTTTGGATCGTCGAAATTGGTTACCGCCTTGACGATCGCCGCCGCGCGCTTTTCGGGGTTGCCGGACTTGAAGATGCCGGACCCGACGAACACGCCTTCTGCGCCGAGCTGCATCATCAGCGCCGCGTCGGCAGGCGTAGCGACGCCGCCCGCTGCAAAATTGACCACGGGAAGCTTCTTGTTTTCGTGCACATAGAGGACCAGATCATAGGGCACCTGCATCAGCTTTGCCGCGTCGAACAATTCGTCTTCGGACAGAGAGCCGATCCGGCGGATCTCCGACTGCATCATCCGCATATGGCGGACGGCCTGTACGACGTCGCCGGTGCCCGGTTCGCCCTTGGTGCGGATCATCGCGGCGCCCTCGTTGATTCTCCGCAGCGCCTCGCCTAAATCCTTTGCGCCGCAGACAAAGGGGACGTCGAACTTCGTTTTGTCGATATGGTATTTGTCGTCCGCCGGAGAGAGGACTTCGCTCTCGTCAATGTAATCGATCTCAATTGCCTGTAAAATCTGCGCCTCTGCAAAATGTCCGATCCGGCACTTCGCCATGACGGGGATGGAGACGGCGTTTTGGATCCCTTTAATCATCTTCGGGTCGCTCATGCGGGCTCACGCCACCAGCGGCGCGGATGTCGGCGGGAATGCGCTCCAGGGCCATGACGGCGCAGGCGCCGGCCGCTTCTGCGATTTTGGCTTGCTCAGGCGTGGTGACGTCCATAATGACGCCGCCCTTTAACATCTGCGCCAAATTCTTATTTAGTTCAAATCTTTTGTTTACCATCGGTCATATCTCCTTTGTCCTTATTCAATCGTTCCGCCGCCGACGACGGTGTCGCCGTCGTACAGAACGACCGATTGTCCTTTTGTAGCCGCGCGCTGCGGCGCATCGAATTCTATTTTCAGCGTATCCGCATCCGTCTGTGTGACGGACGCCTGTTGCTCTGCCTGCCGGTAACGGATCTTTGCTTTTACACGGAGGGGCTTTTCGATGCAGGAAACGGAAATCAGGTTGATGTCTTTTGCGGTCAGTGTCCGTGTGTACAGTTCCGCTTCTTTGCCTAAAACGACGGTGTTGTCCGCCGGATTGACCGCGCATACATACATGGGTTCGGGCAAAGAGAGGCCAAGCCCTTTCCTCTGTCCGATCGTATAACGGATGATTCCGCGGTGTTTGCCGAGAATATGCCCGTCCCGGTCGATAAAGTTGCCCTCCGGACATTTTTTACCAGTTCGCCTTTCAATAAAATCCGCATAATCGCCGTTTGGTACAAAGCAAATATCCTGACTGTCGCGCTTACGCGCGTTGACGAATCCTTGTTCTTTGGCGATCTCCCGCACCTCCGGCTTGGTCATGCCGCCGAGCGGGAACTTCGTATGCGCAAGCTGCGCCTGCGTCAGGGTATAGAGGACATAGCTCTGATCCTTGCCGGGATCCGTCGCTTTTTTCAGCAGGTAGCGACCCAAAACTTCGTCGTATTCGATGCGGGCGTAATGCCCGGTCGCCACAAAATCGTACCCAAGTTCCTGCGCGCGGTGGTGCAGCTTATCAAATTTCAAAAAACGGTTGCAGTCGATACAAGGATTCGGCGTACGTCCGTTTTCGTAGGCGGCGGTAAACCGCCCGATCACCTCCGCCTCGAAGCGATCGGAAAAATTAAATACGTAATAGGGGATGCCCAGCCTGAAGGCCACGCTTCGGGCATCCTCGACATCCTCCAGAGAACAGCAGGTGCGCGCGTCCGGAGCGCCGGTGTCCTCGTTATGAAAGAGCTTCATGGTCACGCCGATACAGTCGTACCCCTGCGCTTTCATCAGATAGGCGGCAACGCTGGAGTCCACGCCGCCGCTCATCGCGATTACAGTTTTTTTATTCATCGTTTTCAGCGGCATTCTCCGCCGGCGCAGTGCGCGCAGGAATCGCAGTCGGGAAATACGCTGTGATCGTATTCGATGCCGTTCTTATCATAATAGTCCTTGATCGCAGCCTTAACGGCTTCCTCCGCGAGCACGGAGCAGTGCAGTTTGTGGGCGGGAAGCCCGTCCAGCGCCTCGACGACCGCTTTGTTCGTCAATTCCAGCGCTTCGGAAAGCGGTTTGCCTTTAATCATCTCGGTCGCCATCGAACTGGATGCGATGGCGCTGCCACAGCCAAAGGTATTGAATTTCACGTCGGTAATTCTGCCGCCGTCAATTTTCAAATAGATTTTCATGATGTCGCCGCATTTGGCGTTGCCTACTTCTCCAATGCCGTCGGCATCCTCAATAACGCCGACGTTGCGGGGATTTTTAAAATGATCCATGACTTTTTCACTGTATAACATAGCTTCTTTTGCCCTCCTGTAAATCTCTCCAGATCGGGGACATGCCCCGGAGATAGGACACGACTTCGCCGATCGCTTGAATCATCGTTTCAACTTCTTCTTTCGTATTTTCCTCCGACAGCGACAGCCGCAGGGAGCCGTGCGCAATTTCATGGGGACGGCCGATGGCCAGCAGCACATGGCTGGGATCGAGCGATCCCGAAGTGCAGGCGGAGCCGGAAGAGGCGCAGATGCCGCGCTCATCTAAGAGCAGCAGCAGCGATTCCCCCTCGATCCCCTCGAAGCAGACGTTGACGTTGCCCGGCAGGCGGAGAACCGGATCCCCGTTGAGAACGGTGTGCGGGATTTCGGTCAGCGCCCGGATCAGCCGATCCCGCAGGGGAATCAGCTTTGCGGCGTTTTCCTCCGCATGTCCGGCGGCCTCGCTCAGTGCGGCGGCCATCCCCATGATTGCCGGAAGATTTTCCGTGCCGGCACGCCTGCCGCGCTCCTGCGCGCCGCCCTCGATCAGATTGATGAGCGTCAGCCCTTTTTTGGCATACAGCGCGCCGATGCCCTTGGGGCCGTGGAATTTATGCGCGGCCAGGGACAGCATGTCGATGTTTTCCTCCGCCACGTTGATGGGCACATGGCCCACCGCCTGTACCGCGTCGGTATGGAAGAGCACGCCCTTTTCCCGGCAGATTCGCCCGAGCTTTGCAACCGGCTGGATGGAACCGATCTCATTGTTGGCGTACATGATGGTCACAAGCGCCGTGTCGGGGCGAATGGCCGCGGCAAGCTCCTCCGGATGGACGATTCCGTTTTCGTGTGCGTCCAGCAGCGTAATTTCAAAGCCGCGTTTTTGAAGCTTTTCCAGCGTGTGCAGCACGGCGTGGTGCTCGATCGTGCTGGAGACAATATGCTTTTTTCCTTTTCGCTCTCCCGCTGCGGCGGCCGACAGGATCGCCTGGTTGTCCGCCTCGCTGCCGCCGGAGGTGAAATAAATCTCCCGCGCCGTGCAGCCGAGCACGCCGGCTATGGTTTCTCTCGCCTGCGCGAGCGCCTCCGCCGCCCTCTGTCCCGCGCTGTGCAGGCTGGAGGGATTTCCGTATATCTGATCTAAATAGGGGAGCATGGCATCGATGGCCGTTTTGCTCATTTTGGTGGTTGCCGCGTTATCCGCATAGATGCTCATTTTCGTTCCTCCTGCCGGACCGCATGCCCGATCCGGATAATTTTAAAAAAGCCGGCGAAAGACGGCATTTCCGCTGTCGTCTTAGACTGTCGAAAAACAGAGTTTTTCACCGGAAAAGACCGCGTTCACTCGCGTCTTCGCGCCGCTTATGCGGCATTCATGCGGCCATAAGGTGTAAAAAAGCCGGCAAAGCCGCCTTTTTTACGAAACTTGTATAGTATTTTGTTTGTGCGAATACTTTTTCGACACGCTGAGACGGGCATTTCCGCTGCCGCCTTATTCAGTTTTTGCCGGCTGTCTTGATTCATACGCTTTTTGCATAAAAATCGGATCGATACAGCCCAAAGCAGCATCGATCCGGCAGAAAAAAGATTTTCAATTTGTCGATAATTTCGTGCGCTTTTTGCCAATTCCAAATACATAATTCCTATGTGTTTAATATGTTATATATTATAGGGACGCCGCACGGCTTTGTCAAGAGAAAATTGAAAAAATCCTCCAATTTTTTAAAGTTATAGAATTATTCTACATACTTCTCTTTAAAATTCATCCGTAAATTTTATATTACCCGTATTCAAATACTCTAATATAAAATAAAAACTCACGAACTTTTTACAGTCCGTAAGTCGGCTTCAAATGGAGCGGGCAACGGGAATCGAACCCGCCTCCTCAGCTTGGGAAGCTGATGTTCTACCAATGAACTATGCCCGCGTGCGCCGTATCAATGCACGGCCAAACGCGCCCGCGCGGGGTTCCCCGCGCGCCGGTGCGCTTTGAAAAACTTCCGCACGGCAAAACTTGCCGCCGGATATATCTTTGGTGGACCATCTAGGACTCGAACCTAGGACCGACCGGTTATGAGCCGGTAGCTCTAACCAACTGAGCTAATGGTCCGCAATTACCGTCCGATACTTTATCATTATACACCGGCATAAATTCTTTGTCAAGGCCAAAGTCAAAAGATTTCGCCCGCAGCCAAACGTTTTCAAAAAAGGCCGGACGCCGTGTTGACTTTTGCGCGCATATACTGTATAATATCGTCATATTCTTTGATACGGATTGCACAGGGGGAAATCATGAAAAAGCTGACATCTTTATTTTTGGCCGCGGCGCTGCTGCTTTTGGCCGTTTTTTTCGTTTCCTGCGGCGGCAAAAGCCCTTCGCAGGTGCTGACCGAAGAGCTTGAGGCGTTGCGCAAAGGCGAGGCTTCGACATCCGACGGAGAAATGCTGACCGACGCGGACATAGAAATGCAGAAGATCATTTACGAGAATATGCGCTATACAGTCGGTGAGGAAAAAATCTCCGGCAACACGGCGGCCGTCGCAGTGGAAATTACCGTGACCGATATCAAAACCGTATTCTCACAGTATCTGGCCGAGGCGTTTACACATGCTGCGGATGAGAACTGGGATCCCGACGGTCAGGCCATGCTGGAAATGATGGCGGCGCCGGACGCGCCCACTGTCACCAAAAGCGTCACCGTCAATATGGTCAAAACCGACGGAGAATGGGTGATCGACGAAAACGGCAACGACGATTTTCTGGATGCGATATCCGGCGGGCTTTTGAGTTATCTCAGCGGCCTTGGCGGCCTGCTTGGCGAATAAACGATTTTTTTGGGCGGATGCGAAAAAACGCATCCGCTCAAAAATTTTTCGTGATATCCCCGCCGCCGCACCAAAAACCAATCCCCTCGCCGTCGGTAATCAGCGAAACGCGCCCGCAAAGGACAACATGCCGGCCGGTGCGCCGCGCGTATTTCCGCGCCGCTTCCGCGGGTGTGCACTGCGTGTCCGAGCCAGTACGCCGCGCAAAGTCCGCCGTGCTGTACACGGCCGCACCGGCAAAAAACGCCGCGGGCGTCTCACCAAAACGCGCGGAAAACGCGGCCGACTCCCCACCGGCAAACAGAGGATAGCCCTCGCCGCAAAGGCCAATCCCGATCTCGCAGTTCTTCAGGCGACCAATCTTTTCATCCGCCGCGCCAAGAAAATGCCCGGTTTTATAATATCCCACCGAAACGGTGAGCGCGGAGGCGACGCACAGGCCGGACGAAAATCCGTCGCCCGAAAGGCCGCTGTTGATATCCGCGCTGATCACAGCCGCAGAACTCTGATTGATCCGGCAAATCACCTTCGCGGCTTCGCCGCGCACCTCGCCGCGAAAGCCGGTGCCAAGCAGGCAATCGGCAATTTCGGCATAGCCCGTAAAATCCGGCGCGCCGCCGCAAACCTCAAAACCGATCCCCGCTGCGCGGCATTCTTCAAAATAAAACCGGCCGTCCTCTGAAAAACGCGCCTCCGGCAGAAAGATCCGGCAGGGAATGCCCGCGCGCTTCAGCAAAAGCGCGAGCACATAGCCGTCACCTGCGTTGTTTCCGCTGCCGCAGACGACCGCGACGGGCCCGCGCCACGGATACGCGGAAAAAATTCCCTCGCCCGCGCGGTACATCAGCGTTCTGCCAGCAACGCCGCCCGCGATCGTGGCGGCATCCGAGCGGCGCATCGTCTCCACCGAAACAACGGTTTCCAAAATTTACACGCCTCCTTCGCCGCAAAAAGCGGCGCTTTTTTGAATCTGAGCGCCCCGCAAAAGCGCACGGGCAATCCGGGGCGCGCCCGCAGCATGCCGGCGGGCCAAATTTGTGGTCATTCAGCCGAATTTCCGTCCTCCGTCCGCCCCGCCGGATACACCTGCTTGACCGTCAGCCGTCCCGACGCCACCGAAAACCGGATCTCCATCCCTGCAAAGCAAAATCCGTATACCCGCGCGGGCGCGTCCTGATAGGCAGGCCGCGGATCCTGCGCAAGCACCTCGCAGAGCGCCGCGCGCCGCGCAGGCGGGACCATCGCCAAAAGCGCCGGGGGAAAATCCACGGCCAGACGGCCGTTTTCGGGCGCGCAGGCAAAGCCGGACGCCGCATCGGGATGCGCGTCGGTATACGCAAGATACGGCTTGATGTCCAAAATCGGCGTTCCGTCCATCAGATCCGCCCCGGCCACATGCAAAAGCGGACCGCGGGCGCCTTGCAGCTCCACAGCGCACAGCCGCACCGAGGACAGCCCGATCGGACTCGGCCGAAACGGCGAGCGGGTCGCAAATACGCCCATGCGCGCATTCCCGCCAAGGCGCGGCGGCCGCACCGTCGGCAACCAGCGCGCCCGCAGCGCGGACGAAAACTGCCAGAGCAGCCAAATATGCGAATATCCCTCGAGTCCGCGCAGCGCGTCCGGATTTTGGAACTCCGGCTCAAATACGACCGTGGCGCGGGTATCGGCCAGTCCACTCTGCCGCGGAATCCCGAACTTCTCCGGAAACTCCGTACAAATGTGCGCGATGATCTTCATTTCTGCTGTTTTGGCCATACTCGTTTTTCCAATCCTTTCCCGGAAAAGCGCGGAGGCACAAAAAACCGGCCGCCCTCTCCAAATACGGAAAAAGCCCCTTCCTTTTTTAAAGCTGCGGACGCGCGGCCTCCGTCTGGCGCTGAATCCAGGTCATCAAAAGACGCACGATAAACGCCTGCTGCGCCTGCGTCAATTGCAGTCCCGGTTTGATCCCGTGCCATTTGTACAGACAGCCGCGGCAGCAGCACGCCGTCGCGTGCTGGGCGATAAACACGGGATGTCCGCGCATCGGCGTCTGCCGCCCGTCGTTTCGCGGTGCGGCGGGCGCAAGGCGCGTCCGAACAAAATCCCGGGCGTGCGATTCGATTGTTTCAAGCCCGCGCTCTTCAATATACAAAAGCTCCGCCTCACGCAGGCGAAAACGGCGCCGAAAATCGGAAGCGCCGAGGCGCGCAAGCACCTGGTCAATTTCCGCTGCGTGCGCATCCGTCTCCCACATAAAAAGCGCCTCCTTCTTTAACGCCATTATAGCGCAAAATGAGGCGCTTCGCAATCAAAATTTTTCCACCGCACCGCAAAACCGTCAAACAAACAAAAGGGCGAAACCCGCCGCATGGCGCCCCTGGTTTCGCCCATCAACGAAAAATCGCGCGGCTGTCCTGCCGGAAAGGATTTTTCGCTCTATCCATTTACACGCCGACGAGAAAATCTTCGATCAGTTCCCGCCATATGGATCAACGTCGGCTGAAGTTCGTTGCAGAGATCAATAAACCGCGCCGCCTGCGCGCGATCGGAAAACGCATCCGATATATACTCGACGCGCACACCGTCCTGTTCGACCGCCACCGCATACGCGGTGTAGCTCCCCGTTTCCTCGCGGGTCAGATGTTCTTCCACATAGTCGTATTTCATAGTTCCTCCTGTTGACCAAGCCGGCGCTCTGCCGGACAAACTGGATACAGGATAACACAACAAACTGGAAATATTTGTCAAATATGGATCGTGAAATCCTTGTATTTTGGGGAAAAACCATGAACCGCATGAACTGTGCAATTCTCTACGAAAAACACAAAAACAGCAGCGCAAAACGCATTGAAACCGTGGTTTTCCGCCGTTTTTTCCCCATCTTGCAAAGGCATATCCGCATTTTTTTGATCGCATCTTTGCCTTGGGAAAGCATCTTTTATTTTCTGACAGAAAAGTCTGGCGGGTCCTGCCGCCCGCGCGCGGTTTTTATTGGTTTTCGCTTTGCGCTACTTGATTTTCAGCGTTTTTAAATAGGCTTTCTGCGCCCTGGAGATCCGGGTACTTTCCAGCGCTTTTTGGATCGCCTTGTTATGCGTCCACGCGTCCAGACGGCGCTGCGTCAGGAAAGGCAGCGCGGCATCATATTGTTTGGCCAACGCCGTCGCAAAAAACCATGCGGTCATCATATTCACATAGTATTCCTCCGAACGGACAGATGCAGCCTGCTCAAGATACGCCGGGCAAAAATGCGCGTCCAAGAAGAAAGTCATCCGCATTTCCAGGGCGAAACGAACCGTATACGGATGCGTCGCCGAAAGCCACCGGCCGATCTGCACCGACAGCGCGGGCAAATTTGAGGCAAGCGCTTTCGGCCGCATCAGATCGCAGGTCGCCCAGTTGTCCACATACGGCAAAAACACATCCAGCGCGGCAACCGCGCGGTCATACTCCGGCAGCGCCTCGATCAAAAATCCATGCAGATTGTTTTCCTCATAATACCGGTGCGGCAGAACGTCCATAAACGCCTGCGCCTGCGGCGTTTTGGCAAACGCCTTTGCAAAGCGCCGCAGAGCCGGAGTGCGAATGCCGATAATCGTTTCGGGATCGACCGTCGGAATCAGCCTGCTGTGAAACGCTTTATACGCCGGATCCTGCATGGCAAACAGCTGTTCTTTTACGGCGCGCTCGATCGCCTCCATATTTTTTCCTCCTCCATATACGGGCTGTCCGTCCGATAACACGGGCATCAAAGACTCAATAAGCTTACAGTCCGAGCGCGAACAAATTCAGTCTTCCTATGACCGCTGCAACAGTTCCTCCTCCAGCATACACTGCACCGAAGATACGGGCAGCGGAGGAAGCGACCGCACCGTTCGAATCGTCCGGTCAAAGGACGCGCAGATGGCCGCCGGGTCTGTGTGCCCAAGAAGATATTCCGTGCGCACAAACCCTCGAATCTGATCCGCGCAGGCAAGGCAGCCTTTGATATACGCGCGCGATTCGTCGTGCCCGAAAGCACTGCCGCCAAGCGGAACGTATTCATGCGAAGCGATAATATTTTCAATGTCCATCCGCACAAGCCTCTCGAGCGTTTCCCGATACGCAGACCACGACCCAACCCCGCAGCCATACCTCCCGACACCGAAAAATTGCATAGAATCCCCGGAAATCAGCGTGTTCGTCCTCAGATCCAGAAATCCCGCGGAATCGTCCGAGTGTCCGGGCAGGTGCAGCGCCTGTATGCAGTCCATCAAAATTTGCCCGTCTCGAAGCCGCTCAAAGCGCAGCCCCGAACGCGAAGAAACAAGTCCACGCCCAAAGACGCCGATTTTTGCCTCTGGAAACCGGGAACTCAGCGTCAAAAGCCCTCCGGCATGATCGCTGTGCGTATGCGTACATAAAATTTGGCGCACCGGCAAGGGCCAAACCCTCAGTTCCTCGCCCAACGCTTCAAGTGCGGGCCAAACGCACGTCTCTATATCATAGGCGCTGGCGGCGCTGTCTATGATCGCCGCGCCCGTATCGGTCACAACGTAAAATACGCTGGTAAAGATGCCGTCAAACGGCACGCGCAGCTGGTACAGGTCGATCTGTATTTTTTCAAAGCGGGTCAAAATCATATTCCTTTCTTTGGCTCGCTGCGCCGCAAATACCGGCGCGGCCATATTTGTTCAGATCAGTCCATAAAATGGAAACAGTTTTTCAATATACTACCATACATGGCTAGAAAATACAACCCCTGCGGCCATAAAACATACAAAAAGTGGCAAATTTTTAGAATCTGCACACATTCCGCAATCTGCCGCCCGGTACATTTTTTACAAAACGCCGGGCGGCCGCTTTTCGCTTTACAGTCTCTATACGATTTGCAGCAGTTTCAGCAGAAGAATGGAAAAATCCGCCTGATCCACTTTTCCGTCGGCGTTGACGTCATACGTCCCCGAATAAGCGGCGTCTCCCCGCAGCCGCGCAAGCAAGAGCAAAAGATCGTATAAACCGGTTCTGCCGTCCCGGTCGAAATCATAGCGGTAGACGTTGGAGGGCAGCGGCTGCGGCGTAGACGTCGGCCCAAACACCGTCAAAATATCCGGCCCGCCGTCCGGGTCATCCACAAAAAGCGACCCGGTCGATACAGGTCATACGCGGCGACACCGTTCCGACCGCGCTGTGGCGATGATAGGCCATATAAAGCTCGGTGCCGTCCGGCGACTGCACAAAGACAGCGTCGCCCGGGCCGTCGAGTTCCCGGTTATACGTCAGGACATTGTTGTATTCGTATTTTGTATAGGGCCCCAATATGTTTTCGGAAACGGCGTACGCTTCGCCGTAATGCAGCCGGTAGCTGCTGGTCGCATAAATCAAGTAATAATAACCCTCATGCTTATACAGCACGCCGCCCTCACAGACCCGGCCCCGGCCGTCAATTTCGTACTCCTCCGTCGGCATTACCGCAAGCGTGAGCGTTCCCTCAACCGGCGTAATCACGCCGTCCTTGATGGACAATTCCTCAAGATAGATACACCCGCCGTAATCAAAACGGGAGAGAGAAATGTAGACCTTTCCGCTCTCATCCAGATAGGGATGTCCGCCGATCTCGGTTACGTCATGGAGCATGGTCTGCCCGACAAACGGTCCGTAAGGCGAATCGGAGGTCGCATAATAGATCCGGCGGCTGGCATAGGTCGAATCGGTTCTCGTCGCGTAGAACAGATAGAAAATACCGTCATAATAGAAAACATTCGGACTCATGCAGTAGGATTTAATCGTCTTATTCTTCGCCGTATATTCCTGCTTCCAGACATAACAAGTTTTACCCGCCGACCAGTGCACAAGGTCGGGCGAGGTGTACACGCTGAAAACACTGTCGCCGGACGGGTTGCGGTTATACAGATAATAAGTTCCGTCATAATAAAGAATGTCCGGATCCGCGCCCCAAACAACCGGATTGAGGTATGTTTCCCCGATATACGCTTCGCTGCCGGTCAGCGCAAAATCGCTGACCGTTCCGCCCGAAAGCCAAAAGCCAAAACTGCCCGCCGCGTAGTCCGCAAGGGAAAATTCAAATTTTGGAAACGCAGCCGCACCCTCTGCAAAATTGTCATAATACAAAGACGCAACGCCCCCGTTTACCGAAACGCGGACTTCACATGGCTCTTTTGGAACCGGCGCGCGCTTTCTGCCGACGCGCGAATACGCCCCGTTCGTAATCTGATACAGTTCCACGATCTCTTCATCTGCATCCACACAGAACGCATACCCGTTCTGCAAATCTTTCATGCCGAAAAAAACTCTGGTGATCCCGGCGCAGGACAGCTTTGCGGACGCACAGAAATCCGCCGCAAGCGCTTCTTCGGTCAAAAGCGCGCCGCGTCCGGTTACGGAGGCGCCGCCGCCTGTGATCCCGCTTTCCGCGCGGAAAGCGGTCCCGCAAAGCCCGACGGATTTGGTCAACTCGCCGATTGCATCGTCCTCGAACACCGTAATTTTAAAATTATCAAACGTACCCGCGCCCGCATATGCCTTGCGGATTCCGACAGTCGACGAGAAGCGTTCGTAAATCGTATCGTCATCATGCGTACCGATCTCGTAGGTCATGCCGAACAACTGCCGCTCGCCGTCAAGCGACGTAATACGGTAGGTCAGGGTATTTTCTTTTTTGTCCACATAAACGGAAAGATGCAGGTCGGCCTCGTCGATCGTACTCGGTCCGCGCCGGAGATTTGCACCCCAGCCGCCGGTCTGGTTAAAATAAGCGAAGACGCCCGCCTTGCCGTCCGAGGTGACCGCCGTGTGGTAGCCGAAAAAATAGGACGGAGCCGCGGACAGCGATGGTCCGTCCGCGCCGATCAAAAAGCCGCCAAGCCCCGTATGGCCGAGAAAATCCACATCTAAGCGGTAATCCTTATCCGCATGCTCCGCAGGAATCTCGTAGGTCAAATAGCCGGACGCGCCCGTCCCGCTGCCAAGCGTCAGATAGCCGTTTGAAACCGACCAGTTTCCATGCACCTCAAAATCAGTTAGACTGGTTTGGGAAAAATCATTTTCATAGATCACAGTCTCAAGACCGCAAACGGATACGGTGCACAGACAAATCAGCGCGATACAGAACAATACGAAAAACTGTCTTTTCATTCGCTTTCCTCCGGGCAATTTTATTACGCCGCCGGCCAAAGATTTTGCGTGATTTGGGCAACCTATACATTTGTACAATGCAAAACATCGCCGTTTTGATGCAAGAACAGTATACCATACCCGAAGAAATGTTTCAAGGCGGCAAGCGGCTGCCTGTTCCCCAAAAATGAACTTTCGAAATCCGCAAATTGCACCGGATTCCGCTTTCCCGCAAAAACGCGTTTTCATGCGCTTTTGCAAATTGCCGCAGCAAAAATAGTACGGAAAACAGAAAAACAATTTGCTTCCGGCGTTTGGCAAGTCCGCGGTCGAAGCTGCCTTTGATCGAAATGTAAAAACACACTCGCTTTTGCACGGAACGCCGGGCGACGCGCCGGAGGTTTTATATGAATTTTGCTTCCGGCGTATGGCCAGACGCTTCATCCGCGATCTGCACAAGGCAAAATTTATGCAAAAATATTTTGCGTGTTACGATACTGTTTTGGGAGAGGCTCGTAAACACCAGATTCTATGAAATATTCTCATGTAAATTTTTTTAAGGAGGTTACCTTGTGTATTTCACGAATGAAACGCCGGGCGACACGCCGGAATGCTTTATTTTGGGCAATTTATATTTTATGGATAATAATCATGGTTTGGGTCTTCTTCAAAACGGGGACAGGCAACCGTGTCCTGATTCCGTATGCCCCGCCGCAGAAAATCACAATGACCATAGATTGATTTAAAATAATCGCCCTCTCTGTCGCACACATAGTGCCGTATAAAATGCTTGCATTGTCCGCAGCGCGGATTATGTACCATTTTCCATCTCTCCTTGTTGATTTTCTTTTCCCTTTTTTTTCACGTCCGCCCGCAAAAACGCCGCCGGGCGTTTTTTGTTTGTATTTTGAATGTTGCTTTTATAACAATGTTGCTTTTATAACTTTGTAGGGAACGCTGTCCCCAGCGTTCCGCAACATACCGCTTTGCAAAATTTTTGCACGGAACGCTGAGGACAGCGTTCCCTACGGAGAAACGGTGACATCAAAATATAACCTTATATAGTATCCGTTTTTTGACACATTTTTAGAGTATATATTTTCAATTTCCAATAGGTTATACTAGATTCATACAATTAAATCATCAAATAAAAGGTGAATTATATGTTTGAATTAATGCGAAAAAAGGCAAATGTGCCGAAAACAATCCGTTTTACCGAAGAATTAAATGAAAAACTTCGCAAAGTAGCAAAGGAAAATAATGTTTCATTCAATTCTTTGGTTCTACAATGCTGTGAATACGCCATCAATAACATGAAAAAATAGTATCTACATCATATTTTATATTATAGCATTTGCAACCAAAAAATGTAACCATAATTGTATACAACATTTGTGTCATTATTAGTGGCAAAATTTGTGCATATCTTTTTAAAAAGAATAATTGCTATAATATTTATATCGAAATATGATTTAGATAGGTGTAAGCATGGAAGAATTTATAATTAAGCCATCAAAGAAAAATTCCGACATTTCTCATAATATTCGTTTTCCAGAGGAAACACATGTGTTATTGGAGAGAATTGCTTCTAACCATAATGTTTCATTTAATTCTTTTTAGTTGTGCAGTGTTGTGAATTTGCAATAAAAAGCATATAAAGGATCTTGAGGAATAAGCGATTTTGATTAAAAACGGAGGTTAATTTTGTGTAACCTCCTACTTCATTGCTTATTCAAAGTAAGTATTCCGCTGACTAATATGCGGATTATAAATGGTTGGGTCGTGAGTATACTCCCTGCTTTCGGGCAGGGGATTTTCTTTTGAAAGATGACTTTTTTAAAACGCGCCGAAACAAATGCCGTTTTTATAACTTTGTAGGGAACGTCGTCCCCGACGTTCCGCAATTTTCCGCTTCGTAAATTTGCACACGGAACGCTGGGGACAGCGTTCCCTACGGAGAAAATAATTTGCTTCGGCGTTCCGCATTTTACCACTTCGTAAATTTGTACACGGAACGCTGAGGACAGCGTTCCCTACGGAGAAAATAATTTGCCTCCATCATATGGCCAAACATTCCGCAAGTCCGCGCCGAAGCTTTTTTATCGAAATGTTAAAACACACTCGCCTTTGTAGGGAACGTCGTCCCCGACGTTCCGCAATTTGCCGCTTTGTAAAATTTGTGCACGGAACGCTGGGGACAGCGTTCCCTACAGAAGAAATAATTTGCTTCGACGTTCCGCATTTTGCCGCTTTGTAAATTTGTACACGGAACGCCGGGCGACGCGCCAAAGGCGCTAGCGTCGCTTTGCGACGAGGCGTTCCCTACGGTGGAAACAATTTTGCTTCCGGCGTGCCGGGCAAAGAACACAAAAATTTACAGGGTCCGTTTCGGTTATCCGAAACGGACCCTGCGTTATTAAACCAATGTCTATGCTTGCGCGTTACGCATCTAAACGGGTGATAACCGCCTGACGCGTTTCGGGATACCAATCCACCTTGGCGCCCAGCGCTTCCGCGATGAACCGCAGCGGCAGATATGTCCGGTCGTCCCGAATGAACGGCGCGCTGTCCAGCGTCACGGCACGGCCGTCGATATACGCCGTCGCACTGTCGATGTAAAGTTCGATGCCCGTCTCGCCGTTCAGAATCGTCACTTTCCGCTCGGACGCGTTCCAGGTCACCGTCGCTCCCAGCGCCTCCGCTACAAACCGCGCCGGCAGCATCGTTCGGTCATTGACGATCACCGGCGGCACATCCGTTACCGTCGCCATACCGAATACGCTCGCGTCCGTCGAGCCCACCGTCATAATGATCCGGGGGTCTACCTCGCTCCACTTCGCGTACAGCGTGATGTCCTCTTTCACCGGCTGTGCAAAGTCATACTTCGTCTCATACCGCGCGTCGCGATACCAGCCTGTAAAGTAGAAGCCAGCCTTTACCGGCGTCTCGGGCTCCGCGGCAACCGCGTTCTTCTTTACGGTCTGCGGCTCAATTTTCGCCGCGCCCACCGTGTCAAAGCGAACGGTGTATTCTTTCTTGTTTGCACTTGTGACCAGCACGATCAGATTCTTGTTATTGGTTTCCGGCTCTTTCGGCAGCGGATCGATCGGTCTGGTTTCAGTTCCATGGCACACAGAGCAGGTACGGGTCTCTTCGCCTGCAACGCCGATCTGCGCCGGCGTCGTGACGACCCACTCGCCCCATGTATGCCCAAGCATCGCGATCGTCTCGCCGCCCTCGCTGTAATCGCAGCCCTCTCTCTGGCAGCGCTTCAGCGCCGTCTTGCCCGGCGTCGTGCAGGTTGCCGCTACCGCCGCCTCGACCTCGACCAGATCATGGCCGAGCGGTGCGATCGGCTCCGTATACGAATACGGCGGGTCATCCACACACGGTTCGTCCGTGCAGGTATAGGTCTTCACGCCCGGCTCCGTGCAGGTCGCCGGCGTCGTGATCACGCCTTCGTCCATATGGTGTCCGCCCGCGAGGAGCCTCACCTCAGCGCCAATACCCGCAGCCGCGACCGCGGTTCCAATGCCCTCGCCCGGCACTTCTTCCGCGCTCAGGCATTCTTTGACAATCAGCGAGATCGGATAAGTACCGAGTTCCAGACCCTCGTCGACCGCAAAGGTCAGCGTCACGACGACGCCGTTGAGCAGCGCGTCGGACGGCCCCTCGCCGTCTCCGGGCATTTTTATTGCCACACCGTTATAATAGGGCAGCGTCAAATCCTCCGAACCAATGTAAGAGAAGTTCTCGCCGCCGCTCACCGCAGGATCGTCCAATGTGGAGACGGCGCTTTGCAGCGTAAAGCCCTCGGGCGCGTCCACCTCAAAATGCAGACAATTGAACGGCTGCGTAGACGAAACCGTCACCTTGACCTCAGCGGTCTCGTCAACCGCGGCGTTTACAGGCGCGATCGAAACAACCACGGGCGCAGACACGACCTCCGTCGCCGTCTCGCCGCAGTACGAGCAGTAATATGTGCCGTCCGCTTTGGCAATATACGTATGGTCCGTGCAGACGTACGGCTCTTCCTCCGTCTTCGTCCGGCTGCAGGTCGTACAGGTGTAAGTGCGCACGCCCGGCTCTTCGCGCGTCGGCTGTGTCGTCACCACGCCCGCATCCCAATCGCATTCGTCGATGATATCTTCGGTCTTTTCGTAAATATCCGCAATGCTCAGCGGCGTGGCTGCGCTCAGGCTGTGCGAGCCGTAGGTAAGCGAAGCCGTCTCGGTTCCATCCGCGCTATAATTTGCAGAAACGGCGATCAGGATCTGTTTCGAGATCGCTTCCGTACGTCCCTCGGCCGCCGTCGAAATATTCAGCGCGGCATGCTTGACGTTTCTCAGCGCGATCGCAGAGAGAATCGTGGAATTATCTTTCAGATTCAGCGTCACATTGTCGATAAACGCCGTCCGCTCGTTTGTGTTTGCGTCGCCCGACCGGATATACTGAACCTTTGCCGAACCGGTCAGGTTAACCGTCGTTTCGCAGTTCGCGGTCTGCGCGTTCGCAATGGCGCCGCTGGTCGTTGACGTCCAAATCGACGCCGCCGTGCCGCTCAGATTGAGCGTGACGTTCTTGTTTGCCGCCGTGCCCACGCCGTTACGGTCACCAAGGAAAATGCGATCAAAGAAGGTGACCGGCGCGCTCGATTCATCCGACAGCTTTACGTTTTGCGCGACCGTCGGTCCAAAGGTCAGCGTCACGTTTCTTTGGATATCGTCAGACGCTTCGGGGTTATTGGCGCCAGCGACAAAATAAATCGCGCCGAACGTGCTGAGCCGTTCTCCGAACGTGACGTTGTTCCAATGCGCCGCAAAAACCGGAATGTTGTAGTAGTTGCTGTCAGAAGAGTTCTTGGAAGAAGACACTCCATTGAAAATAATCCGCTCGAACTTCGTCGGTCCGTTCAGATTGAAGACGACGCCGTGCGTGGAAAACACAAAACCGGTGCCTACGGTGCCGTTTGCATTCTCTATAGCAGTAAAGGTAATCTCGCTTCTATATGCGGGCAGGTTCACATTGCTGGCAATCACATAGCGGTCCGCAAGCATGACCGTGCCGCCGGTGACGGCAAGACGTTTGACCGCTTCGTCGATCGTAAGCAGCGGCGTATCGGCCGTCAGGCCGTCGTTCGTGTCCTTGCCAGTCAGCGCGGAAACCGTCGTAGCGGCGTCCACATACAGAACCGGCGCGGTCTGCTGCTCAGCCAATACGGTGGAGCAGCCCGTGCAGACATCCTTATACGAGGCAGACGCCGCATCGTACCGCCAGGCATGCCCCTCGTGATTGCTCGGGTCCAGTTCCATTGCGATATTTTCCTCGACCGTCTTAAAGCAGGTCTTGCAGACACGATTCTGCGTCCCCGCTGTCGTGCAGGTCGAGGGGGTCACCACAACCAGTTCCGTATCCGAATGCGTGCAGAGCGTGCTCGCGCCGCATTCGTCACACAAATTGTCGTTGTCCGTATCAAAATGCCCGCCAAGCGCCGTCGTGCAGTACTGGGCATACGTATACCGGTTGACCGTTGCGCCGATAGTAGTCAGCGTCGAATCGGCCGCGATCGTGCCCCCGTCGCCGAAGAACGCATAGGAATCGACCACCGCCGTATCCACCCGCTCGTCGACATACACATTTATAATCTGTTGCTTGACCGTCGTGGTCGCCGAAAGATCCATGCCAAGTCCGTTGTTGATCGTCGGCATCGTCGCCCCGATATCGCCCTTCAAAACGAAGTTTGTGGTATAGGGGACGTTTGCGGTTCCGGTGTTCTGCGTTGTCACGAAAAGCAGCCGGGTATCGACGTCGCCATCAAAGATGACCGTCGCGTCGGACGCCGCGGAAATCAGCCCATTGCCTGTAGAATAGGGCGTAAAGATATTGATGAACAGATAATCATCCGGGTTAGTCTTGCCGATGGTCAGCTTGGAAGAGCCTACGTTCTCGCTTGATACGTTGCGGTTCCAGCCGCCGACGAACCAGTAGTCGCCCGAACGGATCGTCACGTTGGTATCCAAAGCCGTCACGCCGTCCGGAATGGTGCTCTCAAAGCCGCCGCAAACATACAGTTTGACGCCGTTGACGCTCGGAAAACCGGAAGCAGTGGTCAACGTCTCGGTATTCCCCATCACGATGCCCTCGCCGAGGACGAGCGTATGGTTCTGCGCAAAGATGAATGCGCCTGCTGTCGCCGCGGCGGTAAAGGTCATGTTTTCAAACGTGACGTCGCCGTTCATGAAGAAGCGGCGGTCAGAGCCGGTCGTGCTGAAATGCAGCGTGCCGCCTGTGATCGTGACCGTGCCGCCGCTGTACGCGGGCGTCGCATATTTCGCACCGAGGGGAACCGTGCCCACAAGGTGAAGCGTCACATTCTCATTGCCGGCTTCAACCGACGCCGCGGCATAGGCCATCGCCATATCAAAGGTACCGAAAGCCGCTGCTTCGGACGTTCCGGTTGTCTCTGCCGGCAGCTGATCGCCGGAGGGATCGGCGCTGTCGGCCTTCACATACACGTCCGCAGCGGGCGAAACGACCGAATAAACGGCCGCGCCGCAACCGTCGCAGACATACTCGATCTTTCCGCTGTCCGAATTGTACTTGATGCTGAGCGTCTTGCCTGCATGGTTGTTCGGATCAATGGCTACGGTTTCGTTTGTCTTCACCGTATAGTTGCAGGTTGCGCACACGACGTTCTTTAAGCCCGTCGCGGTGCAGGTTGCCGCCAATGTAACGACGTCCTTGGTGTTCGCATGCGTGCAGTCAGTCTTGAAATACCCGCAGACCGTGCAGGTGTTCTGGTCATTGAAAGCATGGTTCTCTACCGTGCCCCCGGTATATTCGTTGCAGGTGCACGTATACTGATGCTGCGTGTCGCTGATCGAAACGGCTCGCGCGTCGGCAGTGTGCTCATGGAACGCGCGGAGTTCGGGGCCGTTTGTCGTAAAGATCCAGCTTTCAGTGGAAAGCCCCGGGAAGCTGGCCGCGAGCGCAACCGCAGCCGGTGCGACGTAGGTTCCGTTTACATCCTCCGCGCCCGCGCTGTAATAATTGTTTTCAGCAACCATCGCCTTGGAAGCGGTGACCGTCTCTCCGACGATCGCCGCGGCGTTGGCCGTTTCGTCCGGTACCGACCATGTGCCCGAAGTGTAATTCGAGGCGATGGTATACGAATAGGTGTTGCCATTGACGCGTCCGACGATGCCGGAGGAATTCGCATAGCCCCGGATTTCGCCGGTGTTCAGGCAGTTGGTCACATGCAGCTGCCATGCGATGCCCGTAATGCCGCCCGCATCGGAGGGCGCACTCGAAACCGTACCGATAATCGTACCGGCATTCATGCACTCGGTGACCGTCTGCCCGCCGACCGGCGAATTTGTATAGCCTGTAATGCCGCCGAGATACCTCTGGGCGCTGATCTCGCCGTAGTTCGCGCAGTACGAAACCGTCTGACGGTCCGCGACATAAGCGCGCAGATACCCGCAGATACCGGCGACTTTCTGCTTGCCGCTCACCGCACCGGTATTCCGGCAGCCGGTGATCACCGACGTCGCGGCGGCGGCTTTGACCGACGTGCCGATATTCGAAATTCCGATGATGCCGCCCACATAAGTTGCGCTGCCGGTCACGCTGCCGTTGTTTTCGCAGTCCTCGACCGTCACGGACAAATTATCGTTTTCAGAAGGCACTTCAATGCGCCCGATAATGCCGCCGACCATTTCTTTGCCCGAGATGTCGCCGTTGTTTGTGCAGCCGCGCACGGTGATCGCAACCGTGTTCGATGCTTCCGACACATTCACAAGACCAATAATGCCGCCCACGCGAGCCGCATTTTCCGCGGTCACATCGCAGTTGTTCACGCAGTTTTCGATCGTTGCGCTGCTCCAGGTCAGGCCGACCAGGCCGCCAACATAATTGGTACCGCTCGACGTGATCGTGCCGGAGATCGTCAGATTTTTGATCTCCGCGTTTTCAATATAGCCAAAAAAGCCAAAGCGCGCCTCCGCCGTGGAATTGTCCACTAAATTGACGCCTTTGATCTCAAAATCTGCACCGTTAAATTTACCCTTGAAATGCTGAGTGTTGTCGCCGATCGGCTTTTGAGAAAGATCTCCCGTATATGTAGACAAATCAATATCCTGCGTCAGGACATAGTTCTGCGTCCACAGGGAGGAATCGTTCATAAGCGCGATCAGATCATCCGGCGTGGAGATCTGATTCCATGTCTCCCCGCTATTCTCGACCGTGCTGTACGCCGCCGTCCCGAGCGCAAACGGGAACAGACCAAGCAGCATGCAGAGCGTCAGCACAATGCTAAGAATCTTTTTTCGCATGTTTCTTTCTCCTTATGTATAAATTCGTGTTTTCCTCCTTAAAATCCGCGCCCGGCGTAAAAACAAACGCCTTTTCAGGCGGCCAAAGCAAAAATTTTACTGTGGAAAACTTTGTATCTTCTATTATAAACGCGGTTTAAAAAATTGTCAAGATTTCATCAAAATCGCTAGGGGAAAAAGTGAAAGGTGTACAAAAAATGAAATTTGTTAGTTTTGCTCAAAAACTTATTTGGTTTGAGTGAAAAATATGCGTTTGCGGGCATCCATTTATATTAATTGCACAAATTGTAAATTGTTTGTAAACTTTTTATTCTTTTTTGAAAATTTCTTTTTCTCTGTTTTGCACAAAATTGTGAAAAAACACAAACAAAGCTAAATTTGATTCATGCGGTTCGCTTTTTCAGAAAAGCGCCGACGTCTGAAAAATGCCGCGGGTTCCGGTTCCCCAAAAAGCGCGCACTTCCCCGGATTTGGGCAGTTTGGGCTTTTAAAAGCGCCGGCTTTGAGCAAAAATCAAGCGAAAAACGGTGAAAACGTCCGGCAACGCGCGCGGCGAACGGCCGGCCCTCTCCGCTTGCGCAAAAACAACATAAAGACAATTTCCGGCCGCGTACAAGCAATCCGCGGCGCATCCGTCTTCTTTGGTCCAAACTTTGATTTTTTCGCCGTTGCACAATTTTTCCGGATATGGTATACTAAGATCATCAAAAAAAGGAGAGCGCCGTCATGAAAACAAAAAAGCAAGGGCGGATCCGCAGCTTTTACCGGAATCTGCTCGAGGAATTCCACAAAGACAAGTCCACGTTCATCATTTATATCACGCTGCGCACGCTCGTCATTTTGATCGCAGTTCTTCAGTTTTTAAACGGGAACTACGAAAACGCGATGCTCTGCGTGTTTACACTGCTGCTCTTTCTGATCCCCGCGTTCGTGCAGGCGACGTTCCGCGTCGAACTGCCGTCCGCGCTTGAAATTATCGTGTTGTTCTTTATTTTTGCCGCCGAAATTTTGGGCGAAATCAACGATTATTATGTCAAATACGCGTTTTGGGACACGATGCTGCACACAGCCAACGGTTTTCTTGCAGCCGCGGTCGGCCTTTCTCTGATCGACATTCTGAACAAAAGCGAACGGGTGCAGCTAAGTCTCTCCCCGCTGTTCGTCGCGCTCACGTCCTTCTGCTTTTCCATGACCATCGGCGTACTTTGGGAATTTTTTGAATTCGGCATGGACTACTTTTTTCTAACCGACATGCAGAAAGACGCCGTAGTCACGCATATTTCCTCGGTTTACCTAAATCCGGAGAACGTCAACCGCGCCGTGCAGATCAAAAATATCACCGATACAGCGGTCAACGGGCAAAGTCTCGGGATCAGCGGGTATCTGGACATCGGCCTCTACGACACGATGAAAGATCTGCTGGTCAATTTTGTGGGCGCGGTGGTCTTTTCGATCATTGGATTCTTTTACACCAAATATTCCGGCCGAGGCCGAGGACGGCGCGTGGTGGACGGGCTACGCATCACCAAACGTCAATCCGGCGCTCCCGCGTCCCCGGCTGCAACCCCCGATCCGGAACCGGCAGACGGCGCGGCGGACCCCTCCGGCGATACGCATTGACAGAGCGCCTGCTTTGCCGCACCCGAATGCGGGGCCTGTCCCGGGCGAGTCTGTCCCCGCGCTAAAATCCGCAGCTTATCCCGCGCCGGTACCGGCCGCTTGCCGCCCGGGAACAGCCGTTGCCGGAAGCCGGAAAACAAAAGAAACCCCAAATTATATCCGCGGGTTCTTCCTTCCGCGCGGGCTTCCTGTAAGGCCCGCATCGCAATGCGGCGGCGCGACGGGTTCCCTGCCGTAATACGCGTGCGCTTCGGCTGCAATGTCCGTCTGCCGCGGCGAAGCGCACGAACAAACCGGAGCGGGTCCATGCATGAGACCCGCTCCGGTTTGTCTTTTCTTCGTATCGATTATTTTGTAATGGTCGCCGTGCTGGTCGCGCCGTTCCAGGCTACGGTCGCACCGAGCGCCTCCGCGACGAAGCGCACCGGCAGATAGGTTCTTGAGTTCTCAATAAATGCGGGCGCGTCCAGCGTCCTTTCCTCGCCGTTAACCGTAGCTGTGGCGGCACCTATCGTGATTTTGATCTCGGTTGCATCGCTTGTGAGCGTCGCCGTGCTGGTCGCGCTGTCCCAGACTACGGTCGCGCCGAGCGCCTCTGCAACGAAGCGTACAGGCAGCATCGTGCGGTTCTGGCGGATGATCGGCGCCGCGTCAAGCGGCTTTGCTACGCCGTTGACATAGCCATTACCGTCGCCGATCGTCATTTTGATTTCAACGCCGACCGCCGCGCTGCCCGCGGCGCCACACACCGCACAATAGCCGTTTGCACCATAGTCGTGTCCGCCGGCGGCTTCCGCGCAATATGTTGAAAGCGGAGCCGTCAGATATTCCTCAAATCTCGTTTTCAAATCGGAGGCGGCTTCCGCATAATAGACGTTTACTTTCTGCACACGGTTTATCCCGCCCGGGAACACACCGCCGCAGTCAACGCTTCCGCTCTTCAGCAAAAAGGTCACGCTTTCTACCGTTCCCGTCGTTTGGTTAAATCCGCCGAAATAAAAGTGCGACTCGGTCGTCACGCTGCCGTCGATCGTTACAAGCGCCTCGCGCACGTTTGTGCTGACCGATCCCGGCGAGAACATGAGCGTGTGAATATCGCCAAGCACTTCGATCTCTGTTTTCCCATTGCAGCAGCTTTCCAATACGTTATTTCGGCTGCCGCCGTATATATAGCCGAAAGTGCCGCTGTACAGCGTCAGATGCGTGTCTGCCGCCGTATGCTCGATCTCGCCGCCGGCATTACAGCCTCCAAGCAGTATGATCACGCCGCTTCCCTCTGCGGTCATGACCATATTTCGGCCGACCGTCAGATGATGATGTCTGGCCGCCCATATATAGTTGTTGTTCGAGTTTATTATCACTTGAAGATTATCCAATTCCACCTCGCCCGACATATACCAGTGCAGCGTATCCCCAAACGTCAGCGCCGCCGGCGTATTTGCGTCTGCGGCGGTTATGCGGATCTTTCCGCTGTGTGCAGGCTCCAGAAACACGTTTGCCTGGCCGTTTGTCGAATTGGCGCCTACCGTCACCGCGCCCAAAACATAGATCGTCCCGCCATCGTCTCCGAGCAGCGCATAGGCGCGGGACAGCGTCGCCACGCTGTCCGCTATGTTCGTACCCCCGTTCCCGTCATTGCCGTTTTCGCTGACATACACTTCTCCCGCCGCGCCCGCAACCAGACAGGTCATTGCCGCCACGAAAACGAAAGTCAAAATAAAGCGTGCTGCTTTCTTCATCATTCGTAATCCTCCATGTAACTGTATTTTGTTTGAAAAAAATATACCAAATCGAGTTTTTCAAGCGGTCTTCAGCAAATTTGTCTGAATTTTCAAACATATCTGCACTGATTATAGTACAAATTTTCCGTTGTTGGAATGGAGAAATCTGCACTTTTGTGTTTTTGGGAACGTGATTTTAAAGCGCGCCCGAACCGAGGGTTGCTTTTTAATTTACAAACATAGTCAAAATTGAAAAAACCATCATGTATGGTAAAGAAGCGCAGACGTTATATTTTTATAGAAAATGATGATAAACCAGGACGATTCGTTTTACAATGCTGCCTATATACACTGAATCATATGGAAAACATAAGGAGATTAATTTTGCGCCACTTTGTAGGGAACAGCTGTCCTCAGCGTTCCGTGTATAAATCCACGAAGCAAAAAAACGCGGAACGTCGTGGACGACGTTCCCTACAAGAGCAAGTGTGTTTTGACATTTCGATAAAAGGCCGCTTCAGCGCAAAACTTGCGGAACTCCGGGCGGTGCCCGGAGGCAAGATTATGACGATACGTGTTGTAATTTAAAAACGAACGGTGCGCCGGCATATGCCGGCGCACCGTTCGTTTTGATGGTGCGATCATTTGTCACGCAAAAAAATCGGTTATAACATCTACCAATGCATCCATATCGTTAGGAAAGCCAAGGGCAAATACCGCTATGAAATGTGAAACCTTTTACCGATATTCCGGCGAACTGCGTGTGCGACGAGTCAACACCGCTGTCTACAATAACTATGTTGATTTTTTCTTCACGCATTTTTTTTGATTTCCTCGTTTAAGTAGAACGACGACTGTTTCTCATACATATCCGCATATTTTCCGCCCGGGATTTTCATCAGTTCGTCATGCGTCCCGGATTCGACCACATGTCCATGGTCAAAGACCAAAATGTTATCGCAGCTTCTTGCGAGAGACAGTCTGTGTGATACAAAAATGCAGGTGCGGTCGTTTACCATTTTGTCAATGCCGTAATACATGTTATATTCGGAAACCGGATCGAGCGAGGCGAGGGGTTCGTCTAAAATGACGACGCTGGACTTTTTATAAACAGCGCGCGCAATCGCAATTTTCTGCGTCTCTCCGCCGGAAAATTCCACGCCCGCGTCGTCCAAAAATTTGAAAATGGGCGTTTCCAACTTCAGCGGCAGCTTTTCTATAACGTCCTTTAGTTCGCATTGATTTATGATTTTTTCCAACGCTTTTTCATCGTATTCCTGCATCAGAATGATGTTTTCCCGAATGGGGTAGGAAAACATCCGGAAATCCTGAAACGCGCAGGAAAAATGCCTCAAATATTCTTTGGAATCTAGTTCGCTGGTATCTACGCCGTTCACATAGATTTTCCCGGACGTCGGTTTGTACAAGCCCAGCATCAGCTTAATAAACGTCGTTTTGCCCGATCCATTCAGCCCTACAATGGTAACTTTTGATTTTGGCGAAATGGTAACCGAAATATTTTCCAGCGCATAATGGTTGGTGTTCGGGTACTTGAAGCTCACGTTTTGAAACTCAATGGTCAGCGCCTTGCCGCTCAGTTCTTGTTTCTTCGATTTCAAAACGTCTTCTTCCAAAGAAAAGAATTCCATCAAATCTTCCACAAAGTTGAAATTGTTTCGGATGTCCACAAAGCCGTTTGACAGCTTAATCAGTGAGGACGACAGGGAATTGATTGCGCTGATAAACTTTGTAAATTCCGCGATGGTGATGGTCTGCGCCAGCGCGCTTCCCGCCAGCGATATATAGACTACCAGCAATTGTATGGTTCCGGCCAGCGACGTCAAATTCTTGATTACAAAAAATTTATCGCCAACTTTTTTCATTTTGGCTAAATATTCGTCAGAAAACGCTTGATATTTCCCGGTCAAATAAGGTTCCATCTCGTTGACCCGGACTTCTTTGCCATACTGAAATCCATACATCAGTCTCAATAAATAGCTATTCCTTCGCCTGTACGGCGCCGCATCCTTTTGCCATTGGTAGTTCTGCATCTTTAATTTTCGGTTCAATACGATATTGATTACAAGCACCACCGCAATGGTGATAATAATCAGCAAATTTACCTTCGCCAATACCCAGACAAGCCCCATGATGGTAATCAAACACGAAACAAACGAAAACATCGACTCAAATGATTTTTCTATATAGCCGATCTTCTCTATCCTGGAAACCAAATTCAGCGTTTCGGCATCCTCGGTTATCGGATACGAAACATTCATGATTTTTCTGCCCATCGCCAACGCGTGCTTGTGTTCAAAAGAATTGTAGCGGTTTGTCAGCAGCTTATTAAAAAGATGCAGAAGAAATCCAGCCAAAAGCTGCAGCAGCGCCATCTCGACGATATATCGATTGATCGCGCCCGGCTCTGCCTGATTCATGATGCAGTCGATGATCCGCGCCGGATAAATGATTAAAATAAACGGTTTGAGCGAGGACACGATGACAATGGGTATCCTCAGCAATAAATACAATTTGTCCAGAGACCATGCATACCGAAACATAAAACAAAGGCTCGTCCATGTTTTTTTCATAAATATACCGCTCCTATCAGCTATAAAGCGTATCGCCCGACTTACATTTTTCTATGCTGTGTTTCGTCATTTGCTATTCCTTTGCCTGAACAAGCTCTAATAATTCCAACGCTTCATAATAGCCGACGCCTAGCTTTCTCTGCACAAGAGACGAATACAGGCGTACGCCGCTTTTTTTTAAGGAAGATAAATATTTTATCTTCTCCTCCTTGCTCAAAAGCGCCTCCCGCTTGGACGGCGGCGTGCCGCGAATATTGTTACGCTGACCTGAAAACGATACGTTTTCTAACATTTCATTTGGTGTTGCGCCAATCGCATGGCAAAGTTTTACCAGTCCCTCTATCGTAGGAAGCGACGTTCCGTCTTCATATTTTTGCAAAGTCGTCTCGGAAATATTTGTTTTTTGCGCCAATTCTTCAATAGATAATCCAGCAGTTTCTCTTTTGCTTTTGAGCAAAAAACAAAACTCCATAACAATCCCCCTTTTATAAAAGCCATCTGAAATTAGCTATAGATTAGCACATTTTGTCAAAATTGTCAACTGTTTTTTGTATTTATTTTGATACATTTTAGGCAATATGTACAGTTTTGTGCTTCCGGAGGAAACTTTTTCATCCGCGGGTTCAACGTAAAAAAACAAAGTTTTTTTGACAAATAAAGCGGAGGGTATGGCTCCCCTCCGCTTTGGTTTGCTTTTATGTTTTTACAGATCCCGGTCAATCCACGGGATACAGCACCTTCAGGACGTACAGCGTTACGACGCTGTCGTCTACATCGGCCAGCATGGTGATCTGCACGGTCGCTTCCATCGCGCCGCGGAAGTCGTCCGCATCCGCTTTCGGAATCAGGATCGTCTCGCCGTTGGACGCAATAACCAGCTGGTCCAGAACACCGCTGCGCGGCTCGGCGATCTCCTCCACCATATCTCCATCCAGCGCATACTCGTATTTTTCACCGAACGCATGCTCGTTTCCGAGATTGTCTTTCTCGTCAAACGGAATGTCGAGCGCCATATTGTTGTAATCGTAGGTGCGCGTATTATAATCGGTCAGATCCAGCGTCAAAACCGTTGCGTTGATTTCCGCGACCGCCGATACGCCGTCCAGACGCAGTTCATCAATGCGGATCGTGGAGTCGTCGATAAATTCGACCTTATCGACGTTTACCTTCGTAAAGGTCTGCCGGTTGTCCACACCGTTGGTCTTGACCGCTTCCACAAACGCATCCTCCAGCCCGTCGGCATAAAGTTCCGCCTCGCCGCGCGCGCTCATATAGAGGACGTCGCCGTTGACCAGATCGACCGGCGCATCCTTAACAGAATCCACCGTATAAGAAATCTGCTTGACCGTCTTCATCGTGCGCAGGTCGATCAGATTTGTAACCGTAACGTTGCAGGAATCCCGGCTCACAACGTCGGTCTCCACTTCGGTATCGACCGTCGCCATATACCAGGTTTCGTCCCCGCCCGAGGTGATCGCCTGTCCCCATGTCTCCGGATTGAACGTGGTCTTGTCGGTCACGAATACGATCAGATCCGAATTTGCCGAGAGGAACTTGCCCGCATATTCCACGCTGCTCGCGTCGCTCTGCTTACCGATGCGCACGCCTACACGGGAGCCGGACGCAACGACGATGACCGTATCGCTGTCCAGCGTTACGCGCGCCGCAGTTACGTCGTCATCCGCCGTGATCTGATTGGTCTTATTCGCCGTGCCGGAGAACACGATGCCGTTTTTGCCGGTGCCATAAGTCAAAAGCCCGTCGGCTGCATCCCATTCCGCAAGATCGTAAACGCCGTTCTTTTCTCCGCGCACGACAAATACCGAAGCGGACGAAAGCGCCTCATACAGCGTTTCAAAATCGCCCTTCTTGGTATAATTTGCACCCATAAGGTCATAATACTCAGCCAGAACCGACAACTCGCCCTTGACGTCAAATTCGTCGTCGCGGCTGTCATACCCGCCGGCTTCCATATAGCGCAGCGACGCAAGCTCCCATTTGCCGGTCGCAGTATCGAGCACCGCAATGGCCACGTTGCCGTCGGAACCGATATACAAACCGGAGGTGAGATCCCGTTCAAACCGCGTCTTGGAAAGATTCAAAAGGCCGGCAAGCGGTTCGTCGTCGATCGAAACGATCGCATATTCATAATCCGAGGCGCTTCTTGCCGCCGAGTATTCCTCATAGTAAACCACCCGGCCGTCCACCTCGACGTACTGCACATTGTCCTTGCCTGTTTCGAGCGAATCGATGATGTCGCCGATCAAAACTCGGTCATAGCCCGGCATATCGCTGACATACGCGCCCTTGAAGCCGACGTTCTTATTGGTTCCGTCGATCTTCAGCGTATAGCTGCTTGCGCTCGTGCCGGTGAGCCGGCCGGTTTTAAAGCTGCCGCAGTTCATGGCGACCGTCAGAATGTTGTCCGCCTCGTTGTAATAATAAAACATGAAATTGCCCGAGCGGATTGATTTGCCCGCAAGCTGAACGGACTTCGCCTTTTCGCCGTTTTTGGCCGACACGGACGAAGTGGAACTCGTCACATCGACGTTTGTTCCGGCCAGCTTTTCCACAAAATGACTCGACACGCCGTCCGGATTGGTCTTCGCGGTATCGCTGTAGCTGCCGATGGTCACGAAATCAGCGTCCTTCCGCGTCGAGGCGTCCCGAAGCTCACGCACAAAATACTGGCCGAACTCGTAAGGCATGTAATAGATGTGCAGCGTCTTTTCCTCGTCCTTTCCGTCTCCGCGGACGATATACCGGACCGAGCCGTAGGAATTCAAAGCATCCTCGTAGCCGCTCTTGCTGTCATACAGGAAGTTGTCGAGAAAATCGTTTTTGGCCGACGTACTGGCCGTCCAGCCGTCTTCGTCGAACGTATACACGCACAGATCGTATTTGTTCAGCGCGTACTTTGTGCCCGAAAGCTGCACGGAGCCCGAACTGTCGTCCAAATAGCGGATGTTGCCCGCGTCGCCCAAATTTTCCACCGTGCTCAGCGACTCGCGGTTGGTGAAGACAACTGACGCCCGGCGGTCGTCCTCGTCAAGGTCATACTTCGACGCGAAATCGTCGATCGCGCAGTTGACAAAAATGGTCAGCGGCAGTCCAAGATACTCAATTTTCGGCGTGTCCGCGTCGATGCCAAGATCCGCCGCCGCCACTTCAACCGTCTCGGTAACGGCCGTGCCGTCCTTTTTATAGACGTACTCGATCTCCACCGTATCGATGTCGTCTTTGTCTTTCGCTTCGGTGAACGAAAGGACGGTTGCCTCGATCTTGCCGCTAGCGTAACCCGCCTTTTCAAGCAGAATCACGCGCTCGATCTTGCCCGCACCGATCAGCATGCCGTAGGGAGAGGTATCCTCCTGCCCCGGATAGATCAGTTCGTTCGTCAGCGGGTCGATATACGCAACCTCAGTGTTGAGCATGTTCCAGATGATCTGCGCCGTCTCTCCGCGCGTAAGCTGCGCCTTGAAGTTGACGTTGTCTATGTCCTCGGTCAGGCCAAGTGTCTGCGCCGCAAGGATATACGCATTGGGGTAAGCCATATTGGCCGTCTCATAGCCGAGCGCGCGGACGGCCATGACCAGCATATCCTGATAAAGAATCGGGTCGTTGTAGCCATAAATGCCGTCGCCCCGGCCAAGAATCAGCTGGATGCTGTATGCATAGTCGATCGCCGTACCATATTCCGGAACGTCGCTGAAAATCGTACTCTTTTTCTCCGCATTCCAGACGCTGACCTCGGTCCTGCCCGTCAAGGCCTGTACGAAGAACAGCGCAGCCTGATACCGGGTCACGCCGTTTGAAAGATTCAAATTGCCGTTTTGATCGCCCTTCATGATCGAAAGCGCCGCCAGCTGCTGCGCCGCTTCGAGATAATCCGAATCGGCGTCCTCCGCCGCGCCCGTCGGAATGGCCGCCATACCAAAGAGCATCAGCACGGCCATTACAAGAGCAAGAAATTTTTTCAAATTTCTCATGTTCCCGTTCTCCTCTTCATCATCTTAAAATCCCGTTTTCAGGCCGAAACGACCCTTGCACGGAGTATATCCTGATGTTATCTTAGCGCGAACGCGCGGCCTTTTCAATATTTTTCCTCCAAATGTCAGTAAACTGTAATATTAAACTCACTTTAATAACACTTTTGAAGCCGGCGGGCGAACAGTTTCCGCAGGACAGGCCGCTCAGCGCGGCTTGTCCGCAAGCGCACGCAGAAGCTGCTCCGCAGCCTCCGCAGGCGTAAGAAGCATCTGTTCCCCAGTCTCCATATTTTTCAGCGCGACCAGCCCGCTTTGCGCTTCGCTGTCCCCGATCAGCGCGACATACGGGATCCCGCTGCGGTTGGCAAACTTCATTTTGGGTTTGATTCCGCGATCCAGCCAATAAACGTCGGCGTTCAATCCCGCTGCGCGCAGCGCGGCCGACGCAGCAAGCGCTGCCGGCCGGTGCGCCGCAGCCATTGGAACGACCAGCACGTCCACAAGCGCCGGTTTTTGATCCGGAAACAGATTTTCGCTCTTCATCTGAGAAAACAGGCGGGTAAGGCCGATCGAAACGCCCACGCCGGGCAGCCGGTCGTCCGTGTAAAACCCGGTCAGATCGTCGTAGCGGCCGCCCGAGCAAACGCTGCCGAGCGACGGATAGTCGGTCAGCATCGTTTCGTACACCGTACCGGTATAATAGTCCAGCCCGCGCGCGATGGTCAGGTCGGCCATCAGATTTTCCTCCGGAACGCCATAGGAAACGGCACATCTTAAAACGGTTTCAAGCTCGTCCACGCCCGTGCGGAACGTTTCGTTTTCGATTCCGAGCCCGCGCAGCGCGGCGATCACCGCGCCGCTGCAACCGCGAATGCCGACGAAATCAAGGATACGACCGGCCGCATCCGCAGACACCGACAACTCAAGAAGCTCTGCGCGCACCTTTTCCGCGCCGATCTTCTCCAGCTTGTCCACGGCGCGCAGAATGCCCGCGATCCGGTCTTCGAGCCCGAGCGTTTCAAAGAATCCGTTCAAGATCCGGCGATTGTTGACGCGGATAACGAACCGGCCGAGGTTCAGCTTTTTGAACACCTGATAAATCACGGCGGGCATCTCCGCCTCATACATCGGGTCGAGTTCTCCCGGGCCAATCACGTCGATATCGCATTGATAAAATTCGCGGAAACGCCCTTTCTGCGGGCGCTCCCCGCGAAAAGACTTGCCCATCTGATAGCGCTTGAACGGAAAAACGAGTTCCTCCTTATGCTGCGCGACATACCGCGCCAGCGGCACGGTCAGATCAAAGCGGAGCGAAAGATCGCTGTCCCCCTTCGTAAAGCGGTAGATTTGCTTTTCGGTCTCGCCGCCCGCTTTGGCGAGCAGCACGGCGGAATATTCGATCACCGGCGTATCCAGCGGCAAAAAGCCAAACTGTTCGTATACGCTGCGAATGGTATCGTACATGCGGTTGAATAAAATCTGATCCTTGGGAAGCAGTTCCATCGCGCCCTGAAGCGCGCGCGGCTCCGTCTTGTCAGTCATGTCAGTCTCCTTTGTTCTGTAAAGCCGCACGCGGCGCGTGCGGTTTCCGGCAATACCGGATGAATTTATGCACCATTATACACCGCCGCGGCGCGCTTGTCAACCGCAAGCCGCGCCGGCGCTTTCCCGCAAAGAAAGCGCGGCAAAGCGAAAATTTCGCTTTGCCGCGCTCTTTACGATATGCACGAGGATGCTTCGCCGCACGCCGTTCTCCTGCAATTTACCGGTGAGCCGCGCAGCCGCGGCGCGCAGGATTCAGCAAGTGCGGGCGAAGGAATTGCCGGCGTGCTCAGGCGTAAAACACGTGATTGCCGATCGTCTCGACATACTCGCGGTTCTGGGCCATCCAGCTTCCGCTGTTCACACGGTTCGCGCAGAAGAACAGCGCGTCTTCCACGACCTCGACGCCTTCCAGCACGATCTTGGCGGCGCGCACGGCGTCCTCGGTCGGATCATTATAGATCGTGCCGCTCGACACCGGCGAAAACTGCGTCCCGTTCTTGCGGTCGAAAATGACGCCGTAAACCGTATCCGGGAAAGAACCGTCCTCTGTACGGTTCAAAACGACATTCCCCACGGCGATCTGCCCAAGCATGGGCTCACCGCGGCTTTCAGCCGAAATGATCCGGGAGAGCCAATAGAGAACATCCTGGTCATAGTATTCATCGCCGCTGAGAATCGGCTCAGCCTCGCCGTTCAGATAAACGGCGCGTTCCTTTGCGCTCCACTCGCAGTTCAGCGAGTAGGCGCGCGCCGCAGAACGGATCGGAATGTACAATACGTCCTCGATTGTCAGATTTTTTGCCGTTTCGTTATACAATACTCTTTCGTTGGCTTCGATGTAATGCTCATCCGCGTAGGCGCGGATCTCGATCCCTTCGCCGGAGGCGATTGACGCGCGGGTATACCCGTCCCAATCATAAGCCGCCGCAGGATCAATTGCGCTGATCAGAATGCGATAGGGAGCGTAAGCCGTACCATTTACCAGCATGGCGCCCTCCACAGGCACGCTGTTCACATAAAGATCAATGGAATCACCGGTATTTTCCGAGGCCGCGCAAGTAAATGACATCAGCATTACAGAGAGCGCTGCCAGAGTAAAGAGCAGCGCAGCCTTCCTGCATAGATTCATCTTGCATCTCCTTTCAAAATATAGGGCCTTCCTTTTCTGCCGCAGGGCAGAGCGTTTTGTCATTTTGTATGATTTCCAAAGCGGCGAGCAGCCGTTTCTCGGAAACCCTGACGAAAACATGTTACATGTTAGCACACACTTCCTCCTTTGTCAACACTTTTTTGCAAATCTTCACATTGTCAATATTCTCCCGTGCTGCAAAAAGGATTGCCCGGTTTTTCGATTTTTATGCGCCGCGCATGAAAATTTTTCATATTTTTTATAGGACTTCCGCACGCGCCGCATGGAAAACAAAATGGCGAAAAGCACCGCAGTCACTTGCTTTTTTTCACTTTCAAAAGTCAAATTTTGTCCGGCGCGCACCCGCTGCAAAGGCGAAGGTTTTTTCACCACCGGCCACCGGACAAAAGCCGAGGTTCCTGCTTATTCTATCCTGCCTGTTTTATGTATTTGTTTCTATACATTAAATATATGCGCCCGCCGACATCCCGGATTTTCGTCTTTTTTCGCGCAAACTGCGCAAAGGAAGCCGGTGAAAAATGCCTTGCCTAAAATCTTCCTATTATATATGTTTTTTCTGTTTAGGAACAGCAAAATTTTCCACAGCTTCCAAAGTTAAAATTGCGCATCCCAGTGCATCTTCTTCAGAAAAAACCGCAAATCCCTCTGCACAGCAAACGGGGAAAGCCAACACGCACAGAAACGCGTGATGTGCTCGCGATTTTTTGTCTTTGTTACTAGATATAGTTGAACAGACCGGAATTTAAAACAACATCTTGTACTTTTCATTGTTTCACGTGAAACAATCCGCCTGCGATTTCTGGGTTTGGACACCGGGCTCCTTGACGTTTCACGTGAAACATTTTCAAACCGCATGTGTTTTTTATGTGAAATACGCCGCTTTGCCTGTTTGCCGGTTGACTTAGCACGGATTTGATGCTATAATAGCATATGGGTCGCAGACAGCATTTTGGTTTGCGGCTCCGACAACCGGGAAAACCTTAGACAGCTTCGTTTATGCACATTTTGGAGGAAAGTATGGGAAAAATCATCGCCTTTGCCAACCAAAAGGGCGGCGTGGGCAAAACCACCTCGGCTGTAAACATTGCCGCATCCGCGGGAATCTTAGGCAAAAAGGTCCTGCTGATCGATCTCGACCCGCAGGGAAATACCACCAGCGGCGTGGGCATCAATAAAAAGAATCTGAAAGCCACTTCTTATGAAATTTTGATCGATGAAGTGGAGGCCGAAAAGGCCGTGATCCAGACGGAATTCAAAAATCTCTCGGTGATCCCGTCCAATATTTCACTGGCGGGCGCTGAATTTGACCTGTATCAACTGGATAATAGGGAATACCGCCTAAAAAAACAGCTTGCCGCGCTCAAGGACAGCTATGACTACATATTTATAGACTGTCCGCCGTCGCTTGGCATGATTACGGTGAATGCGCTGGCAGCCGCAGATGCGGTGATTATTCCGATGCAGTGCGAATATTATGCGCTCGAGGGCCTTTCTCAGCTGATGCTGACCATACGCAAAATCAAGCAGCTTTATAACCCTGAACTGGAAATCTGCGGAATTTTGATTACTATGTTCAACGGCCGCCTGATCTTGACGATGCAGGTGATTTCTGAATTGAAAAAATATTATTCTGATAAACTCTTTAAAACGCCGGTCTCCCGAAATGTCAAGCTCAGCGAAGCGCCAGGCTTTGGCACGCCCGTATACTATCATGACAAAACTTCGAGAGGCGCGGCCGAATATTTGGAAGTTGCCAAAGAACTGATCGACCGAATTTAAACACAAGCAGTAAAATACGAAAAAACAGCGCCCGGCTGGACGAAAAACAATGGATAAGCCGGGCTTAGGGGGATATTATGGCAAAAAAGCCGTCCGGCCTTGGCAAAGGATTTGACAATATATTTTATGACAATACAGTAGACGAGCGCGGCAATCTCACAAAACTGCGCCTTTCTCTGATCGAGCCAAAAGCGGACCAGCCGCGAAAAATTTTTGAAGGGGAAGCGCTAGCCGAACTGGCCGACTCGATCGCTGCGCACGGCGTATTGCAGCCCATTCTCGTACGGGAAATCGCCGACGGCCATTATCAGATCATTGCAGGAGAGCGCCGTTTCCGTGCCTCCAAAATGGCCGGTCTGACCGAAATTCCGGTGATTATTTTAGATAAAAGCGATCTGGAAACCGCGCAAATCTCTCTGATCGAAAATATTCAGCGGGAAAATCTGAACCCGATCGAAGAAGCACAGGCCTATCGCGCGCTGATCGGCAGTTATGGTCTCACCCAGGAAGAAGTTTCGCAAAAGGTCGGCAAGGGAAGAAGCACGATCACCAACGCGCTGCGCCTTTTGGATTTGTCCGACGGCGTTTTGGCTATGCTCGGAACAGGGGAACTCTCCGCCGGGCACGCGCGCGCGCTGCTCGCTTTAAAGGACCGCGAAAAAGAACCAGCCGTCGCCGCAAAGATCGCCGCGGGCGGGCTTTCGGTCCGCGCCGCAGAGGAACTGGTCAAAAAAGAAAATCTATTGACCCGAAAAGAAGAAGATCCGGTTCCCGAACTGGGGCTCAAAATCGATTATTACGCCGAACTGGAACGCCGCGCAATGGATTTGCTTGGCCGCCGCGTGCGGATCAACCGCAAAGGAAGCGCAAAATCCGTCCAGGTCTCCTTTGAAGATGATGAAGATCTGGAAATTCTGCTCCGCAAGCTCTGCGGAGAGGAAATCATTGAACAATAAGACAAAAAGTCCGGGCGGCGCGATCCCATGTCCGCCGTCCAAAAAACCGGCAGCGCCCAAAAAGCAACGCGCGCCGCCGGTTTTCGGCCGCTGCCGCAGTCTTAAGAACAAAGGAGGAAAAGCCATGTCGGATTTTTCAGCGATGCTGGAGGAAATTCGGGAATATTTTTATTACAAATATTTTTCTCCGGATCTCGCTATCCTGCAAAACTTTAATGGTACGGAAATAGAACGTTTTTTGCCCTATTTAATCATCGGCATCTGCGGCGGCATCTTTATCGCCGCGATTGCGACCTATTATTCCAGCGATTTTTTGGGCAGGCCGGTGCGCCGTCTGTATAAAGCGGGCGCATTCGCACCGGAAAATGCGAAAACGCTGGGAGAAATCGGGTGCGACAAGCGGCTGATCCGCAAAAACCTCCGTCGGCCGAGTGTGCTTTCAAAATACGTGGTGACCGAAGATTCAAACGAAAACGACGGCCAGACGCGCACCGCGCGTTTCTTTCTGCGCGAAAGCGACAAATACATTGCGGACAAGCGGTTCAAACCGGTCAAGGGCGGCTTTGCCATGCTGTTGATTACGCTTGCGCTGTGCGTGATCCTGTGTTTCCTTTTGTTATATTATGTCCCGGAACTGCTGGTGCTGGCCGACAACGCTATCACGATGATTAAAAATTGACGGAGCGAATACCATGGAGAAAAACGAATATACACCGACCACACCCCAAGAGCGGGCTGCGCTTGCCGAAGCGCGTGAACGCGAAGCCAGACGGCAAAAAGCGCTGGCCGCTGGTTCTGCAAGTCCCAGACAAGCCGGTACGGCGGTTCAAAGCCGGACTGCGCCGGCAGCCGCCTCCGCCGTGCTGAAAGACCCGGCAAGAGCGCCCGCCTATACCGGCACCGGCGCCGGCGCGATCCGGCGGTCGCCGGCAAACACGGCCGCAAAAATACAGCCCCGAAAGCAGACAGCACATCCGGCTTCAAAAGCGGCCGCGCCGTCAAGCGCCGCGCGCACGGTGCGGACAAGCCGTCCTGCCGCGTCCGAGGGCCGCGGAGATACAAACGAATTTCCCGCCTACGTACATACCGGCATCAAAGGAGGCTATAAACCGCCGAAACCCAAAAAACGACGCATCGCCCCCTACCGGCGCAAAAAGCTGGATCCGCGGTTCCGCGCGGCGATTTTGGCCGTGGGCGCGCTGTTTTTGATTTTCCTCATCCTGTTTTTTCTGCGGTGTGCGCTATACGTCAAGCGCATGCAGCGACGGCCGCACGGTCAAATTTTTCGGAATTGTCCGCGAAAAGGAGGCGCAAAACGGCTGGATTACCGTGTCCGGCCCGGATACACAGCGCCAGCGCGGCCGGCTGACGGATGGAAATACCATCACCTATTCGGACGGCAGCGTGTATACCGGCAGCATACAAAATTTCAAAAAAGAGGGCCAGGGCACGCTGACCTATGCAAACGGCGACGTATACGAGGGACAATTTGCCGACGATCAAATCAACGGCGTGGGTAAGCTGACTTATGCCAGCGGAGACGTGTACGAGGGCAACTTTGAAAACGGCCTTCCGAGCGGAACCGGCAAGCTGACCTACGCGGACGGCAGCACCTATGAAGGGCAGTTCGCCGCCGGACGCAAAAATGGCGCCGGAGTGTACACAAACGGCGCTTCCTCCTTTGAAGGTACGTATGTCAACGACGTCAAGGAGGGCTATGGCAAACAGACGTTCGCCAATGGCGACGTATACGAGGGCAACTACAAAAACGATATGCGCAACGGGCAGGGCACCTATACCTTTGCCAACGGCGAAACGTATACCGGCGGCTTCAAGGACAATCAGCTGACCGGGGAAGGCACCTATACCTGGCCCAGCGGCCGAACGATCACCGGCGTTTTTGAAAACGGCGTTATCGTCAACAGCAGCGCTTCACAAAGCTAAACGCGCGGCTTTACGCGGAGAAACGCCGTCACAAGCGTTTTTTGCGCGCAGGAGCCGGACAAATTCTTTGGCGCGCGGCATAGAACAGGCAGGCGGGGACATATACTGATTATCGGGTGAGTATATGAAAAAATTTTGTTTTGGCGCGTGTCTGCTTCTCGCGCTGTCGCTGTTCTGCCTGTTTTCCTGCACGCAAAGCGGGCGGCTGTACGACGTGGTTCTGTACGCCGTAGCCGCAGACGATGCGCTGCCCGCGGGGCAGGTCTACTGCTATGGCCGGTCGTACGAAAACAGCATGTCGGATGATTTTTTGTCCGATTATCTGGGACTTTCCGGTTACCCGGCATTTGCGGATAAAATCGAAGAAATGGCGCTCTATTCATCCTTAAAGCCGCCGCTCTGCGAACTGGCGGTGCTCCGGCTCTACGAGTCCTCGGACGCCGGCGACGCAACGCTTTTTTTGGAGCGTCGGATCAAAGAAACCCTCCGCGCGCTAAAACTGAGCGGGATGGAGGGATATGCGGACGACGCGTATATTCGGGTTTACGGAAATATCGTCGCTCTGTACATGCTGCCAAATAACAAGGCAGTTGAAAAAGCGGTGAAATCCGCGATCTGAAATATTCAATTATACCTGTCGGGAGCCTGCGCAAGCGCTTCCGCCCATTTTCGCCAAAGCTTCCTTTTTTTCGGAACGTCGAGGACGACGTTCCCTACGGAAAGCGAGAATTTTTTAGCGTTCCGAAAAATTCACGCTGTGCTTTTTTAGCACGAAACGTCAGGCGATGCGAACCGGTGCTCTTGTAGGGAACGCTGTCACAAGCGCTTTCGTAGTAAAACTCCCCGGCACGGGCAATTTTCATTGCCCGTGCCGGGGAGTTTTTTAATTCACACAGACACGCCAAAACAAGCTTTATTTTGCATATTCGATCTCAAAGCCGGAGGCTTTTGAAGCGAGCGCCTTCGTGTCGTCCGTGAGAATCAGCTTGACGCCGCCCGCCAGCTTCTTTGTGGTATCGGACTGATACGCCTTGATCTTCCCCGCAAACGTGCCGCCCGTAATCTTGACGGTCGCGCTGCCCGTATAGGCCGGCGTGTAGGCGGTGTTGTTCGTTCCGATATTCGCGATGGCGCAGAAGTCGCCTGCAAAGCTGCCGCCGTTGATCTCCACATACAGTTCTCCGCACAGATCGTTCATGCCGGTGCCGCTGTTCACGGAGGTCGTGCTGACAAAGTTGAACTCGCCGCCGTTGATAATGACGGAAATTTTTGCACCCTCAGCTACCTTGCCGACCGCATAAGCAGCATTTCCGCGCCGGTTGCCGCCGCGAACGATCGAAAAGGTGCCGCTATTTACGGTCAGCGTGCAGTCCTTCACGCAGTCAAAATAAGAAGCCTCCGTGGCGCTTGTCTGCGGCGTATGCCCCATATTGAGCGACAAAACGGAAGTAATGCCGCTGTCCCAGGTCGTTTTGACACCGTCGCCGATGGTCAGGTCGTTGTAGCCCATATAAAAGCCCTGCCCGTTTGCCGCCGCATGAATCGTCACATTTTCAAATACGACGTCGCTGAAGAATAAATAGCCGCCTTTGACAACGACTTTTGCGTCTGCCGTCTGCGCGTAATCCACGCCGTCATAAACGCTGGTTATGGTAATCGTGCCGTTTGCGGCGGGAAGCATCGTCTGCGAATTGGAAACCGTGCCGCAAACAACGACCGTGCCGCCGTTTTCCTGCAGCATCCCGAACGCATAAGCGAGATTGTTTACGGCGTCCGCCGGTGACGTACCGCCGGCGGTCGCCTTGCCGCTGTCTGAAACGAACACAACGCCTTCCTTGGCCACCGGAACCGACGGCATCTCGGCGCTGCCTCCAAACACATGGTTGTACATGTAGACCGCCAGCGCCTCATAGGTCGTATCGTCCGGATGCACCTTATCGTTTAGCGGAAGAACCGCCTTGTAATACTCGCGCAGATCCGCGCCGGTTTCGAGCACCGGCAGATCCAGTTCCTCGCCCACCTGCCGGATCAGATCGGGCAGAATGCGCACCGTGCCCTCATAGGTCAGCGCGGCGTTGACCGCCGGAAGACAGACCGAAAGATAAATCTGCGGCTTGGAATCCAGCGCGGCAAAGTCCGCAATCAGCGCCTTGTAATCCTTGATCCACTGATCGCGGGCGGCGGGATCGGTCATGCTGCGCGCGTCGTTGGTTCCGAGCGCAAGGATAACGACGTCGGGACTTGCACTGATCGCCGTCTTGTACACGGCGGTATTGGGATAATAGAGTTCGGGCTGCGACGCTTTTACGTTATAGCCGCTCTCAGGCGACATCACATAGGAGGAAGCTTTGCCGCAGTTGATAACCGAAAAGCCGCTGCCAAGCAATTTTTGCAGGCGCGACGGATAATTGTTGCTCTGATTTTTTGCACCGGTGCCCTGCGTAATGCTGTCTCCGACGCAGACGACGCGGATCTTTTTGCCCGAGGCAATCCGCTTTGCCAAGTCATACCGGCTGCTGTCAAAAATATCGGCCATCATCAGCTTTTCCGCCATAGTTCCCCCCGTTTTGATCCGCGCGCCGAGTGCGGACCAGCAAATACGAAATGCGTCGCCCCGCAAGAAAGCTTCCGCCCTGCCTGCGGTCAGCGAAAGCGAATCCGACAACGCATACGGATCGCTCCAAACAAAATCGCCGGTGCCATCGTTTTTGTCGGCATATTCCATAGCGCGCAACAAAAGCGTCAAAAATTCCGCTTCGCTGACCGGCGCGTCCGGATCAAAATACGCGTTTCCAGAAGCGTCCGTTTTTCCCGAGACAAGCTTGTTTTCGCAGGCATAGCCGACATAGGCATCCGCCCAGGCGGGCACATCGTCAAAAGGCGCTTTGATCGATGCGGTCTCAGCGGCGTTCAGCACACCGAGATAGCGCTCCAGCAACACGACTGCCTGCGCGCGTGTCAGCGCGTCGCCAAGGCCAAAATCCTGTCCGTCCGCGCTGTAGCCCTGGATCAGTCCCAGAAAATACAGCCCGTTTGCACGGGTTTCATCAGTCTCAATGTCATCAGCCGACACGCCGAACACACAAATCGCGAGCAACGTGCAAAGCGCAAGCAGAAATATGAGTGTTTTTTTCATAAAAATTTTCCTTTCTTTTTGTATTTTTTGATAAATTGATTATATCAAAAAGGGTATATATTTTCAATAGAAGGAAATCAATTCATTATTTCAAAAATTCTGAAGAAAAAACGGATTTTTTGAAGGAGCATTTTTAAAGCGGCGCGTGTGTGCCAAGCTTTCCCGATAAACGCAAGCGGACGCTTTTTTAAAAGCGTCCACTAGTAAAATCTTTTATTCCCGAATGGTCACATTATCCTCGCCGTCCACCTCGCAAAGACTGACGCAAATCTGCTCACTGTGCCGCGTCGGCACATTTTTGCCCACAAAATCCGGGCGAAACGGCAGTTCCCGAAGTCCTCTGTCCACCAGCACCGCAAGCTGCACCGTGCGCGGACGGCCCAAATGAAAAACCGCTTCCAGCGCGGCGCGCACGGTGCGTCCCGTAAAAATCACATCGTCCACCAGCACGACATTCACGCCGTTCACATCAAAATCCACATGCGTCTCGCTCAAAACCGGCTGTTCGCTGCGCAGGCGAAGATCATCCCGGTAAAACGTGATATCCAGTTCCCCGACGGGCGGACGTTTGCCCTCGATCTGCTCCATTTTCACGGCGATCCGCCTGGCCAGCGGAACCCCCCGCCGCCGAATCCCGATCAGCGCCACGTTGTCCGCGCCGCGGTTCCGCTCCAAAATCTCATGCGCGATTCTTGTAAGCGCCCGGGAAAGCGCCGCCTCGTCCATAATCGACGCTTTGATCTTTTTCTCGTTTTCCAACATTAAAAACCCTCACTCGCCCGGTTTGATATACATCCAATAAGATTTTAAATAATCGATGCCTGACCATACCGTCATGAGCGTCATGACCGCCATCGCAATATAGCTAAGCAGGCGGTTTGGCAGCGCCTCTATGCGCGGCAGGGCGGGCTCCAGCAAAATCACCAGGATCGCGGCGATCTGCGTGACCGTCTTGACTTTGCCGATCCATTTCGCCGCGATCACCTCGCCCGACTTTCCGGCAACGACCAAACGCATCGAAGTGACCGCAAGTTCACGGAAAATCACGATAAACGCCACCCAAATGAAAACAAACCGAATTTCCTCAAACCGGTACAAAATGCCGAGCAGCGCGCCGAACACCATTAGCTTATCCGCCAGCGGATCCATAAACTTTCCGAAATCGGTAATCAGCCCGCGCCGTCGCGCGATCTTTCCGTCCAGCATATCGGTAAACGACGCCGCGCCGAACACGGCGGCGGAAATCAGGCAGGCTAGCGCCGTATCGCGCGGCAATGTGATCGCAAGAAGAAAAACCGGAACCAAAAGACAACGCAAAAGCGTCAGACGATTCGGCAAATTCAGTTTCATTGTACGCCCTCCAGTGCCCGACCAAACAAGTCGTAATCCAGCGCCTCGGTGACTTCCACCTGCACAAAGCGTCCCTCGGCAATCTTTTTTTCCGCCGTAAAGTAAACTTTTCCGTCCACATCCGGCGCATCTGCGCGGCTTCGGCCAAAATACACGCCTGAGGCCGCGTCAAACCCCTCGCAGAGCACCTCAATCTTTGCACCGATCTTTTTTTTCAGCAACTCTTCGGACACGGCAAGCTGAATGCGCATCAGCGCATCGCACCGGTCCTGCTTTTGCTGTTCGTCAAGCTGCCCTTCAAACGCCGCAGCGGCCGTGCCCTCCTCGGCGGAATAGGCAAACGCGCCGAAACGGTCAAATTTCGTTTCTTTGACAAAAGCGCAAAGCTCTTCGAATTCCTCCTCGGTCTCGCCTGGAAAGCCCGCGATCACCGTGGTGCGGAGCGTCAAGTCCGGAATTTCACGGCGGAGTTTTTCAATTACCGAGCGGATCAGCGCGCCGCCGCCATGCCGGTTCATCGCGCGAAGCACGCGGTCGCTGATATGCTGTACCGGCAGATCCACGTATTTACACACGCGTTCGTTGTCCCGTATCTCAGCGATCAGTTCGTCGGTGATCTTATCCGGATAGAGATAGAGCAGCCGGATCCAGGGAATCGAAGTCTCCCGGCAGATACTTTGCACAAGCTCAGGCAGACTATACTTTCCGTACAAATCCAGCCCGTAGCGCGAGGTGTCCTGCGCGATCAGATTGAGTTCGCTCACGCCGAGCGCCTCAAGATTCTTTGCTTCGGCGACGATATCCTCCATCGGGCGCGAGCGCATCCGGCCGCGGATCAGCGGAATCGCGCAGTATGTACACCGGTTGTCGCAGCCCTCGGCGACCTTCAGATACGCGGTATATTCAGGCGTGGTCAGCACGCGGTCGCCGCTAAGCGGCGCGCATTCCTTCTCTTCAAACGAAGCGTATTTTTCTCCGCGCACGACGGCTCCGACAGCCTCTGCAATCTTGTGATACGAACCGGTTCCAAGCAGGGCGTCCACCTCGGGCATCTCTTTGAAAATTTCTTCACGATACCGCTCGGAAAGGCATCCGCAGACAACGATGCCCCGCAATTTTCCGTGCGTTTTGAGCCAAGCCACGTCGAGAATGTTCTCGATCGCCTCTTCCTTTGCGCTCTGGATAAAGCCGCAGGTATTGATGACCACAATGTCCGCCTCGGTATCGTCCGGCGTGATCTCATACCCGCAGTCGGAGAGGATTTTCAGCATGACCTCGGTATTGACCAGATTTTTAGAGCACCCGAGCGATACAAAACCGATTTTCATTTGAACCATTCCTTTGGAAAATTTGCAAAATTTTATGTCTTTCGCAATTTTATTGTTTATTTTTCCGTACGGAACGTCGTCTTCGATGTTTCGTACAAAGGTGAGTTTATTTCAACATTTCGATAAAAACAGCTTCGGCTCAGGATTTGCAAAACGCCATGGGCGACGCGCCAAAAGCAAGATTATTTCGCTCTTAAAACCCCTGTTTGTACAAAGCGGCGCGCATTTTTTTCGCCTCATCGGGGGTATCCGGCGTCTCTTTTTTAAACTTCTGCAAAAGAAACCGCGCCTTTGCCTGCGCAAAATCTGCTTCAGTATATGCAAGCAGGCAGTCGGAAATATCCGACTTCGCATACCCGCGTGAAAGCAGCGCAGGCAAAATTTTGCGCGGACCGTAATTCCTGTTTTCGATATACAGCCGCAGATAGCTTTCGATTTGGGCGCGCTCGTCGATATAACCGCGCGTGGCCGCAAACGATACGGCCATATCCGCCGTCTCAGACGAAAAACCCTTTGCCCGGAGCTTTTCGGCAAGTTTTTTTTGACTGCATGCCCCCACGGACAGCATGTGCACGGCAGCGCAGCACGCGCCGTACCGGTCCGCGGCGGCAGCGAGCGCGTCAAAGCCTTCGGGAGAAATTGGCCCGAGCTTCAAAGAGAGTTCGATAAAATCGTCCACTGATATAATCAGTTCACCCTTTTTTCGATAGACTGGCGGCAGCCTGTCTTTTGGCGAGACGAAGACCCGTAAGCCTTCTCTGTCCCCCACTGTAAGAAAGCGGGTAATCTGCAAATTTTCTTCTTTACACATCTAAATCAAAATCCCGTACGTCAAATTCTTCTTCTATGTCAAAATTGTTTTCGATCTCTTCGTCAAGCAGTTCCGGATTTGCGGTTGCGCGCACCTTCTGTTCGATCTCTTTGGCAATGTCCGGATTGCTCTCCAGAAACTTGCGCACATTGTCCTTTCCCTGCCCAATCCGTTCGCCGCCAAAGGAATACCACGAGCCGCTTTTCTGAATCACGCCCGAAACTTCGCCAAGATCGACCAGTTCGCCGATCCTTGAGATTCCCCTGCCGAACAAAATGTCAAACTCCGCTGTGCGGAAAGGCGGCGCAACCTTGTTTTTAACCACCTTGCACTTGACGCGGTTGCCGTATACTTCGCCGCCGGAAGCCTTGAGCTGCTCGCGCTTGCGCACATCGATGCGCACGGAAGCATAGTATTTGAGTGCATTTCCGCCTGAAGTCACTTCCGGGTTGCCGTACATCACGCCGACCTTATCGCGCAGCTGATTGATAAACACGACGATGCAGTTGTTTTTGGAAATAATCCCGGACAGCTTGCGCATGGCCTGCGACATCAGCCGCGCCTGCAGGCCGACATGCGAGGAACCCATCTCCCCGTCGATTTCCTGCTTGGGTACGAGCGCCGCCACCGAATCGATCACAATCACGTCGATCGCGCCCGAGCGTGCAAGCGCCTCGGCTATAGACAAGGCGTCCTCACCGCAGTCGGGCTGAGAAACCAAAAGATCATTGATATTAACGCCGAGCTTTTTGGCATAGCGCGGGTCGAGCGCGTGCTCCGCGTCGATAAACGCGGCCTCGCCGCCCGCTTTTTGCGCCTCGGCGATGATATGCAGGGCGACCGTCGTTTTGCCCGATGATTCCGGGCCGTAGATCTCCACAATCCGTCCGCGCGGGACACCGCCGACACCGAGCGCAAGGTCAAGCGTCAGTGAGCCGGTCGATATGGAGGGGATCTCCGCGTCAAGCCCCTCGCCAAGCTTCATAATCGCGCCTTTGCCGTATCCTTTCTCGATATGTGCAAGCGCGGTCTCCAACGCCTTTTGCTTGTCGGCGCCCTCATTTTCCGTGCTGTCCGCCGCTTTCGGCGCGGTTTTTTTGTTGATTTCATCGTTTTTCTCCCCTGCGCAGGCCGCTTTGCGCGCCTGCGTTTTTTTTATGGCTTACCGTAAATTTTTATTTTTGCTTCTCTTTTTGCGGAACGCGAGCGTCTCGACGTTCCGTGTATAAATTTACGAAGTGGTATATTGCGGAACGCTGGGGACAGCGTTCCCTACAAAAGCAAGCGTGTTTTAATGCTTCGATAAAAGCAGCTTCGGTGCGGAATTTGCGAAATGTTTTGCGGTGTGCCGGAGGCAAATTTTTTTCCTCCGTAGGGAACGTCGTCACCGACGTTCCGTAAACTTTTCACATTGCTTCCTTTTTGCGGAACGCTGAGGACAGCGTTCCCTACGGAAAACGAGAGTTTTTAGCGTTTCGCAAAATTTTTATCGATGCTTCTTTTCAATAAGTTGGGCTGTCCAGCCGCCAAAGCGTCTCCGTCGTGCCGTCCGACAGCAGATTTGAAATGCGTACCAAAATCAGTTCCACAATCTGCGTCTCGCCGTCCGCGCGCGTATCGATCTGCAAGGTCACACGATCGCGTGCGCGCTTTTTGATAATCATCGTCGAGTAATCATATTCCCGCTCTGGAAGTATATACGTGGTCGAAGAAGTGGACTGCATCAGCCCGAGTTCCCCCTCAAAAAACCGCGGGGGCGAGACCATTTCTTCAGTTGCAGCCCCATCAAAGGCGGCCGTATAGAGCATCTGGCAGTACTCCGCCGTAAAGACCCGCTCGGTCGCCTCCTTGATCTCGCTAATCGAATACAGGCCAAAATGCGCGCCGTCCACATAATAATATCCGCCCTCGGGCATCGCTTCCGCCGCCGGCGGAAAGCCATAGCCAAAGTAAATCTCATTGAGCGGCTTTGAAGCCTCGATCAGCCCGGGCAGCACCGCTTTGACGTCGCTTTCCTGTATGCGGTCCTCCGCACAGCCAGGCAGAAATGCCGCTATGCAGAATAAACACAAAAACAAAATACCCGCGCGCCGCTTAAATCTCATCGTCCGCCTCCGCTTGTCTTTCACCGTCCTCGCCATCCTCTGCCGGCGCTTTTTCAGGTGCAGCCGTCCCGACGGCACGCTGTTCCAGCGCGGCGGCGCCGGCCTTTTTCGCCAGTTGTTCCTCGCTTTCCACTTTTGCAAAATTCACAATCTTCGCTCCCTCAGACAGCCGCATGACGATCACGCCGCCCGCTGTGCGCGAATAGGTGGGGATTCCCGATACGGGAACGCGGATCATGGTACCGTCCTGCGTAATCAGCATCAGATCGTCCCCGTCATCCACCGACGCGATCGAGGCCAAAAGCCCCGTTTTTTCGGTGATATTATGGGCGGAAACGCCCTTGCCGCCGCGGTTCTTCATCGTGCGGAAATCTTCAAAACAAGTCAGCTTTCCATATCCGTTTTCGGTGATCGTGACCAGTTTCTTGCCCGGCTCGACCAGTGCCACACCACAGACTTCATCGTTCTCAGCGACGCGGATCCCGCGCACGCCGCGCGCCGTGCGGCCCATCGCGCGCGTATTTTTTTCCTCAAAACGAACTGCATTGCCGTCATGCGTGGCGATGATGATCTCCGCCTCGCCATTCGTATTTTTAACAAAGAGAAGCTCGTCGCCTGCATCCAGCGTCAGCGCAATTTTGCCGCCCTTGCGCTGATATTCATATTCGGAAAGCAGCGTGCGCTTGATGATACCCCGGCGCGTAACCATCGTCAGATACTGCCCTTCGTCAAACGAAGAAATTTCGATCATGGCGGTGATCTTTTCTCCAGGCGCAGTTTCCAGGAGATTGACGATATTAGAACCCTTGGCGGTGCGCGACGCTTCAGGAATCTGGTAGGCTTTGCGCGTAAACACCTTGCCGCTGCTGGTAAAGAACAAAATATAGGAGTGGCTCGACGCCACGAGCACTTTTTCGATGAAATCCTCTTCTTTCGTGGTCATACCGATCACGCCTTTGCCTCCGCGGTGCTGCACGGTATAGGTATCGGCCGGAAGGCGCTTGATATAGCCCGCGTTGGTCAGCGTAATCACGCAGGTATGCCGCTCAATCAGATCCTCGAGTTCAATATCGTCGGCCGATTCCATGATCTTTGTGCGGCGGGGATCTGAAAATTTCCGCTTGATCTCAAGAAGTTCCTCCCGGACGATTTCTTTGATCTTATTTTCGTCGGCGAGAATAGACAAAAGCTCCTCGACGCGCGCCTGCAAAAATGCGAGCCGCTCTTCGATCTTTTGTCGCTCAAGACCCGAAAGCTTGCCGAGCGTCATATCTACGATCGCCTGCGCCTGCGCGTCGGTCAGCGAGAAGCGCTGCATGAGGTTTTCTTTCGCCGCCGAGACCGACGCGCTCTTTTTGATGATTTCAATCACTTCGTCGATATGATCGATGGCGATTTTGTAGCCCTCGTAAATATGCATTTCCCGCTGCGCGCGGTCAAGATCGAATTTTGTGCGGCGGACGATGATGTCCTCCTGAAAGTCGATATACTTGCGCAGAATCTCGCGAAGATTCAAAATTTTCGGCTGGCCGTCCACCAGCGCGAGCATGTTCACGGCGCAGGTGTCCTGAAGCTGTGTAAAACGGTAAAGCTGATTGAGGACCACCTGCGGATTTGCGTCCCGCCTATATTCTACGACGATGCGCATACCGCCGCGCCCGCTCTCGTCCCTCAGTCCCGTAATGCCCTCGATGCGTTTTTCCTTGACCAAATCGGCCATATTTTCGATCAGCATGCTCTTATTGACCATATAGGGAATCTCGGTAAAGACGATACGGTGGTGATCTTCTTCAATCTCGGCGGCAGCCCGCACACAGATCCGGCCTCTTCCGGTCGAATACGCGTCGTAGATGCCCCTCGTTCCATAGATCGTGGCATAGGTCGGAAAATCCGGCCCTTTGATATAGTTCATCAGTTCCGATACGGTAATCTCGGGATTTTCCATCATGGCAAGCGTGCCATCGATCACCTCGCCAAGATTATGCGGCGGGATATTGGTCGCCATGCCGACCGCAATACCGACGCTGCCGTTGACGAGGAGATTTGGAAACCGGCTGGGCAGAACGACGGGCTCTTTTCTCGAACTGTCAAAATTTGGCGCAAATTCGACGACGTCCTTTTCGATATCGGTCATCATTTCGTCGGCGAGCTTTGCGAGCCGTGCTTCGGTATACCGGTAGGCGGCCGCGCCGTCTCCGTCTACGTTACCGAAGTTTCCATGCCCGCTGACCAACGGATAACGGTAGGAAAAGGGCTGCGCCATGCGCACCATCGTCTGGTATACGGCCGCGTCGCCGTGCGGATGGTACCGGCCGAGCACGTTTCCGACCGTGGTGGCGCTCTTTTTGAACGGTTTGTCATAGGTCAGATGATCCTCGTACATCGCGTACAGGATCCGGCGCTGGCCGGGCTTCATGCCGTCGCGCACGTCGGGAAGCGCGCGGCTGGTTATGACACTCATCGAATATTCGATAAACGCCTGCCGCACCTGCTTTTCCATATCGACGTCAATAATTTTCTGCTCCGGAAACCCAAATTGTCGGTATTTGTGTTATTCATCTCTTCTTTATCCTTTGCTCCGGCAAAAACGCATGCCGGACTTTGCTATTTTGAAACCAAGATTATTTTTGATTTTCCACCGCCGAAAACACTGAAAATTTTGCTTCATAAAATCCGGCTTTTTCCACTTTTCCACATTTACAATGTGGAAAAGTATGTCTTAAAAATGTGAATAACTTTCGGAAAAACCAATTTTCCAATATAAAAACAAGCTTTTTTTCGCCCGTACCACATGGCAGAGGGTCATTTTGTGCGGATATTCTTTATATATCAAGATTTTCGGCGTATTTCGCATTCCGCTCGATGAATTCGCGGCGAGGCTCCACTTTATCTCCCATGCAGACTGAAAAAATCCGGTCGCAGGCGATAGCGTCCTCGATCGTCACCAGCTTCAACGTGCGGCGTTCGGGATCCATCGTGGTTTCCCAAAGCTGTTCGGCGTCCATTTCACCTAGACCTTTATAGCGTTCTGCCTTGGCGCGCTCGCCGAATTCCGCAAGCGCCGCGTCCCGCTCTTCATCGGAAAACGCGTATTTCTGCTTTTTTCCATCATACACCTTGAAAAGTGGCGGCATCGCGAGAAAAACATGTCCTTGATCGATCAATTCCCGCATATGGCGGAAGAAAAATGTAAGCAGCAGAATTTGAATATGAGAACCGTCCACATCGGCATCGGCCATGATGATAATTTTGCCGTAGCGCAGCTTTTCCATATCGAAGCTGTCCCCGATCCCGCAGCCGAGCGCCTGAATGATCGGCGTTAGCTGCTGATTGGAATACACCTTGTCTATCCGGCTTTTTTCCACGTTCAGAACCTTGCCTCGGAGCGGCAGGATCGCCTGAAAACGGCTGTCCCGGCCGTCTTTCGCGGAACCGCCTGCCGAATCTCCCTCGACTAAATACAGTTCGGTGAGATCGGCGCGCCGCTCCTGACAGTCGGCAAGCTTGCCCGGCAGCGTCGTTCCCTCGAGCACGTTTTTGCGCCGGGTGAGGTCCCGTGCGCGCCGCGCCGCTTCCCGGGCGCGGGAAGCGGCCAGTGCTTTTTCCAAAATCAGTTTGCCGGAAGCCGGATTTTCCTCCAAAAATTCCTCAAGTTTTGCGGATACGATGTTCTCCACCAGCGTCCGGATTTCGGAGTTGCCGAGCTTAGCTTTGGTCTGGCTCTCAAACTGCGCATCGGTCAGCTTTACGCTGATAATCGCGCAGAGCCCCTCGCGCACGTCGTCGCCTGAAAGGTTTGCATCTGCGTCTTTCAGTGCGCCGCATTTGCGCGCATATTTGTTGATCGAGCGCAGCAGTGCATTTTTAAAGCCGGTCTCATGCGTGCCGCCGTCGGTCGTCGCCATATTGTTGGCAAAAGAGACGATCATCGAGGTATAGCTGTCGTTGTACTGCATGGCGATCTCGGCGATTGAATTTTCTTTTTCCCCTTTGATATAGATGACCTCAGGGTGAATCGGGGATACGCTGCGCGTTTCGTTCAGATATTCGACATAGCTGATGATGCCGCCCTCGTAGCAAAGGTCTTCTTCCGTCGTGGGATCGGTGCGCAAATCGCGCAGCACGATATTTACGCCTGCGTTCAGAAAAGCCTGCTCGCGCAGCCGTTCGAGAAGAATCTCATATTTGAATTCGGTCGTCTCTTTAAAAATTTCCGGATCCGGCTTAAATCGAACGTATACGCCATGACGGCCCATGCTCTCTCCAACATCCTCAAACGGCCGGGCAATTTTGCCGCGCTCAAACCGTTCGGTATACCTCCGCCCTTCGTGGCAGTTGTCCACCTCCATCCACTCGGAGAGCGCATTGACAACGGAGGCGCCCACGCCGTGCAGGCCGCCTGCAATCTTATATCCTTCTCCGCCGAATTTTCCGCCGGCATGCAGAATGGTATAAACGACTTCAAGGGTGGGAATGCCCATTTTCGGATGGATACCGCTCGGAATTCCGCGCCCGTCGTCCTCTACGGATACGCTGCCGTCCGCATGGATTTCGACGGTGATCCGGTCGCATTTTCCGGCCAACGCTTCATCTATGGAGTTGTCCACAATTTCGTATACCAGATGATGAAGACCTTTTTCCGACGTGGTGCCGATATACATACCCGGGCGTTTTCTGACCGCTTCCAGCCCCTCGAGCACCTGTATTTGGCTTTCATCATAGGAATCGTGAATTTGTTCCATTTCTAAATTCTCCCATTTTTGCGTACGCGGCTGCACAGAGCAAGTGTAGAAAGCTGTGAAATGCAGACCGCCGCCTTTTTATTTTTGTAATCTTTTTCATACAGAATAAAGGATTTCGGAAGTTCTTCCTTGGAAATCTCCAATGAACCCTCCCGCTGGGCGGCGCGCAGAAAATCTCGCGTATCCGCGCCCATTGTCGCATTATCCATATCAAAAAGACCGATAATGCTTTTGGTCAGAATGATTTTGTTGTTGCCCGCATGAAGGTACATAAAAAATGCCTGCTTTCTTCTTAGATTTGCCGGTAGCATCCGCCATGCGCCTCAATCATCGAAACGCCCTGCCGCTTTGCATATTCTCCGCGCTCGCAGGCCGTCACGATCAGCTGCCGGTCTCCCATTTTCGAAAGGATATAGGTACGGCGCGTCTCATCCAGTTCCCCAAGCACGTCGTCGAGTAAAAAAACCGGCGATTCCCCTTTTTCGCGCTTCAAAACGTCCCCTTCTGCGAGCTTCAGGGCGACCGCAAGAGATCGCTGCTGGCCTTGCGAAGCAAATTGCCGCGCGTCCCGCGCGTTCACCTTGAACAAAAAGGTCATCCCGCTGTGTGCCCACAAGGCACATTTTTGCGGCGGCTTCTCGTTTAAAAGAATCCGCAAGCAGATCCGTATAAAAGGATTTTACCGCTTCGAATCCGGATATTTCGGCAGGAACGCCGCATGTATATTCGACGTCCGCACATTCGGCTCCCTCGCTGATCTCTAAGATCGTGCGCGCAAAATACCGGGAAATCTCCTCTATATACGCGCGACGGTACAGGCAGATTTTTGCAAAATATCCAGCGAGCTTTTCATTGTAAGCCGCAAGCAGGGAAGGATCGAAGCCGTCTTCTCTTTTCAGCAGCGCATTTTTCTGTTCAAGCGCGCGTTTTTGAAAGGAAAGCTGCGAAAGGTATTCTCCGTAAAGCTGAGAAAGCGCGATATCCATAAATTCCCGCCGCAGCGCGGGCGCGCCCTTGACGATAGACAAATGATCCGGGCAGAAAAGAACGGCGTTGAAGTGCCCGACGCTCTCTTTTGCGCTGATTTTCACGCCATTTGCAAAGCGCGCCCGGCTTCCGTCAAAATACCGATATTCAAGCGTTTTTGATTCTCCTCGACGTTCAAATTCGATCCGCATGGAAAAACCGCGTTCACCGAAACGAACCATATCCGTGTCCCTTGCGCCCCGAAAGCTTTTACCCCGGGCAAAAAAATAGATGGCTTCGAGCACGTTCGTCTTTCCCTCGGCGTTTTTGCCGAAAATCAGGTTAACGCCGTTTGAAAAATGCATATCCGCAGATTTTGCCGACCGAAAATTTTCAAGCTGAAGATAAAGCAGCCGCATTTATTCTTTCATGCGAAGCGGCAGCACCATGTACACGCAGCGTTCTTCTTCGCCGCCGACCGGTTCGACGGTCATGCTCATAAAGGGCGTGAGCAGCTTTAAGCGCACGCGCTCAGACCCGACGGCGCGCATCGTGTCGATCAAAAACCGGCAGCTGAATCCGATCTCCAAATCTTCGCCCGTATGCGCGATCGGAATATCCTCATATACATTGCCGCTGAGACTGCGCGAGGTGATCTGAAGCGCGTCTCCAATAAAGGAAAGTTTTACATAATTGCGTACGGTTCCCGCGATTTTTTCCTCTGAGATCAGCGCCGCACGTTCCAGCGCAGAAAGAAATTCCTTTGCGTCAAGCTCCACGGTAATAGGCTGATCGCGCGGAATCAGTCGGTCGTAATCGATGTATTCTCCCTCGACGAGGCGAGAGGAAAAAATCAGATTTTCCATATTGAAGATAATATTTTTTTTATTAGTGACGACAACGGTGACAAACACGTTTTCCTCATCCGAAAGCATTTTTAAAAGCTCATTGATCGTCTTTCCGGGAATGATGAAAGAAAAACGCGAAGAATTTTCCGCTATGCTGACGACCGGCGCCGTATATTCACAGAGTGAAAGCGTATAGCTGTCGCAGCTGACCACTTTTACAATATCTTTATCTATTTTGAAGTAAGCACCGCAGAGCACCGGCCGCTGATCGATCTGCGCAATCGAATGCAGAACCTTTCCGATCAGCTTTTTAAGCGTGCGCTGCTCAATCGTAAAGGATTCCTTTCCCACAATCACAGGCATCTGCGGAAAGTCCTTTGCCGGCAGGGCGTGCAGAGAAAAGGAGGAGCGGCCGCTTTTGATTGAAGCGACCATATCCTCGTCAACGTCGAGCGTGATCTTATTTTCCGGCATGATTCGAATGATGCTGAGTAGGCGCTGCGCGTTGATTACGCACGCGCCCGAAATCAAAATTTCACATTCGACTGAAGCGCGCACGCTTTTTTCCATATCATAAGTGGAAAGCTTCAGCATATCCTCCGTCGTTTCAAGCAAAACGCCTTCGGTAAAGGGATGCGTATTTTTCTGTGAGACTGCGCCCATCGCGCAGACCAGCTTTTCGAGCATCTTGCTTTTTTCAAATCTGATTTTCATTTTTCTCTCCGTCTATAAAAAGAAATAAATCATTTTAGTAGTAATAGAAATAGGGGCTGTGGAAAAGGTGGAAAGCCTGTCCGTGCTTTTTATAAAAGGAAAAAAACGGGACAAGCGGAATTAAAAGGGCTGTGAAAAAAATTCTTTAAAAATGTGGAAAAGAAAGAAGGTCGCTTTCCACATTTTTGCACACATGCGGTTTGTGGAAAAAATTGTGGATAAATCCGCTTTTTGAAAAGGCGCCGGCGGCCGCGTTTTTTTGTGGAACTGGTATATGCATCTACGGCGTTTTTTCTTTCAGTTCGCGGATCAGCGCGTCGGTTTCGGCGGAAAATTCGGGATCGGCTGCGCGTTCCCGCTCGATTTTCCGCGTAGCGGACATGACTGAAGTGTGATCGCAGGAAAAAACCTCGCCGATGTCTTTGAAAGTCATATCGACAGCTTCCCTGAGTGCGTACATGCAGACATGGCGTGCGGTGACGATATTGTTCGTCCGCTTTTTTCCGAGGATCGTCTCTTTTGAAATGTTGTATTTGTCGCATACGGCGAGAATGACTTTTTCGATGCGCGCGCTCTTTGGTTCGTCTGCGGGGAGCAGGTCGCTCACCGCGCGTGCCGCAAGCGGCAGGTCGATTTCCTCTCCCGAAAGAAAGTGGAAAGCGGATAGCTTTTTGACGCCGCCTTCGATTTTGCGCACGTTGTCGCTCAGTCGTTTTGCCAGAAATTCGACGACTTCTTCAGGCAGTTTTAAATTGACTTCTTCGGCTTTTTTCCGGATAATGGCCATGCGCAGTTCGGTGTCGGGAGGCTGGATGTCGGCGGAAAGACCCCATTCCAGCCGAGTTTTGATGCGGTCCTCAAGGTTTTTCATTTCCTTGATGGGTCGGTCGCACGTGACGATGATCTGTTTTTGGCTTTCGTAAAGCGCGTTGAACGTGTGGAAAAATTCATCCTGCGTCGCGTTTTTTCCGGCGATAAATTGGATATCGTCGACAAGCAGCATATCGGCAGTCCGGTATTTTTCACGAAACTGTTCGGTCGTGCCCGATTTTATCGCTTCGACCAGCTTGTTTGTAAATTCCTCGCCGCGGATGTATACGATCTTCATATTCGGATCGCGCGAAAGTACGGAATTGACGATAGCGTACATCAGATGCGTCTTTCCAAGTCCGCTTTTTCCGTGAACGAAAAGAGGGTTATAGGCGACTTCGTCGCTGTTTGCGATGGCATAGCACGCGGCGTATGCAAATTTATTGGAGTCGCCGGAGATGAAATTTTCAAAAGTATAATAAGAGGTAGACTTTTTTCCGTCGATCGCCGTGTCCGGAGAGATGACGCGAATCGCCGCTTCAAGCTCGCGGCGGTCTTCTTCTTCGTCTGAGATTTTTTTATCCGCAAAATATTTTGCAGCGAGCGCATTTGCTTCTTCGATTGTGCGGATCTCCTGCTTTGTGAATACGATATCCACCTCGATTTCAAAGCCGAGACAGTTTTCAAAGTGTTCTTTCAGAAGATCTATGTATTTTGATTTGATAATATTGTATTTGAAATCGACGTTGTGCGAAAGGAGCGCAAGCTCGTTGGAGAGATAAAAGAGCCGGACGCTGCCAAACCAGAGTTCGAGAGAGGATTCTGAAAAATCCGCCCGCATGGAGTCGTAAACGGCGGTCCATATTTTGTTCAGTTCGTCCATTGAACTCATTTTCGGTTCCTTTCATCCGTTTTTGTATAGCTTTTCTTGATTTTTTCCAAAAAGAAGCTCAACATATAGTATAGCATAATTTTATGGATATTTCAAGCATATATTGCGATTTAATTCTGCGAAAACGGAAAATCAGGCTGATTTTTTGCGTATGAGCGGAAAAGGGCCTGGGGCTTGCTTTTTCCTTTCCGATGCGCTATAATGGATAAAAGTAAAAAAAAGCCGTTTCACGGCGTTTTTTAAAAAAAGGATTCTTTTGGAAATGGAAAGGAGGGGCTTTTATGGAAGCTGAAATTCTGCTGTGGATACAAAACTGTGTGCGTGCGGATTGGCTGACGCCCCTTGTAAAGTGCATTACTTATCTTGGAAATGCAGGGTTCATTTGGATTTTGCTTTCTCTTATGCTGCTTTTGATCCCCCGGCAGCGGCGCCTTGGCTGTATGTGCGCCTCGGCGCTCGTGTTTGATCTTTTGTCGGTCAATCTTCTTGTAAAAAATCTGTTTGCGCGAACAAGGCCGTATGAGGTGATAGAAGGGCTGACCAATTTGATCGGGAAGCAGAGTGATTTTTCGTTTCCGTCCGGGCATACGGCTGCTTCCTTTGCCGTCGCGACTGTGCTTGTCATGCGCGCGCCAAAGAAGCTCTCTATTCCTGCGGCGGTTCTTGCAGTGATGATTTCGCTCTCGAGGCTGTATGTCGGCGTCCATTATCCGACGGATGTGCTCGGCGGCGTGTTCATTGGAATCCTCTGCGGCGTCGCGGCGGTTTATTTTGTGGAATGGCTCGAGAAAAAGATTGCAAAAAAGAGAGAGCAAACAGAGTAATTTTGTTTTTTAAAGAATATTTTGAAATAAGAATTAAAAACAAAATGCGCATCAGGAGTGGCGAAGTTAAGCTCCTGATGCGCATTTGAGACTATTGAAAAACGAAGTTTGACCGCGTTTACTTGCGTCTTCGCGCCCCTTACGCGGCACTTGTGCGGCCGCAAGGTGTAAAAAAGCCGGCAAAGCCGGCTTTTTTACAAAACTTTTATCGTATTTTGTTTGACGCGTGTAAAAAATTTATTTTTATAAGCTTTGGTGCGTGGAAAGCGTCAATATTCCTCGATATCCACGCGTTTGGCCGAAACGGTCTCACCGTCGAGAAAAACGCGCGCAAGTTCGTCGAAATTGACCGGACTGTCACTGACGTAAAACTGCGAAATGCCGCCCGCGCGCCGCGGAGAAATCTGCCGGGCGAGCGCCCGCGCCGCCGCGCTTCCCGAACTGACCAGCGTCACGCCGGGAAGATAATCGGCCAAAATGCCGGAAATGATGGGAAAATGCGTACAGCCGAGGATCAGCGTGTCCGCGCCGCTCTTCCGTATTTTTTCAAGATAGTTCGCCGCGACGAGCTTTGTGACGGTACAGTTTTGGTCTATGTATCCGTTTTCCACCAGCGGCACAAACAGCGGGCAGGCCGCGGAAATGACCCGGACGTTTGGGTCGGCGTCCAAAAGTTTTTTTTCAAACGCGCCGCTTGAAATGGTCGCACCCGTGCCGATTACGCCGACGATCTCGTTTTTCGTTGCGCCGAGCGCCTCTTCGACCGACGCGTCTACGACGCCGGTGATCGGGATGTTGTATTCATTTTTGATGTTGTCCAGCACGACGGAACTGATCGTGCCGCAGGCGGCGAGAATCGCGTCTACGCCCTTAGAAATCAGAAAATTTACGTCCTGCCGGGCATACCGCGTCAAAATTTCGCGCGAACGGGAACCGTAAGGCAGACGCCCCGTGTCTCCGAAGTAGACAAAATCCTCGTGCTGCAAAAGCGCGTGCAGCGCCTTGTACGCGGTCAGCCCGCCAAGCCCGCTGTCAAAAATTCCGATCAAATTAAAACCTCACTTTGTAAAAACGGCGGCGCGGAAGTTGCCGCCATAGTCAAAAACCGCATCAAAAGAAAAGCCGTACCGCTTTGCTAGCGCGGCCGCGCCCGCCTTTTGGTCATAGCCGAATTCAAAGGCGAAAAAACCGCCCGGCAGCAGATTTTTTTCAAAATTTTCGAGAATCGCCCGATAAAAATAAAAGCCGTCCGCGCCGCCGTCGAGCGCGATCTTCGGTTCAAAGGCAAGCTCAGGCGCAAGCGCGTCCAGCGCGCCGGTGCAAATGTAGGGCGGATTTGCGCAGATGCAGGAAAACCGCTCGGAAAAATCCCCGGGCGCGGTCACATCCAGGCAAAAAAACGAAAGGTTTTGAACGCCGTTGTGCGCGGCGTTTTTTTTTGCCAATTCCAGCGCGGCTGAACTTAGATCGGCCGCCGCGCCCGAAAGGTCGGGGCGCGCGCGGGCAAGCGATATCGCGATGCAGCCGCTGCCGGTGCAAAGATCGAGAAAGCGGTCGCCGCGCGCAGCGCGGCAAATCAGCGTTTCCACCAAAATTTCGGTATCGGCACGCGGAATCAGGCAGTCCGGCGTGACGAAATATTCTTCTTTATAAAATCCCCATTTTCCGAGAATATATTGAAGTGGTTCCCGCGCCGTGCGCCGCCGCACGGCGTCTTTAAGCGCAGGACAGTCAAAATCCGCGTTTGGATCCGGTGCGTCCGTTTTGAAAAATTCCTTTATCAGTATATGCGCTTCGCCCGAAAAGTTGTCGATCCCGGCAGCGCGCAGCGCCGCTTTGATTTCATTTAGCGTCATGCCTGTGTTTCTTCATCCGCAAGGCCGGGCGCGGGCGATTGGTCCAAAGGCTGTTCCGGTATTTTTTCCTCGTCCTTGCTGCTGTCCTCCTTTGCCGGTTTCGACGCGGCGATTACCGCATCCACTTCGCTTTGCGGAAATTCTTCCGGCATGGCCGATTTGAGCGCCGTGATCGCGATTTCAAGCTGCTTTTCGTCCGGTTCGCGCGTCGTTATGCGCTGCATCCAGAGGCCGGGCGCGGAAACGATCTTCGTGAATGTGTTTTCATGCTTGCCCGCGTATAGGATAAACTCAAAGCCAAGTCCGCAGATCAGCGGCAGAAGCAGGGGCTTAAGCACAAGCCGCAGCCAGATATTTTCCCAAGTGACGAACGAAAAGACGAGCACGCTCAAAATCAGCATGATGAAGATGAAGCTTGTGCCGCAGCGCGGATGGAAACGGGTATATTTTTTCGCGTTTTCGGGGGTCAGCGGCGCGCCCGCTTCATAGCAGGCGATGCTTTTATGCTCCGCGCCGTGATATTCGAACGTGCGGCGGATGTCGGGCATCAGGGATACAAGCAGGATGTAGCCGACAAAAATAGCAATGCGGATCAGCCCTTCGCACAGCGTTTTAAAGATGCCGAGCGACGCGCCCGCCATGCCGAGCAGCATATCAAGACCTTGTGTGGCGAGCGTGGGCAGCACGAAAAAGAGGCCGACGCCGAGTATGACGCCGAGTACGCCCGCCACCGTCATGACGGCGTTCATCAGATTTTTGCCGCATTTTTCCTGAAGCCATTTTTCAAATTTGGTTTCCGGCTCGTCCAAATCCACGCCGATTGCCTCCGCCGAGAGCGAAAGCACCTTGAACGAGAGTTTAAACGATTCGATCAGCGCGACGATTCCGCGCACGAGCGGCAGATTGAAAAATTTGTTTTTCTTGCGCACGGAAACGTACGCATGATTTGAAACTGAAATGGAGCCGTCTTCATGGCGGGAGGCAAGGCTGTAGCGGTCGCCGCAGCGCATCATGACGCCCTCGAGAACCGCTTCACCGCCCACTTTGCCGAGGCGGCAGTTTTTTTCGCAGGTTTTGCTCATCTATTGATCTCGCTTTCAAAAAACAGAATTAGTTTGAAATTTGCTTATACACAAACAGTATAGCACACAAATCCGTGTTTTTAAAGGCTTTTTTGAAAATATACGGCGCTAAAGAAAAAAGACTGCAAATAGATTAAACAAATCTTAAACTTTTCTGTGTTGAATTTTAATCTGCGATTCGATACAATACTGAATGGAAACAAGATGAAAAGGGAGTGCCGTTTTATGCTTGATGTTTTAATGGTCGTCTGTGGCGTACTTTTGTCGCTGATTGGCATCCTATATATATACCGCGGCCTGTTCGCCGTAATCGGGCTTTTTAGGACAAAGAAATTTACCCCGGCAAGAGCCCTGCACCGCTACGCAGTCGTTATTGCCGCGCGCAATGAGGAAGCGGTCATCGGAAATCTGCTCTCCAGCATCGAAAAACAGGATTACCCGCATGAGAAAATGACCGTCTTTGTCGTCGCCGACAACTGCACCGATAAAACCGCCGCCGAGGTGCGCGCGCACGGCGCCATCTGCTACGAACGAACCGATCCCGAGCGGCGCACCAAAGGCTATGCGCTCCGGTATCTGTTCGAGCAGATCGGGCGCGACTATGGAATACGCGCGTTTGACGCGTATATTCTGCTCGATGCGGACAATCTCCTGAAATCCGATTACATCAGCCGGATGAATGATGCGTTTGACGCCGGAGAGCAGATCGTCACCTCGTACCGGAACACGAAAAACTTAGACGATAACTGGATTTCCGCGTCTTATGCGCTGCACTGGCTGCGCACCGCCCGCTTTGAGAACCGTGCGCGCGCGTATTGTGGGATTTCCACGCGGATTCAGGGAACCGGCGTCCTCTTTGCGAGCGCGCTCGTAAGCGGCGGCTGGAACTACACCTCTTTGACGGAGGACCGGGCTTTTTCCGCAGATGCGGTCGTGCGCGGCGTGCATATCAGTTATCAGCACGAAGCTCAGTTTTACGACGAGCAGCCGGTATCTCTCGGCGTCGCATGGCGGCAGCGCCTGCGTTGGTCGAAGGGGCATCTACAGGCTTTTGCCGAATCATCTGACGCGCTCTTTTCCCGCATTTTTACCGAAAAGGATGCGAAGGAAAAATTTGTTTCCTATGACATGCTTCTGACCAATTTTCCAAGCCCGATTTTATCCATTCCGCTTAAGACTGCAAAATTGGCGCTGGCGTTTTTTCTGTGCCTTTCGGGCGTGGCCGGCGGCGGGGGAGAACTTTTTTTAGCTGCGCTCAGTGCGCTGGTCTTTGAGCATATCGCAAATATTCCGGTCGCGGCCGCGCTCTTTTTTCTGGAGCGCGGGCGCATAGGGCCTCTTCGCCTTTACAAAAAAATCTGGTACTGCCTGACTTTCCCGCTTTTCAGCGTCATCGGCGATCTTTCGATTTGCGCCGCCGCGTTCAGAAAAGTCCGCTGGGACCCGATCCCGCACTGCGCTGCGGTCAAAATCGAAGAGATGGAAACAGTCCGGTGCGCGGCGAAAAAGGAACGCTTTCCGAAAAAATTCCCCGAAACGCTCGTTTAAGGGGGCGTGCGCTATAGACGGATAAAAAATTACACAAATGCAATAAAAAATAGGGTTGTAGAATATCTTTTTTTATGATAAAATGAAAAGAAACATAAAAAAGGAGGCCCGTATGAAATTCAAAAAATTATTGGCGCTTATCCTGCTGCCCGTGCTGCTTCTTGCCGGCTGCGGCAAAAACGAAAATCCGTCCGAGACGGAAATTTACAGGTGGAAACCATACCGGCTGAAATCAAAAACGGCCGCGCGCTGCCCGGATATTATTATGAGAATAATCTGACCGACAGCGCTGCGGATCCATTTATTTTAGAACACGACGGCACCTATTATTTATACAGCACAGGCGGCTCGAAATTCACCGTGCGCACCTCCAAGGATCTCGTCGTCTGGCAGACGCAGAGCGAACCGATCCTAAAGCTTTCCGACCTCGGCTGGGCGAAGGAAAAGGGATGGGCGCCCGAGATGTACGAGTATAACGGGAAGTTTTATCTGATTTTCTCGGCGCAGGGCTATAACGGCCTCCATTCCATCGAAATCGCGGTATGCGATACGCCAAACGGCAAATTTAAGCCGCTTGGGGACTCGCCGTTTTACTCGCCTGATTTCAGCGTGATTGACGGCAGCCTGTTTTTTGACGACGACGGGCGCATCTATATGTATTATTCCAAAGATTGTTCCACCAATACGGTAAACGGCAAGCGCACCAGCCAAACCTGGGGCGTAGAAGTAAAGTCGGATTTTTCCGGCACAATCGGCGAGCATGTGCTGATTTCCACGCCCGAACAGGCATGGGAACTCAAGAGCGGCTCGGTTCTGTGGAACGAGGGGCCGGTGGTTTTCAAGGAAAACGGGACATACTATCTCTTATACAGCGCAAATTATTATGTATCAGAGCACTATTCGGTGGGCTACGCGACCTCCGACAGTCCGCTGCGCCTGTTTGACAAGCCAAGCGATGCCCGCATCCTTTCGGGCAACGGCGAAACGGTCACAGGTCCCGGCCACTGCAACATTCTGCGTTCGCCGGACGGCAGCGAACTGTTTGTCGTGTACCATGTGCACACCGTTCCGCCGAATACCGATCACGGCCGCAGCCTTGCGATCGACCGGCTGGTGATCCGCAATGACGGCACACTCGCCGTGGACGGGCCCAGCCAGACGCGCCGTCCGCTTCCCTCTGGGGTCAACGGCTACCGCCATGTAAATAGCGGATATACCTACAGCGGTACGGGCGAAAAGGCGGAGATCGTGTCCATGTCAAACGTGGACAATTTGTTTGACGGGATTGCCAAAGGCGGGATCAGCGGAATCTATTCGATGGACGAGGGTGGTACGGTAGAGATTACGCTCGGCGCGCCGGAAAAACTCACGGCGGTCATGATCTATCCGTCTACGCAGCAGGACTATGCGCCCGCGTCTGTAGATGTGGAAATCAACGGCAGCTATGTGATCCGGGATATAAAATTCGTCGGCAGTTCAGGGTTTCCCGCAACGGCGACGCTCTCCAATCTGCCGGAGGAAACGGCGGTCGAGCACATCAAGATCACCGTACATATGGGCGAGGGCAAAAATTACGCCGCCTTGAGCGAGATCGTGATGATTACGGAAAAAGAAAAATAACTTAGGTGAATATTTGCCTGTCGAAAAACCTTTGTTTTTTCAACAGAAAGGGTTTGGTGCGCGCGCCGAAAAGCGGCGCTTGCCAAATTCAAATGCGCATACAGAGCGGCGCATGTCCGCTCTGTATGCGCATTTTTATTCGATGGTTTGCTTTCTATCTTTTCTCGGCAGGCTGAAATCCCTGCTGTCAAAAGCCAGGGGATTATTTACAGCCGGCGGCCGCCGTTTTGCCGGGCATATCCATGCTTTTTGAGCATAAATATGCATGAAATATAAGTATTTGATATTGAACGGCGCAGGGCCTATAATATAGAAAAAACCAAACGCCGTTAAAAAGAAAAGTTTCAGTGCTTTTGCGTGAAAATTCTTTCCTTTTTTGCTGGACATTTTTACAGTTTTCCATATTTTGGCGTTTGGCAGAAAATCCGTGAGAAAAGGATCAGGATAGGATGAGAAATTTTAAGCGTTTGTTTGTCTTCTTGCTGGTTTTGGCGATGGCCGCGTCTTTGACGGCGGCTTTTGCCGCGGCAGAAGATACCGGCTTTTCCGATGTGAATGCCGGTGCATGGTATGCCGGAGCTGTTCGGTACTGCCGGGACAATGATTTGATGAGCGGCACGTCTGCCACGGCGTTTTCCCCTGACGCTGCGATGACGCGGGCGATGTTTGCCGTCGTACTGCACCGTGCGCAGGGCAGTCCTGCCGCCGAATCCGCAGCCTTTTCTGATGTGCCCGCCGGCGCATGGTATTCGAACGCGGCGGCATGGGCGTCCCAAAAAGGCATGATCTCGGGCTATGGCAACGGCCTGTTCGGTGCCGGTGATCCGGTGACCCGTGAGCAGGCAGCCGTCATTCTGTGGCGGTATGCGGGCAGGCCCGCGCCAAGCCAAACGGCCGAAGCCTATGTGGATCAGCATTCCATCAGCGCATACGCGCTGGACGCCGTGGCATGGGCCAGAGAAAACGGCGTGATGACTGGATTGGACGGCAACCGCTTTGCGCCCAAGAGTAGCTTGACTCGCGCCCAAGCTGCCGTCATTCTGATGAATGGTCTTTGGGCGGCGGATCCCACGCCTGCCCCTGGAGACCGAGGCAAAACGCTGGTGGCCTATTTTTCCGCTACTGGGAATACCGGTCGCATTGCAGGCCATTTGGAGACGGTTCTGGACGCGGACCTCTATGAGATCGTTCCAAAAGAGCCTTACACCGCCGACGATCTGAACTATACGGTTTCCAGCAGCCGCGCCAATCAGGAACAAAATGATCCCGGCGCCCGGCCCGCCATTTCAGGCAGCGTCTCCAGTATGGACGGCTATGATGTGGTGTTCCTTGGCTATCCCATCTGGCACGGTCAGGCGCCGAAGATCATTTGCACTTTCTTGGAAAGCTATGACTTTACGGGCAAAACCATCGTGCCCTTCTGCACTTCCGGCAGCAGCCCGATCGGTTCCAGCGCCACGAATCTGTACAGCCTGACTGCCGGTGCGAACTGGCTCTCCGGACGGCGGTTCAGCGCCGGCGCAAGCCTGTCCGACGTCGAAAGTTGGGTTTACGATCTGGATTTGCCAGATCATGACGACGGCACGGAAGCTGTGGATGAGGAGGCGGAAAATCAGATGTATCTTCAGGTTTTTGGCGCGCAGGATGCCGTATGGACAGCTGCGCTAGAAGAAAATTCCTCTGCCGAAGCTCTAAAGGAACTGCTGCGCCAAGGGCCGCTCACCATCCGCATGCACGACTACGGCAATATGGAAAAAGTGGGCCCTGTCGGGCAGGTTCTTCCCGCCGACAACCAGCAGATCACCACCGGCGCGGGGGATATTATTCTGTACCAGGGCAGCAATCTGGTGATCTATTATGACACCAATACATGGAACTTCACCCGTTTAGGCAGGGTGAATAATGTGACGCAAGATGGAATGAAAGCCGTCTTCGGGGATGGGGATGTGACCGTGATCCTTTCTCTGGAAGCGCCCGAAGTGTAAGGCAGTTACAGTAAAAGAAAATCGCGGGGACACAGAGAACAAAGGGAAGGCCGCTGTCGCGTCAATCGTCTGTTTTACTGCTGTTTTCCAGGATTTGCGCCTGTAATTTTTCCAAAAACTTGGCGGCCGGCTTGGAAAATACGGGATATTTTTTCCAAACGATGCTCATGGAGGCTTTTACTGTGGGAGCGAACGGACGAAAGCACAGGCAGCTGTCCCCGGAGAGATTGAGGATCTTATCCAAACAGATCATATAGCCCAGCCCGTCCTCCACCATGAGGGAGCCGTTGAATGCCAAGCTGTATGTGGCGACCACATGGGGAGAAACCAAAATTCCCTGCAGTCTGCCAGGCTCGTCGCTGCTTCGGTTGACGATCAGGGGCTTGTCCCGCATATCCGCCAGTGTGACGCTCTCCCTTTGAGCCAAGGGATCGTCCCGGCGCAGGACGATCCCCCAGGTGTCGTATGTGGGGAGCGCCAGCGCGCTGTATTTTCCGGTGTCGATCTCTCCGAATAGGAGGCCAAAATCAATGAGGCCCCGGTCCAGCTGTTCGGTCACATCCACGCGGTCTCCGCTGGAGATGTGGCAGCGGATGTCCGGATACTGCATTTGGAGACGTTTGGCTGCCCGTGTGAGGTAGTGGACGGCGTGAGTTTCGCCTGCGCCGATATAGACGTCGCCGGCGATGGTTTCATCGGCAAATGCGAGTTCCCCGGCTGTCTTATCCACCAGGTCCAATATCTCGGCGGCTCGTTTCCGCAGCAAAACGCCTTCCTCGGTGAGTGTGATCCGCCGCTTTCCTCGCAGAAACAGCGTTTTGCCCACCTCTTTCTCCAAGTCCATGAGCTGCCGGGACAGCGTGGGCTGAGTCACATGCAGGACTTCGGCTGCGCCGGAAATGCTCTCCGAACGGGCAACCGCTAGAAAATACCGTAAAACGCGCAGTTCCATAAATGTTTTCCTCCTTGATTCAGGTTAATTTTACCGAATGGCGGCTTGCCTGTCAAGCATGAAAATATATATAGTATGCGTATTAAATATAGAAAGAAATTTCGCTGCAAAATGGGTATGGAAAGGAGAGATTCCGATGAAATCAAATCAAAAAGGGAAAGTGATTACGCTGCTTGCGGCGATTCTGCTCTTAACCGGCGCCGCCGGTGTGCATTTTTCACCAAAGTGCCGGCAGATGATGACGGTCCCAAAGAAAGCGATGCACCGCCGGTGTTTCATTCGAACACCGGCGTTCAGTCGGGCGTATCGGAGATTGCCGATCAACTGATTTTGCTTTAGGTCGGTACATTCACAATGGGCAGCCCGGAGAGCGAGCGGCAGCGGCAGGCGGATGAAAATCCGCATACGGCAACGTTTCGGAGTGGTGCTTCGACTATTATGGCGCCTACGATCACGCCGCCGCGGCTGACCCGGCCGGGGTGGCGTCCGGCTCGCTGCGGGTAAACCGGGGAGGCGGCTACAATGATTTTGCCAATCATCTTCCCGGCGCCTATATAGGCTTTGGTTTGGAATTTGAATACGCAGGCGGGCGCGGTCTTTCAGATGCAATCACACAATGGCTGGCGCGAAATGGCATTCCGGAGGGATAACGGCATGAAGCGGCGGGCGAAAGTTCTTGTGGACATGGCGATGTACGCTTTGTTTTTGTATCTAGCGAGCTACCAGGCCGGACGCTCCACGACTGCTCCGCCGCCTGGTGCTTCGTGCTGATAGCGCTCCATTTGGGTCTGCACACCCACGTTTTTCAGAAAAGGCTGTGGACAGGACTTAGAGACAGTTTTTTCGCCTACGCTTATGTGTTTTTGTATTTTCTGACGCTGGCGGCGGGCGCTTGGTGCTTTACGGTGAGCGGACTGTGGCGGACACTCTTTGCGCTGCCCGCCGCGGGCCGCTTTTTTTCGGTGCCCGCCTTTTATCTTCAGCGCACCTTGATAACCATAATGGCCTGCCAGCTTATGCATCTGGCCTTGTCTGCCGGAGATCGGAGGCAGAAAAATCGAAAAGATTGAATTTTGGAAAGCGTAAAAACCGCATAGAAAGCATCCGATTGAAGACTGGGCGGCGGTAAAGGATACAGAAAAAAGGTGTGCGCCAAACGACAAGCAAAATAAAAAGGCAGGCGCATCTGAAACGGCAGATTCCAGATGAGCCTGCCTTTTTCTGTCTGCGGCCAAAAATGAGCACCGATGCGCCCTGCGGAAATTGCCGGGCGAACCTGCGCGGAAAGTCAACAAAAAAGCCCCGCCTTTTGAGATGAAAAAGGCGGGGTTTTGGAGCTGCTAGCCGGAGTTGAACCGGCGACCTCATCCTTACCAAGGATGCGCTCTACCAACTGAGCCATAGCAGCACAAACAACCGATTTTTATTATAACAATAGTTTTGCGCTTTGTCAACAATTATTTTTCTGAAAATTTCATCTGCTTTTTTTGCGGGAGCCCGACAGGCGGTCCGTTTTTTTTCGCCGGAAATAACGCGCTTTTTCATTTCCCGTGCGCGGCGGCTACGCGCCCTGAAAAAAACCGCTTTTTGGACGTGCGCACAGCGACAGTCCTTTCGGCGCGCGGCGGGTAAAATCAAAGGACACCACAAAAAAGGAGCACGAAAAATGAAGGACTTTCAAAATACCCCCTATGGCCGGGCAGCCGCCTCGGTCGGCGGCTTTTTTGAGCGTGCGCGTGAAAAACTGCATCAAAGGAGCGACGGAGAAATCATCGCCGGCTGGATCCGCGGATTTTTCGCCGCACTCTCTCCCGCTCTGTTTTGCGCGGTGCTCTCGGTCAAAGCCATGCCGCTTTTTACATATCCGCTCGGAATCGCGCTGGTCTCGGCGGCCGGTGGCGAAACGCTGTTTTTTGCGCTTGGCGGAATCGCCGCCGCGCTGCTTACCAAAAATATCCCGCTCGGAATCGGCCTTCTTTCCTGCCTCGGTCTCCGTTTTGCTTTTTCGCGCCTTTTTGCCTCCGACAGTCCCCTGTCGCGCAAAATCCGGCTGTCTGAGCGCATTGAAAATCTGAAAAAGGAAAAACGCACGTTCCGGGATTTTTTGTCCGGCTTCAATGAGGGAACCGCGCTGCGTCTTGCGGTATCTTCGCTCGCCGCGTTCACAATGGGCATGATGCGGCTGGTCGGCGGCGGTTTTTCACCCGGCGATTTGGTGGGCACTTGTCTTGCGGTCGCCTTTTGTCCCTGCCTGACTTATTTGTATACCGGCTGTATGCAGGGCGGTGAAAAAAGCAGCGTTCGGTATGAGATTGGCCTGCTTGCGCTGCTTATCTCGTTCGTCTACGCGCTCTCGGACTTTCGGCCGCTCGGATTTTCGGTTTCCACCCTCGCCGCCGCGCTGATCTCCTATCTGATGGCGCGAAAGGCCAATCCGATGAGCACCGCGCTGTTCGCACTGCTTTCGATCCTTGCGGCAGAGCCCGCGCTCTCGCCTGCGCTTGCCGTTTCGGCCGCACTTGCGGCGCTTTTGTTTACAAAATCAAGGCTGTACGCCGTTTCGGCGGGCGCAATTTCGTTTGCCGGGCTGACCTTTTTCACCGGCGGCCTGCCGCTCTTTGCGGGCAGCTTTCCGGAATATATGACGGGCGTTTTGCTGTCGCTCTCCATCCCCACGGGTTCAGTTGAAAAGCTGCTTCCCTTTTTTGGCGCCGCCCGGCGGAGCAAAGCGATGGAAAATGAAATTCTTTCTTATAAAGAAAAGGAAAACCGGGATACGCTTTCCGACATTTCCGCGTCGTTTGAAGCGCTTTCCAAAACTTTTTTCGAGCTTTCGGATACAAATACCCGCATCGGCGTTTTCGATATGCGGCAGCTTTGCGACCGCGTGTGCGACCGGCACTGCCGCACCTGCGCCGCGTGCGAACTGTGCTGGGAAAGGGACTATGCCGTGACTTTGGATACGCTCAATAAAATCAGCGCGCGCATGTACAAAACCGGGCGCGTGCGGCGGGAGGATCTGCCGCCTGAATTTCTGGCGCGCTGCAAAAGCGCCGATCGTATTTTGGCCGATATTGAGGCGGAAAATACGCGCATGCTGCGCGATCTTCTGCGTGAAGACAAAAGCCGCGCGTTTGCGGTGGATTATGCCGTGTTTGCGCGCATCCTAAACGAAGCGCTGCAAAAAAACGAAGCTGAGTACGCGCCGAATTCCGAAGCGCGCGCAAAGGCGCTTGAATCACTGGAAAAAATCGGGTTCTCGGCGGACAGCATCGGAGTGTACGGCAGCCGCAAAAAGAGCGTATACGCTTTCCGGCTGGGAAGCGGCGCGATGAAATGCCAGGCGGAGACACTCAAGGGCGCGCTTGCCTCGGCGCTCGGCTGCGCTATGGAGGATCCTTTGTTTGAATTTGCGGACGGCGGCATCAACATGATCTGCCGCGCCGCGCCCGCGTATACCGCCGCGTTTTGCCTTTCCTCCTGCGCGGCGCAGAGCAGCGGCGAAAATGGAGACCGCGTGCTCTCGTTTGACAACAAAAACGGCTATTTTTACGCGTTAGTCAGCGACGGGATGGGGAGTGGCGCGCCTGCCGCCGAAAAAAGCCGCGCGGCGGGAATTTTTCTCGAAAAGATGCTGCGCGCGGGGAACAGCGTTTCCTCGGCGATCGAGATGCTTTCCGCGTTTGCCCGCGCGGGCGGCGGCGAGGTGTTTACAACCGTGGATTTGTTTGAACTCGACTGCATCACGGGCAAATGCGCCTTTGTCAAAAGCGGCGCCGCGCCCTCCTTTGTCAAGCGGGGAAACCGCATTTTCAAGATCCGCTCCAAGACGTTTCCGATCGGCATTCTCGAGGATGTGGACGCCGAAAAAACCGCGTTTGACTGCGAGGACGGCGACGCGGTGGTCATGCTTAGCGACGGCGTGACCGAAGATATCGAGGAACCGCTCTGGCTTTGCGAATTTTTGATGTCGGCCGACCTGTACGCACCCGATGCCGCCGAAAAAATTCTGGAGGAAGCCAAACAGCATACGCTTTGCCGGGATGATATGTCCGCCGCCGTGATCTTGATCCGGCGCGCGGAAGAAAAAAACAGGAAAAAGCCGTATAACGGCTGATTTTGCAGGGACGCCCGCGCCTTTTGGCGCGGGCGTCCCTGCAAATTATTCAAAACAGGCTTTTTAGAACGTTTTTTGTTCGTTTTGCTTATGGATTTTTGTTTCTTTTCCTCCTGCGCAGCGCAAAGAACGCGGCCAGTCCGGCAAACAGCAGCCCGGCGGCGGCAAGCAGCAGTACGGTTTCGTTTTTGGAGAGAAATGCGCTGCCGGGCGCATCGGGCGATTCGCGAAGCGGCTCAAACAGAAAGCCGTGTGTATTTGCCCATGTTTCGGCGTAAGAACCGGGTTCTCCGGAAAACGCGCGCAGCGCGCCGCAGCCCGAAAATGCGCCCGCGCCGATTTGGGTCACGCTCTTTGGAACGGCGACGCTGCTCAGCGCGGAGCAGTTTTGGAAAGCGTAGACGCCGATTGACTCTACATCTTCGGCAATTATGACGGTTTCAAGCGCGGTGCAGTCGGCGAATGCATAATCGGCGATCACTTTTGTTCCTGGCTTGGTTGTACAGGCGCCGTGAATAGATGCATCGGCTTTGATCAAGTACGCGTCTACATAGAGGACGCCGTCTTCCCAGTTGGCCGCGTTGTTATAATAGTCGGTATTGACAAACGCATCTGGGCCAATGGCGATTATGCCGGCCGGAACTTGAATGCTCGTAAGCGCAGTGCAGTCCCGAAACGCACAGCTTCCGATACCGGTCACGCCGTATTCAACGATTACGGTTTTGATGGAGGATATATACGCGCTCCATTTCGCGCCGTCTGTGCAGTCCTCCATCTCCCCGCTGCCGGTGATTTTCAGCACGCCGGATGACGCGTTCAGGGACCAGGATATGTCCGTCCCGCAGCGGCCTTTGTAGGTATCCGCATCCGCATAGCCGCAGTGCAGCCGGATTCTTTCCAGTTCCGTGTTCGTGCTGCCAATGCAGATTTTGTTCCAGTCCGCGTCACTTCCGCTGTAATAGATATCGGTCAGATTCCCACAGTCGTTGAAGACGTACTCTTCAATTTCTGCGACGCTCTTTGGCAGCAGAATATTTGTCAGCGCTTTGCAGGAATAAAACACATGGCTTCCAATGCTTGTCACGCCCTCCGGTATCGTGATGCTGGTCAGCGCGCTGCAGCCGGTGAATGTACCCGATTGTATTTTGGCGACGCCCTTTGGAATGTAAATGTTGCTTAGCGCGGCACAGTCTTTAAACGCGTTTTCTCCGATGCTGGCTACGCTCTTCGGCATGAGGATTTCGGTTATTTTTCTGCAATTTTCAAATGCAGAGTCAGCGATATTTTGGGTGCCTGCTTTGATTCTGTACGTCCCGGGGATATCCGTGCGGACTTCGATTAGATTTTGACCAAGGTAGAGGGCGCCGTGTTCCCAGTTGGCATTGTTCATATAAAAGCGGTATTGGCAAACGCTCTGCGTCCGATGCTTGTCACGCTTGGCGGCAGGACAATATCCGTCAGCGCGGCGCAGCCTTTAAACGCACTGTGTCCGATGGAAGCGACGCTTTCCGGAATGGTGATGCCGGTCAGTGCGGTGCAGTTTTCAAATGTAGAACTGCCAACGGAGGTGACGCTCTTTGGAATCGCATATGTACCCGAATGCGTGCTTGGGCATCGGATCAACTCGCTTTTTTCCTTATTATAAAGAACACCGCTTTCATCATTTGCGTAATGGCTGTTGCCGTCTGCGACCATGAAACCGGAAAGGCTGCCGCAGCCTGCAAACGCCCATTCTTCGATGTTTGTCACGCTTTCCGGAATGGTGATGCCGGTCAGTGCGGCACAGTTGTAGAATGCGTTTTCATGGATGACAAGAACGCTTTCTGGTATGGCGACACCGGTCAGTGACGTACAGTCAGAAAAGACCGACGGTTCAATGCTTGAAAGGCTGTTTGAAAGGGTCACGTTTGTCAGCCGGCTGCAATCGGCAAACGCCGCAAAATGGATGTCGGTGACGCTGTTTGGAATCGTAATGCTGGTCAGCGCTTTGCAGCTGGAGAATGCGGTCTGCCCGATCGAAATCAGGCCGTCCGGAAGATCAATGCGCTCGATCGCGCCGCAGTTTAGGAAAGCGGAATCCTCAATAGCGGTGACGCCTTTGGACAGCGTGATTTCGGTCAGCGACGTGCAGCCTTTGAACGCCCGCCCCCCGATGACGGTGACGCTCTTTGGGATTGTGATGCCGGTCAGCGCGGCACAGCCGTTGAATGCGTTTTGGCCGATGCGGGTGATGCCATCCTCAATAATAACGGTTTTGATATACGGCTGGTGTTCCATCCAGGGTGCGGGGCTGTCTAAATATACGCCGTTGTATTTATATCCGCTGTAGTCCGCCATCCCGCCCGTGCCGGAAACCGTCAGCACGCCGGTGTCCGTGTCAAGAGACCAAAAGAGGTTTTCTCCGCAGCGGCCGCCGGGCATTTCCGCATGGGCGTGCGCCGCCAAAACAGCCGCCGCGCAGAGCACCAAAAGCATGAAAAGATACCGGACAGTTTTCTTCATAATTATATAGCCGTCCTTTCTAATGGATCGCAGAGAGCTCAAAACGCGCCGGATTAACAGTTTTTGCACATTCAGTATACAGGAAAATTTTTTTAAATGCAAGAGGGAACGCGCAAATTCATTTTTTTTCGTCCCGGCAAAAAATTTTTATTTGACCGCGGCACAATTTGTTGTGTTCTTTATTAAGCTTGTCCACAAGATGATGTGAAAAAATAATTTTACAAAAATTTCCATATAAAAAAAGGAGAAAAAGGTATTGACAAGGAGGGGAAGGAGTGGTAGAATGAGAAAGCTCACCGGAAAACGGCGGAAGAAAAGAGGGGGAGAAAGGGAAAGAAATTTCAAAAACCTCTTGACAAAGTGGGGGTGAGCGAGTAGAATATATAAGGTTGCGCAAAAGCGCGGCCGGACAGATTGGTCATTGAAAATTGAACAACGAGAGAAACACGAAACTGAGAAGTAGAGTGGAGAACCCGAGAGAAATTCTTTGAGGAAAAGAAGAAACCAAGTAAGAAGCGAAAAGAGCAAGCGAGAGCTTGAGAAGAGATTAATCTCTAAAGAAGATTTGTGACGCTGGATGTAAGTTTGGCGAACAGATAAGGAAATTTTAGAGAGTTTGATCCTGGCTCAGGATGAACGCTGGCGGCGTGCCTAACACATTCAAGTCGAACGGGATTTATTGAATTAATCCTTCGGGAAGCGTTTGATAAATTTAGTGGCGGACGGGTGAGTAACGCGTGAGCAACCTGCCTTTGCAACCGGGATAACAGTTGGAAACGACTGCTAATACGGGATAAAGTATTTGGAATGCATGTTCTGAATACCAAAGATACGTCGTGCAAAGATGGGCTCGCGTCTGATTAGATAGTTGGTGAGGTAACGGCTCACCAAGTCGACGATCAGTAGCCGGACTGAGAGGTTGAACGGCCACATTGGAACTGAGAAACGGTCCAGACTCCTACGGGAGGCAGCAGTGGGGAATATTGGGCAATGGGCGAAAGCCTGACCCAGCGACGCCGCGTGAGGGAAGAAGGTCTTCGGATTGTAAACCTTAGTAAGCAGGGAAGAAGGAAGTGACGGTACCTGCGGAGGAAGCCACGGCTAACTACGTGCCAGCAGCCGCGGTAATACGTAGGTGGCAAGCGTTATCCGGAATTACTGGGTGGCTCAGTTGAGCACCTGCCCTGCAAGCAGGGGGGGTCACCGGGGTTCGAATCCCATCATTCCACCAGCTGCCGGAAGGCGAAGCGGGCAAGGTGGAATGAGAAACACCGGGAAGCGAAAACGGGCCCATAGCTCAGCAGGTTAGAGCGCGCGCCTGATAAGCGCGAGTAAGCGGTTCGAGTCCACTTGAGCCCGCACCAAAGGTGAAAAAAATCGGAGAGCTGAGGCGCGCACGCGCAGCGTTTAAGTACGCGGTACGTTGGAGCGAGGTTCGAGGATTTTGCCACCAGAGCCGCAGAGCGGCGGGGATCAAATAGAACAAAGCCGAGCGCGCACGCGCAGCGTTTAAGTACGCGGTACGTTGGAGCGTGATGCGATGTTCCGCTTGAGCCCAGCAAGCCGGGATAAACCGGCGGGAAAGATCATTGAAAACTGAATAAATAGAAAGCAAAGCAAACGAACAGATAATTGAGCAAAAGATTTTTTTAGAGATCAAG
>VOFC01001682.1_pt1 | contig 77036 bp, 95 predicted proteins | sample 5384161 | NCBI WGS metagenome assembly VOFC01 (sample SAMN12384722, study PRJNA508395) | human gut metagenome | isolation source: healthy gut B | host: Homo sapiens | reverse complement strand
TTCAATGTTCAAACAAATTGGTTTCAAAAAAGCAGATGTAATCAACTTGTGCAACACGATGTCTGAATTGGATTTCAGCGATTCGTTATGTACTGAACTCGACAACTCGGAATTTGGCGAAGGAGTGTGAATGGATGAAAAAAAAATAATTCTATCAATAGCGTTTCTGATTAGTTTATTACCAATGTTATTTAACCAATATGGCGGATTAAAAGGTGTACAGGAAATTACCGGCTTGATAAATCTGCTCAATCCTATTGGAATAGTGTCTGTCATTTTGTTTGTTTTAGGAGTATGGTTTCCCTTCAAGAAACGAGTTGTTAGTAAAAGTTTAGGCGCATTAGGCGTGATTGGGATTGTGGTCTCCGAAATATATAAATTCCTCATCTGGCATACATTGACTGTCACCGGTCACCCAAGAACATCCATGAGAGAGGAGTGACCGTTATGAAAGAAAACAGAAAACTGCTAAAAGAGGTACTTAAGGATATCCGTCACGATATGACTGACGAGGAGGTACTGAACCTGCTGGCAGACAGTAAGATTTCAGTCAGTCCGGAGAGCGGAAAAAGAAAAGTATACGCTTGGACAGCGTGCGGCGGATGCTATTGCGAAATTCGCGGGGAGCTGGGCGTTTATTTTTTCCTTTACCGGTCTTCTGATCCTTTGGATGGTGGTCAACACGGTGCTGGCTGCCAAAGCGTTTGACCCGTATCCTTTCATTCTGTTGAATCTGGTACTGTCCTGTGTGGCGGCAATTCAGGCACCGCTGATCATGATGAGCCAGAACCGTCAGGAGGAAAAAAGACCGCCGCAGAGCGAAAATGATTATAAAGTCAACCTGAAGACCGAGATCATGATCGAGGACCTGTACGATAAAGTAAACGCCATTCTTGCCAAGCAGTCCGCACTGGAAAAGCGGCTGCAAAAACGATGGCAAAAATCATACAAAGCAGCAGGAAAACAACTGAATCCTAGCTTTTTGCGCCAAAATGGGATAAGCCGGAAAGAAAACGGTGTGCGATTCCATCTCCCGGTGTTGATTTTTGTCTCATTGTGGTAATGGGGGAAAGACAGATACAAGATATTGTTGCAAAAGTATTATTTTTTTTCGTGAATATTGGCACTCTACTATTGACAGTGCTAAAATGTGGTGCTATAACAGTGGCGTGCTCAGGAGGAAGGGCAAAAGGAGAGCCGCAAGGCTCCCCGGAAAGCCTTTCCGAGTGGACGCTTCAGATTTTTTGCCCCGACCCGAACGCCGGGATTGGAGGAATGATTTATGCTTATGCCGACTGTTTTCCATGAAAACCTGTTCGATGATTTCTTCGATCCGTTCTGGAATGACGCTGCACTGGAACGTATGATGAACCGTGAGGCTCGTGATACCTTTGGTAAGCGTGGTGCAAACATGATGAAGACCGATGTCAAACAGACGGACAACGGTTACGAAGTAGCTGTTGACCTGCCGGGCTGCAAGAAGGAAGACGTTCAGATGGATCTGAACGACGGCTACCTGACCATTCAGGCAGTGCGCAGCCACAGTAATGACGAAAAGGATAAGAAGGGCCGCTATCTGCGGCACGAATCCTTCTCCGGCACCTGCGCACGCAGTTTCTACGTGGGCGATGTGAAGAAGGAAGACATCCACGCAAAGTTCGAGGATGGCGTCCTGCACGTCGAGCTGCCTGCTCCTCAGCAGACGAAGGCTTTGCCTGAGAACCCGAATCTGATTGCAATCGAGTAAAACGCCGGTCATGTGCGCCAAGGCACAACGCACATAAGATGCCCCCGGAGAGCCGCAACAAGCCCTCCGGGGGGGGCATTTTTGTTTCCTGACATTTTTCCGCAGCGGCAAGCCTTCGTCAAAACTCCGGGTGCCATTCATCCCGGATGCCAATGTCAGCACAGATGATTTTTCCGCACAGCGGCGCAGAAGCTTCTGCCATATAGCGTCTGCAAAGGCTTATAACTGTCGAAGGTTAATGTGCCATTGTCAACACAGAAATAGCCGGACACGGTGGCCTTGTGGCTGCTGTGTCCGGCTATTTTCATGTATCAGTCTTTATCTTTTTTCTCGGTGGGATTTTCTGGCAGTTCGGCGGCATCTTCTACAATGTCGGTCACAAGCTGCTGGAAGTCAAACGCATTTTTTTCTGTAATAACGGGCTTGCCGGTTTCCGCTTCAAGTGCCTGCCGCGCAATGCCGGCCACTTTGCCGCCGCGTTTAGCAACCTGCTTGTTTTCTTCAAAGGTCTGCGGCTTTGCAGTCTTGGAAATATCCGTGGTAGATGCTTCCGCCAGCATGGTCAGCACAAGTTCCAAATCGGTCATGTTGTCCCGGAGATTTTCTTTTGTTAGACCTTTCAGCCGCTTGTACTGCCCCGTGGTCATGCCGGACCATGCACGGGAGATTTCGTCGGTCAGGATAGCGTACTCCTTACCCTTTTGCACTCCGCGCTTCTTCCATTCATCCGTCAGCTCATTTCGGATGCGGATTGCCAAAAGCCGCTGATGAATCCATTCTTCGGAGTAGCCTTTCTTCAAATAGGTATCAAGCGCGCGGTCGATGGCCTGTTCCGGGTCGATGGTTTCCTCGATGCGTTCCTTGCCTACCATTGCCAGCCATGCCTTGAACGGCTCAGCCTTTTGGAAGGAATCGACTGAATGATACGTAAAAGCTGCTCCGTATTGGCAACATCCGTAAGACGACGTTTGCCATCTGCTGCCTTCATTTTCAACTGACTACAATTTGTAGTCAGTTCACTGCCTTTTTTTCAGTCTAACTTTCAGAACGCTCCAATATTTAGCAGCACTTCGACTATCCTTTTGCTCGGTTAAAACCGCAACCACATCCACAATCGAAAAGTTCCATTCTTCCTTTTCTGCATCCCATGCAGTACGGATTTTCTGATCTTCAAAAAGCTGGATAGAGCTATTGTCTTTCACTTCTGCCATAGAGGGTTCCTCGCTTTCGTTGTCTGGTTCTATTTTACATGATTTCGGGTGGAAACGCCACCCAGTCTAAGCGTTTGTAGTTCAAAAATCCAACCAATATTTTGTGCAAATTTACCGTTCCTGCATCTGCTCCTTTCCCGGTGTTGTCCGCAGGATGCCATCCACATTCTGCTTGATGATGTCATATTCCTACATCGTGTTTGGCTTTGCCACGGTCAACATGGCCTCCCTGGCTTTTGAGAAGATCTTCCAGTCCGTGGGCCGGATGAAAGTGACCATGGTAGCCCTCATCGTGGGCTGTGTGGGCAACATCATCCTTGACCCGCTGCTGATTTTCGGCATCGGCCCCTTCCCGGAAATGGGCATTGCAGGCGCGGCGCTGGCCACCGGTATCGGCCAGGCACTGAGCACTGGTATCTACCTCGTGGTGTATGCTTCCACGGAGCTGCCCGTCCGGCTGCGCCGCGCCTGCCTGAAGCTGGACAAAGAGCTGGACACCCGGCTCTACTCCATCGGCATCCCGGCCATCCTCAACCTGGCGCTTCCCTCTCTGCTGGTCACGTTCCTCAACAGCCTGCTGGCCGCGTTCTCAGGCAGCTATGTGGTGGTGCTGGGCATCTACTACAAACTACAGACATTCCTCTACCTGCCCGCCAACGGCATCGTGCAGGGAATGCGTTCCCTCATCAGCTACAACTACGGTGCCGGGGAGCACAAACGGGTACGCCGGCTCTACCAGATCACCCTCATCCTGAGCGCCGCCATCATGGCAGCGGGCACCCTTGGCTGTCTGGTGGCCTCGGAGCCTCTCATGCGGCTCTTTACCTCTACCCCGGAGACGGTGGAAGCCGGAAAAGTTGCTCTGCGGATCATCTGCCTGGGCTTTGTGGTCTCCGCCATCTCCACCACCTCTTCCGGCGCGCTGGAGGGTCTGGGCAAGGGCACGCAGTCGTTGGTGATCTCCCTGTGCCGCTACATCGTCTTCATCATGCCGCTGGCCTGGGTGCTCTGCCGACAGTTTGGCCCTGTGGGCGTCTGGAACGCGTTCTGGGCCACGGAAGTGCTCTCCGCCATCGTTTCCCTTATCGTCTACAAAAAGAGCGTCTGACACGTTTTCCGTATACGCAAAAAAGGCTCCGGGCCTGCACTCCCCTTTCACAGGGAGGCAAGCCCGGAGCCTTTTTCCGTTTCAGCCCAAGGGCTGGTTTTTATTTGGTGTGCTGCTCGGTGCTCTGGTCGTCCGATTCAATCGGCGTATCCAGTTCCTCCACGGGGCAGCGTTCTTTTGGCCTTACGGGCCTTACGCTTGTGGATCAGCTTCCGTGCGAGGAATGCTGCCACCAGCAGCGCGGCTACCGTGCCGCCGCAGAGCTCCCAGAGCGGGATGCCCTTGGGCACAAAGGCCATGACGATCTCGGTCCCGGCAGCCGTAAAGGTGATGTAGCTGCCAAAGGTATCGGTAGGCACTTTGATCCATTTGCCATCCTGCTGGACATAGACGCTGCCCTGCTTGCCCTGCGGCAGATAGCGGATAGTGTGGGTCTCCTGCCCGTCGTCCGAGAAGTCCAGCAGCCACTGCTCGGTGGCATTGGCCACGCCGGACGGCGTCTGGGAGGTAACGCTCAGGGCATTGGAGCCGCCAAACAGGCCATCCACATAGAAGATCGGACGGCCGTTGATGCGGACATCAATGCTCTTCAGTGCCGGGGTGTAAGAGGTGTACAGCGCCGTGACCACGGTGTCCAGATGGAGGTCATCCAGCACCGGGGTGTTCCACTCGGCAAGGTAACCGTCTTTCTGGGGCAGTTCGGGGTAATCCGCCTCGGTAAACGATGCACCGTAAGTAAAGGTGCGCTGGTCCACGATGTGGCCGTCGGCCATAAAGGTCAGCGTCAGCTTCTGGAAGCCCTTGGGCGCGCCCTCCAGTGCCCGCATGGTATCGTAATCAATGGGCTCTGCCTGACCGGCACGGCTGATGCGGTCAACGCCGCGCAGGGTATCGGAGACAAACAGGTTCCCCGTGAACGTACCATCCTGGCCGCCGGAAATGGCGCCCCAATACTGACCGTCGGTGTTGCTGCTGCTCGTGGAGAGGGCCACTTCGGAGTCATCCCCGTCATCGTCCGGCTCATGGATCTCCACCATGGCGCGGTTATCCTTGATGATGCAGCTGTTGCCGGTCAGGACACTGTCCGCGCCCTGGCCCACGATGCCGCCAATGTACTTGCTGCCAGTCAGCTCACACTTGGCCCAGTTGGAGATCAGCTTTGCGGAGGAATGGCCTGCAATGCCGCCCACCTTGTTGTTGCCATCCACTTTGCCGTAAGCTTCGCAGCCCGTGATGTAGCCCAGATCCATCTCGCCGCAGATGCCGCCTGCCGCCTTTTTCTTGGAGGTAACGGTGCCCTCGTTGACACAGTTCATCACCACCGCGCTGATGGTGTACTCGGTGCGCAGGAGCGAACGGTTCTCATCCTTATCGTCGTCTTCGGGGTCAAGGGTGTTTTCCACCGCCATGGTACCCGCGATGCCGCCCACATTCATGTCGGCTTCCACGGTGCCGCGGTTGGTGCAGCCCTCGATCTTGCCCTCGTTCTGAGCCGTCAGGTTCTCGGACTCATCTTCAAAGATGTTCTTGCTGCCGGGGTCGCTGATCTCTTCCACAGCATCCAGCAGCAGGTTGGAGACCACATTGATCTGGTCGTTGATGGAGCGGAGGTTGCTGGTGAGGGTGTTGCTGGCCGAGAGCATATCCCGGTTGAGGGTGCTCATCTGGTCGGTCATGTTCGTCACAGCGTCAAACAGTTCATCCTTGGTCGCGGTCATCTCGGAAGAGGGGCGCGGCACATGGATGGGGTCCTGCTCGGCCAGCCAGTGGACGATGTCCGCGGCCTGGCTGGTCATGCTGGTCAGGCCGCTCATGCCCTCCGCCATGATGCCGAGGCTGGCGGACATGTGGCCCAGCGTTGCGCTGGTGAGGGCGGAATCCGTCTTGAGGATATCCAGAGACTTGTCAAAATCATCCGCAGCCTTGCCCAGATCCTGTGCGGCATCGCTCAGGGAATCCAGACCCGCCTGAATGGAGGCATTGCCGGAACTGATGTTGCCGGTGTTGAAGCCCAGCTTATCCAGAATATCTTCCAGATTGCCCAGCTGGTCGCCCACATTGCCAAGCGCGCCGGACATGCTGGTAAGGGCAGAAGCCATCTGGGGATTGCCCTGCTCCGAAACGAGGTTGGCGGTGTTGCCCAGCAGCGCGCCGATCTGCGTGGCCAGGCCTGCCATATTGCCCACGGCGCGGGTGACCTGCTTGCCAGCAGAAGCCAGCTGGCCGTCATCGGCCAGCAGCGTGGCGCTCCGCAGCAGACCCAGGCCGGTGGTCAGCAGCTTCATCTGGCCGCTCATGCCGGAGCCCAACGAGAGGATGCTCATGGCGGAATTCGCTACCTGCAGCAGGGAGATGGCTGTTTTGATGTGATCGTCCACCGCGTCACCGGACACGCTGGAATAGCCGCCCAGAATGGTGCTGATGGCGCTGCTCAGGCCGCTGTCGTCCTTGCCCGGCAGCGAGGCGATCAGGTCATCCAGGCCCTTGCTGATCTGCTCCAGACCCTGTTTGCTGGAATCCAGCGCGTCGCTGGCCTTGTGCGCGCCGGAAGAAGCCTTGGCCAGTGCCGTGGAGGCGGTCAGCATCTCGGCCGCCATCTCCGCGGTGACCCACTTGAGCTGGCCCACGGCGGTGGTCATCTTATCCAGTGCGTCGACACCCGTGTCCATCACGGGCTCCAGCCGGGTAAATGTATCGGAGATGAGGTCTCCCGTGCGGTCCACCTCGTCCGCCACTTCGTCAAAGTAATCGCCTCCCTGCTCCTGCAGACGGCGGGCTGCCTGCACGGCAGTGTCCATCTGAGAGTTCAGGGTGTTGAGGTCGGTATTGAGGAGGCTGGTGCTGCCGTCCATGTCATCGGCCGCGCCGTTGACCATGGTGTGCAGCGTGTCCAGCTCGGTGCGCAGACGGTTGATGGTGCTCTGGTCCAGGTCCAGCTCCACATAGGGCTCTGCCTGGCCGGCAATGCCGCCCACGTCCTTGCGGCCCTGTACCAGGCCCTGGTTGACACAGCCGGAGATCAGGCCATCGGTCCGGCCCACGATGCCGCCCACGTTATAGCCTACATGGGCATAGCCCACGTCGCCCGCGTTGGCACTGCTGAGGATCAGGCCGGAGGAGCGGCCTGCAATGCCGCCGGTATCCGAGGAGACATTGGAGATGTTATTGCTCAGGTCATCGCCCATATCCTTCTTGACCAGCTCCAGCAGGGTGGCCGGGAGGCCCTCCATATCGAGGGCGGACTCCTGATACTCGGAGTTGACGGCACCCACATTGGTGCAGCCGGTGATGACACCGAGGTTGTAGCCCACGATGCCGCCGGTGGCATACGCACCGCTGACCATGGCACGGGAAGTACTGTGGTCGATGGTTCCGCTCGTCTCATTGCGGCCCACCAGACCGCCCGCCTCCTCCTCGCCGTGGACAGCACCGGAGAACGTGCAGTTGATGATGGTGCCGTAGTTGGTGCCCACCAGACCGCCTGCGGTCTTCTGGGTACCAGCGGGATTGACCACACCCTTGATGGTAAGGTCCTGAATGGAACCGCCCTCTTCCAGGATGCCGAAGAAGCCGGCTGGAGAATAAGCCCCCACGAGGCTGACATCTGAGATGGTGTGGCCGTTGCCCTTGAACGCGCCGCTGAACGACGCAACGGGGGCCCACTCCGTATCCTCCAGCGAGAGATCTTCCTGCAGGATCACGGTCTTGCCTTTGGACCACTGATCAAAGCCGCATTTGTCGGCAAAGGCCAGCAGGTCCGAAACACTGTTGATGTAAATGGTATCCGTCGGCGCGGTGTCGGCCGCAAATACCGGCAGCGCCGCCGAAGCCGCCAGCACCAGTGCCAGCAGCGCAGCGGTCAGGCGGTGCAGCAGCCGGGTGCTGCCCGCCGCAGACTCATTCGTCCGCATGGGAGTCGTTTTCATCCTGCACCTCCTGTGAGATTTTACCAGAAAGAACGGTAAGATGTACGTTTCCATCCACAATGGCGTTCATGGTACCGGCCACGGAGCCGTTCACCTCGCCCTGCACCATGCCATTGACACGCACCCGGCCGCTGGCCGTGTTGGTGTGCAGCACCACATGATGCATGGAGAACGAAGTTTTATCCACCAGCTTGCCGCCCACCAGCAGGATCTGCGGCAGGACGAACAGCACCAGGAAGATGGAGATGATGGTACCGCGGCCCAGGCACTGGCCGATGCCCACGATGCAGGCATCGGACGTCATCTGACCGATCAGGGTACCGGCCACCGTCATGATGGTGCCGGAGGTGAGGATGGTGGGGAACGCAAAGTTCAGCGTCTCGATCATGGCTGTCTTATGGTCCATCTTATCCCGCAGCTCGTTGTAGCGGGTTGCAATGACGATGGCGTAATCGATGTTTGCACCCATCTGGATGGAGCTGACGATCAGGTAGCCCATGAAGTACAGCGGCGTGTGGATAAAAGCGGGGACGGAGAAGTTGACCCAGATCGCGCCCTCGATGACGAGGATCAGCAGGATGGGCATTGCCACCGACTGGAACGTGAACAGCAGGACGATCAGCACGATCAGCACGGAGACCACGCTGACCACGATGTTGTCGATGGCAAACGACTTCTGGAAGTCATACTCGTTGGTGGCGTCGCCCGCCAGATAGATGTCGCCGTCCGGGTAATACTTCCGGGCGATGGTGCGCATCTGGTCCGTGAACTCATACATTTCATCCCCGCTCTGGAGGCTGGGGTTCAGGTAGACCAGAATACGGTTGTAATCCGCGCCCTGCAGCTGGGCCTTTGCGCTCAGCATCTGGGTCTGGGCATCATGCAGGTCGTCGATCTGATCCTGGTCCAGGCTGACAATGCCGGAATCGACCTCGTCACAGACGTAGAGGAACATATCAATGAGCGGCACTGTAGTTGGAGAAGTTGCCAATGACCTGGCCGTACTCATCATTTTCCAACGCGTAGCCTGTGTAGACCACTTGGGCCAGCTCGTAATCCAGGCCCGCCATCTCAGAGAACTGGCGGGAAGTGAGCCGGTCTTCCAGCATATAGCCGTCCATGGCCTCGCTGTTGGAAAGGCCGCGGGTGTGGTCCACCTCATCGTGGCTTTCCAGTTCTTTGATCATGGCTGCTTCCACCCGGTAATCGTCGTTCTTTGGTACGACGAGAGCCACCAGGTTGGACTTGGTAAAGTTTTCGTCGATCATGTTATCGGCGATCTGCGTCTCATTCAACACCGGGGTCTTGATCGGGCCGTAGCCATAGGCGTAGGGGCACTGTGTCTGGAAATGGTAGGCAAACACCAGCACCACTGCAAAGACGAGGGGAACGATCTTGCGGGTTTTGTAAGCATAGCGGCCCACGAACGAGATCTTGGGCACAAAGTTGCGGTGCTTGGTCTTGCTCATGTAAGGGCCAAACAGCATCAGCAGGCCGGGCATGACCACGAAGACCGACAGCATGGAGAACAGGATGGCCTTGATGAGGCAGATGGCCATATCCGGGCCGATCTTGAACTGCATGAACAGCATGGCCACCAGACCGCCGATGGTGGTCAGGGAGCTGGAACTGATCTCCGGGATACTCTTGGCCAGCGACTCGATGACCGCCTCTTTCAAGGGCAGGGTCTCGTGTTCTTCTTTAAAATGGTTGCAGAAGATGATGGCGTAGTCCAGCGAAAGGGCCAGCTGCAGAATGTTCGTGACCGAGTTGGAAACGAACGAGATGGTGCCCAGCAGGAAGTTGGTGCCCATGTTGAGGATCATGCCCACCACGAAAGTGAGCAGCAGCACGGGAACTTCCGCATAGGTCTGGGAGGTGAAGATCAGCACCACCACAATGATGATGGCAACATACACCATGATGACATTGACTTCACGCTCAATCGTCTCCTCCTGAGTATTGCAGCGAGGTGGAAACGTAGATATCGTAGTCTTTCAGGTACTCCTTGACGCTTTCCAGCGTTTCCAGGCACTGGTCGTCGTCCTCGGGGTAATCGAATGTGATGGAGTACAGCGCCGATACATTATTATAATGGGCGGTGGTATCATCGTACTCGATCATCTGGATGCCCCTGAGGCCCGCCAGCTCGTCGTTCAGCCGGTCTGCCTCGTCCGGCGTGATGTTTGCCACCATGACATCGGCAGAACCGTAGGTGGTAAACTCTTTCTCCCATAATGTCCAGGCCCATGCGGGTCTCGCTGGTCTTGGGCAGATAGGTGGTCAGGTCGCTTTCCACCTTGACCCAGCTGCGGGAGAAGATGGTGAAGATAGTTCCCAGAATGACGATGAGGAACACAAGGTTGCGCCGCTCAACAATTTGCAGCGCGAGCTTGTGCATAAAATCGTTTTTGGGCTGTTCCTGCTCGGTCATCGTGTTCCCTCCGTTTTGCAAGGATTTCCTCAGCCGTCATACCGCTGGCCAGCAGCTTCTTCAGCACATCTTCTGCTTCGCCTTTCTTTGCTTCTTCCATTGCCTTTGCTTCGGCGGCAGCTTTTTGTTTTCGGCTTTAGTAAGTTCCTTGGTGGCGGCTTTCAATTCTGCTTTCTTGGCTTTCAGCTGCGTCTTCAGATCATCGAGATTTGCAGTCAGCGCAGCAACCTCAGATTCGATTTTTTCCTTTTCGGCGGTCTTTTCTGCAACGACGGCTGCATAATCAACGTTGGCATTTACAATACGGGTCTTATTCTTGCTTCCCTTGGGTCTTGCCATAATAATTTCCTCCCATACAGTGAAATAATTTGATACTTACAAGTATATTCCAAATAGTCAGAATTGCAATAGGTAACCTGAGCTGTTTTCAACTGCTACTGTGCCACATCAGAAGGTAGGGCTTCATAATGGCAAGATACTTATCGCGTGCAGAACTTTCGTGCATATGCTTCTTGAGAATCCATCTAGTGAATACCGACACCCTCCATGATCTTTTCTATCCAATTTGTGGAAGAATCATTTTTCTCACTAAATGACCCCAAATAATGTGACGAACTCTCAACCTCTATTATTACACCATCCGGCATTCTGTATTTTTCTAAACTGAGATTCAAACCTTTAAGTGGGATTGTTCTAGCCAGTTGAGGGATAGAAACTGTATGGAGAATATCAATTTTTGATAAACCTCTATACGTTTCTGTCTTTTCGGCTTCACTTAGCAACCGTTCTGCATACTGATTTGAAATAACCTGTATGCGAAATTGTTCTTTTTCATCCTCGGTCATCTCAAGTGGAACGCCGTGCAATGTGTCTACAATATAGGACGAAATTTTAGCGAAGTGCTCGTCAAAATCAGTGGTATTCAAATTTTCTTCCTGATTCACTTCACTCTGCATGTACGGTCACCTCACTTTCCTTTTTTTTTTTTAGGCATAAACCAATAAAATATAACACAAAATGCTAAAGCAAACACAACACCAAAAACATTTTGACTCACTCTAAGACTAACCGCTCCTTGTAGTCCATATGTCTCTGCAGCAATGGCTAAAGCACCAAATGTGTTAAATACTGCCTGCCAGCCATATTGTGCTGAAAATCCTACACCGATTCCACCAAGAATTCCTATATATGCATAGATTGACGAAGGAAGCAGAAAATATAATACTGTAAAACATATAACACCTGCAATATTTCCGACAATCCTTTTACGGACTCTGTAGTGCATATCTTCCATAGACGGCAAAATCACGGACATGGCCGCAATACCAGCCCACATTGCACGTGGCATATTACAAAGTTCTGCAATGCAAAGGACAATCGGTACGCATAAAATCTGACATATCTGCCATTTTGTTCTGGAAGAAGTGATATCAAATTCTTGTATCAGATCTTTCAGATTTCTTTTATAAGTTCTGTTTTTATGATTTCGATAAAATACGAAGCAGGTAAGTGCTGCACCTAAAGCCATTCCGACTAATCGCATCTGATAGCTTTTTCCCGTAACATCATAACCATATAGCAGCAGATACCCAAGAACCAATGTAGATTGATTAAACATGAATGGATTATGGCATCCGAACAGAATCAACACAGCCAGTGCCGCAATATTTAACAGCATTCCCAATACCGGTGAAAACTGATTTGCTAAATGCGGACATACAGTCATAATTACAAAGAACAAAGCCAAAAGCATCGTAGATTGTCCGGTGTGGATCCCCAGATCCGCATTTCTAAACACCATGAGACATAATAAGACTACTACACCTACAATGCTGTTCTCATTTCCAAATAGGATGCTGAAAATACTAACAAAGAAAAAACAAAATGCCATTGTAGCAGCTATCTTCACCAAATATACCCACATATGATATAGTTTTTCTTTTAGTGTTTCACTCTTTTTCAACAGGTTTTTAGAACCTGCCTGATTTAACTGCAACTCCTGATAAAATGTCATATAAATACTCCCATCTTCTAATTTATCTTAAAACTAGATAATCCCATCTTTCTGCTTTGGCAGCTCTATAACAAATCTGCATCCACCATATTCACGGTTTTCTGCTTTGATTGTTCCTCCGGCACTATCTACAATCCGTTTTACAAGTGCAAGACCTAGGCCATTTCCTTCTGCTTTATGAGATCCATCTACCTGATAGAACTTGTCAAATATTCTGGATTTTACATCATCCTCTATTCCTGGTCCTTCATCTTCCAGAATGAACTTAACAGAATCCTGTTCTTGTTTCAGAAACATCGTAATTGTCCCCTTTGAAGGGCTGAACTTAATCGCATTATCCAAAAGATTTATCCAGATATGCATAAAAAGTCCTTCATTCGCAGTATATTTAACTTCCTCCAATTCTACCTGAAAACCAATTTCTTTTTTGTTTCTGTCCATCCTTTTTCTTTTTTCTTTTTTGTTCCATTATTTTTTTCACCACCTTGTATCCAAATTCCACGCATTGTTCAGCCCTGAATTTCAAAATCAAAAAGGGTTATTAAAAAAATGATTCTTTATGACTGTTGAAACGCCAGATTGCCCAGTCAGATTCTTTTTTCCTTTTTGTTCCATTATTTTTCATGTATCCTTCCACGCATCGTTTCAAAATGTGGGTCTGCCTCCGTCTCCTCCGTCTCGTATCCCCATACTTCATCCATCAACTGTTGTTTTGTAAATGTTCTGCCTGGCGAAGCTGCAAGCTTATATAAAAGCAGGAATTCTTTTTTAGGCAAAACAAGACTTTCCTTATCAGTTATAACCGTCATTGCATCATAATCAAACTCTGTTGAACCGATCACAATTTTGTGTTCATTCAGTATCTGTGCACGGCGAAGCAGTGCTCCGACTCTTAAAACCATTTCATTCACATTTACCGGTTTTACCATATAATCGTCACTTCCCGAAAGAAATCCCTGGCGCATATCATCAAAGGAACCTTTCGCAGTGATCATAAGTACCGGTATCTGATATCCAGCTGAACGGAGTTCCGACACCAGTTCATAACCATCCATAACCGGCATCATAATATCGGAAATGATCAGATCAATATACTCTTTATCCAATACGTCTAATGCCTGTGCTCCATCCGATGCACTTTTTTGACTTGATATCCATTCTTCTCAAGCACTTTTTGGAATAGCTGGCTTAATTCTTTATCATCTTCTACAATCAATATTTGAAACACGTTTTCCTTCCTCCTTATTAAAACAGATACCTTGCCCATCCAAGCAGATGCTGTACCAAAAATATTTTTCTCTGACGTTTCTTTGTTAATTCGATTGGCTCTACATGATATGGATCACGATAGGTTCCATCTTCCAATACCTGGCGGGACACTCTTTCATATTCCATCATGCCCTCTTCCAACTGTTTATTAATATCTTTACTGCGAATTACAAGCATCAGTTCCGTATCCAGATATGCACTTCTCATGTCCATATTAAAGGAACCGATTACAGACAGATCATCGTCAATCAGAATACTTTTTCCGTGGTATGAATAACCGCCTTCATATTCCCAGATATTAATTCCTGTATTTAAAATTCTGTTTCTGTTTCTCGCATAATCAGCAGACCCAAATGGATTCCCATTATTGGCAACTGAATTTGTCATGATAGAAAAATCTGAATCGTTCTCTGCAATCTCCTCCCATGTATTATACATCTTATCATTGCAGATAATATATGGCGTGTGGATTTTCACACGATTTTTTGCATTTTTCATTAGTTCTCCCAGTTGATACCAGACTACTGGTTCCTTGGGACCTGTGTGAATAGGATTTGACACTAATGCAATCTTTTCTGTCTCAAAAGTTTCGTCCGTGTAATCGGTATCGCAGATTCTTTCCTTATTCTCTTCAAAATATTTCTGATAGCTGTTCTGCAGCTCTAAAACTGCGTTCTTTACAGATTTTCTATTTGCCAGTTTTTATTGTCATGAAAATAATCCACTGTCTTCTTGTTCCCATATCGTTTCAAAATACTCTGACAACTGATTAACTGAATTTTCCTTCTCAGGTTCATCGCAAACCACCAACACATCTCTGTCATAGTTCTTATGTCCCGGAAAATCACCCAGGAAATAATTGTATGTATTTCTTCCCCCAAGAATATATCTCTTTCCATCTGCAATCAAATATTTATCATGCATTCTACCCATCATTTTCCACGGTTTCAACGGATTGGCCTTATTATACAGTTTAATTTCAACATTCTCATGAGAAGATAATCCATAGAAATACGGATTCCCTTCCATATCAATCCAGCTCTCCATTCCATCTACTAACAGACGAATATGCACACCTCTGTCTGCCGCATCATGCAGTGCTCCTAAGATCAATTTTCCACTTTCATCGGATTTAAATGCAAAAGTAGAAAGAATAATTTCCTCTTTTGCATTCTGGATCAAACGCACTCTTTGTAAAAGCGCTTCTGGATTCTTTTCTATGATCACTGCACGTTCCGTATTTTCACTGCATTTGTTCCACGAACCATTTTTTGTTTCTTTTTTGGTTGTATTGGACACTTCCGGCTGCTTTTTATATGCAATGCAGATTCCGATCAATTCATAAAAAGCCACACATAAAAAAATTGCCAGTATAACAAGAAGGATTTTACATATTTTATGCTTTTTCATTGTACATCACCTGATTTCTTTTTATTTCTTATTCTTATTCATTAGCAATACAATACAATAGAAAACTAATTTAACCTCAACAAGGTTTGTTTTTTTCATCCATGCAAAATCTTCTTTGTACAACAGACTGTTAGATATAGCTAAAAAAACGACCTCTCAAAAACAGTCGACTTTTAAATTAACTGTTTTTTGAGAGATCGTAACATCAGATTCTTATAGCAATCCAGCAAATAATCTCATAAATAATTGTCCTAATCGTAAATATGCACTTCGTCCGGTTCAATATTGTTCTGTCACATCTCGACATTCACCCATCGTTTTTATCAGATCATTTTTTATTTCCACAACTGCCTGACAATCTGCCATAAAACAGCCGTTTTCAAAATGGTGATATAAGCTTCGATAATCCAGATTAATTGTTCCACAAGTTGCCATACAGTCATCTGCCACACTCATTTTTGCATGACAGAAACCAGGAGTCCACTCATAAACACGAACACCATGTTTAACTAATCCATGATAAAAAGAACGAGTTACATTATAAATGAATTTTTTATCAGGGATACCAGGTGTGATAATTCTTACGTCTACCCCTCGCTTAGCAGCCAGACATAACGCATGCGTCATTTCATCTGTTATAATTAGATATGGAGTCATAAACCAACAATATTTTTCAGCTTTATTTATCATACTGATATAAACTTCTTCTCCGACCTGCTCATTATCCATAGGACTGTCTGCATAAGGCTGAACAAAACCTGTTTGCTGTGCTTTATAATCGTAATGAATAATGTATTTACTAAAATCAGTATCATTCGTAGCTTTTTCACTAACAGCATTCCACATTTCTAAAAATGTCACTGTAAGCGACTGAACAGCATCTCCTTCTAAACGAATACCTGTATCTTTCCACTGCCCATACGGATGCGTATAATTAAAGTATTCATTTGCTAGATTATATCCACCTGTAAATCCAACTTTTCCATCAATTACCGTTATTTTTCTGTGATCACGATTGTTCAAAAATAGATTTAAGCCTGGCACAAATGGATTGAATACACGACAATGAATTCCTATACTCTCCATTTTTTTTTCACAAAATCTGTGTTAATAAAGCCTATAGAACCCATATCATCGTAGAATACCCTAACTTCCACACCGGCTTTTACTCTCTCTTCCAGAACATCTTGAATCTTATGCCAAGCTTCAGCATCTTCTATCGCATGATATTCCATGAAGATAAACTTTTGTGCTTTCGCAAGTTCTTCAAGCTGTGCCTCTAATCCTTTCACTGCTTTCAAAATACACAATATCCGTATTCTGATAGATTGGATACTGCGAATTTCTTTGTATGTAACTTGCTATATTTCCTGCTTTCGGAATTGTTTCTTTTATTCTGCTCAAACACTCCTGACTGTCCGGAAGCATTGGTAACAATTTGCTATCAATTTCTGCATACCGCTCACGCATTTTATGTGTGCCACCATTCAAACCAATCAACAAATACAGGCCTACACCCATAATTGGGAAAATCAGAATTAAAATGACCCAAGGCATTTTCATAGAGGATGTCTTATTTGATGCGTACAATCCCAAAACCAAGATCCCACTCAAAATCCTTTGTAAATAAATTTATGACTTCTGCATATTCATTCAAGCGTGTTACGATAGTAATAATAAAACCTGAGCTGTTTTCAACTGCCAAGGCAAATCTTATTCGGTATGCCCGAAGATCGTCGCAAATGTATTCCTTCAATGGTAACAATCATGGAGATTAGTGTTTATCTGGAGATTACCAAAGGATAAATAGAAGCAGTATTAAAGCCGTTCACCACGCAGATTTTCCAGCGTGGCGAACGGCTTTTTGCTGCCCCTATATTTACAGGTAGGAGGAATCGAAGAAGTCTTTTAATGTAATTCCCAAACCCTGACAAATTCTTTCAATCGTCTCTACGCTTAACTGCCCTCCTCGACGGGCAGTACTTTGGATTGTGGAGTACGATATCCCGCATTTTTTTGTCAACACACATAGATTCATATCACGCTCTTGCATCAAATCCTGAACACGCTTGATCGTATCCACGAAAACCCCTCCCATCTTTTTAGTTCAAAACTTTTCCAACAACCTCGAATCTTTGCTCTGGAGATATAAGGATCGGCGAATATTTGGTGTTAAGAGAGACCAAAACCGGTTGGTTATGCACCACGCCATAGCTGTCGGTAAGGAACTCTGCTTGGGATTTGTCTGGGGTATGTTCATCGTATTTTTTCAGATATCCACAGTCATCATATACGAATATCCCGATATCTCCGCATTCAAGTTCTTCGCAGCGCTTCACCCATACAATCTGTCCGTTATGATAAGAGTGGAGCCTTTTTGCAAGGCCCCGCTCTTATTGCTGCCGTTATGATGAGCAACTTGCCGCAGAAAAGCAGCGCACCGAGCGGGTGACCAAGCGCATTTTGACCAAGGAAGAAATGCCATCATCCGTTCCTTTATCGACTATGCCGGCAGTACGATCACAAAAAAACTGGAAACGCTGATGGCGGGTGGTTGCATCGTTGAGCGTGTGGATGAAAACCTGACCTATGATTATCTGCACGCCTCGGAAGATAACCTCTGGAGTACGCTGTATCTGACAGGGTATGGTCACGCATGCCGCCAGAGCAGTCATATTGAAAGACATCTCGCCTGAAAGTGAAGGCTTTACTTTCAGGCGGGACTTTTTGTTTTTATTGTAAAGGCTGGTTCCTGTTCTTTGCGGAGATGGCTACACATTAAAGAACTTTGGCCTCATTGGCCGTCAACTGGAAGGTTGCTCCCAGCATATCGGCAGCCCTGCGGCACATCAGCATCCGCTGCAGGAAAATCTCAACATATTCGTACATGCTGCAAATATCGGTGTCGATTTGCAGATTCAGCGAGATGACTTTTTTTCTCGGTGTTGATCTTCAGGGTCTGGTCTGTGACCGCATAGTTGACCCGGTCGTGGATGTCGAAGGATGCTTTGGGCTTTTCCCGCACACGGCTGCGGCGCACATCAGTCTTGTCGCCGATGATGAGTGCTGCCGAGATGGGATCCACGGCCCCGCCGGTGGATTCATCGTGGTTGGAAATGGCGGACACGATGGTGATGCGGTCCGGGACGCTCAGGTCATATTGCTTCAGAATCTCGTTGGCCAGTAGCCCGCCGTATTCGGCGTGACGGCTGCGGTTGATGGCGTTTCCGATGTCGTGCATATAGCCTGCGATCCGGGCAAGCTCGATGTCGTGCTCCGGATAGCCGAATTTTTTCAGGATGTGGGCGGCGGTCTCTGCCACTCGGACACAATGGGCTTGTGAGTGCTCGGTGTAGCCCAGCAGGCCTAGATTCTGGTTGCCTTTTTTCAGCAGTTCGTTGACTTCCTCATTGTGTTTGATGTCTTTATACGTCATGGTTCTCTGCCCCCGATTCATATATTAAAAGAAAGTATCTACTATTGTAAGATGATTTCGAGGCGGTTGCAATCAAATTGCGGTAAAATCTGTGTGCAGAAGCGATTTTACATATTCCAGACACATTCCTGATTTCTGATTTTACATTTGCACGGTACAATAAAAACGTTTGTATCATGCAATCCGAAGCATTCCGGTCAGAGAAAAGGAAGAGGAATATGGAAAACACCTATCATTGCTATGCAAACCGTGAGCTTTCGTGGCTGCGGTTCAACGAACGCGTTCTGGAGGAGGCAGAGGATTCCCGTCTGCCGTTGTGTGAACGGCTGAGTTTTTTGTCGATTTTCCAGAGCAATCTGGATGAATTTTTCATGGTGCGCATCGGCAGCTTGCAAGACCAGATGCTGCTGGACAAAAACGCACGGGAAAATAAGACGAATATGACCAGCGGCGAACAGATCGATGCAGCGCTGGCTTTTATCCACAAGCTGACAGCCCGCCGGGACGCTGCTTATAATGGTCTGCTGGAACAGCTTGCAGAGCAGGGGATCCGTCTGCTGGACTTTGCCCATATGGAGGAAGAAAGCCGTACCGAACTGGAAAAGCTGTTCCGGCAGGACTACCTGCCGCTGCTGTCCAGTTTCATCATCAGCAAAAAGCAGGCATTTCCGTTCCTGAAAAACAAGGGCATCTATGCGGTTGCGGTGCTGAGCACCAAGGCAGAAAAAGAAGAAGATCGGCATTGTGCCCTGCGGCAATGAGATCTTCCCCGGCTGGTGCCGGTGCCGGGCCGTACTGGCTGCTTTATCCTGTCGGAAGAACTGATCCTGCACTTCCTGCCACTGCTCTACAAGGGCTATAAGGTCACCAGCAAAACGCTGGCCCGCATCACCCGCAATGCGGATATTGACGCCGACCTGATCTATGACGAAGACCTGAACTACCGGGATCACATGGCCGAAGTGGTCAAGAAGCGCAAAAAGCTGGCACCTGTCCGTCTGGAACTGAGCCGTGAGATCGACGAAGAAATTATCCAGTCCCTGTGCAAAAACCTGAAACTGGACCCCAAGCGGGTGTTTGAATACGATTCTCCGCTGGATCACTCTTTCCTGTTCCAGATCGAGGATCAGCTGCGCAGCCACACCGACCTGTTCTTTGCGCCCCGCCACCCGCAGCCCAGCCCTGCACTGGACGAGCGCAAGCCCATCATTCCGCAGATCCTGGAAGAGGACAAGTTGATTCACTATCCGTATGAGAGCATCCGTCCCTTCCTGCAGCTGCTGCACGAGGCCGCCTGCGACCCGGACGTGGTCTCCATCAAGATGACTCTTTATCGTCTGGCCAACCACAGCAAGGTGGTGGATGCACTGGTGGAAGCCGCCGAAAACGGCAAACAGGTGGATGTTCTGGTGGAGCTGAAAGCCCGCTTTGATGAGGAAAACAACATCGAGTGGTCCCGCCTGCTGGAACGTGCCGGCTGTCATGTGGTGTATGGCATTGAAGGGCTGAAAGTCCACTCCAAGCTCTGCCTGATCACCCGCAAAACGAAGGAGGGTATTTCCTTCATCACCCAGATCGGCACCGGCAACTACAACGAAAAGACCAGCCGCCTGTACACCGACCTTTCTTTCCTGACCGCATCCAAGGAAATCGGTCTGAAGCCACCGAAGTGTTCCGCGCACTGGATCAGGGCGAAACGGTGGATTCGGTCAAGAACCTGCTGGTGGCGCCTCATTGCTTACAGAACCGTCTGCTGAATCGGATAGACGGTGAGATCAAAGCTGCCGCCCGCGGCGAGGGCGGCTACATCGGCATCAAGATCAACAGCCTGACCGACAAAGTGCTCATCAACAAGCTCATCGAGGCAAGTCAGGCGGGCGTCTACATCGATATGGTGGTGCGCGGCATCTGCTGCCTGCGTGCCAGTGTCCCGGATGAGACCGAGAATATCCATATCATCAGCATCGTGGGCCGCTATCTGGAGCATTCCCGCATCTACATTTTCGGACAGGGAGAGCGTGCCCGGTACTACATCGGCTCGGCAGACTGGATGACCCGCTCTACGCTCCGCCGCGTGGAAATCGCGGCTCCGGTCACGGCTCCGGCTCTGAAGGCACGTTTGCAGCACATCTTTGACACGATGCTGGCCGACAACTGCAACGCCCGCGTGCAGCAGCCGGACGGCAGCTATGTCCGCCGGATGCCCGGTGCCGATGCCGTGGATTGTCAGGCACAGTTCTACGAGGAAGCCTATCAGGCCAACGTGCACTCCAGTCTGAAGTGAGATGCACTCGGATTTCACACAGATTTGACCGCAGCACGGTTTCTTCGACTGGATTTCGATGATACAATTTTATTGTAGAATGAAATCGCAGAAAGGGAGAATCCTATGGAAGATTTCTGGAAATCCGTGCAGACGATACAGGCAGAACGCGGGGCGGATTACCGCGCCTTCTCTTTGTTCAGTGCAACGCATTGGGCAGAATTGCTGGGAGCAGCGGCGGTCATTTTTCTCTGTGCGGTGATCTACTACCGCTGCAGGGAAGTGACCCGGCATCAGATCCTTCGCGCTGTGTTTGTCCTGATGCTGGCCGATGAGTTTATGAAGCAGGCCGTCCTGCTGTACACCGGTCAATGGAACGTGACCTATCTGCCTCTCCACCTGTGCAGCATCAACATCTTTGTCTGCTGGTACGATGCCATACACCAGAGCCGTTGGAGCAAGGGAAATCCTTTATGCGCTCTGTATTCCGGGAGCAGTGGTCGCAATGTTGAGCCCTCATGGCAGCGGCTCCCGGTCTGGAACCTGCTGCATCTGCATTCCTATAGCATTCACGTTCTGCTGATCCTCTATCCGGTCCTTCTGCTTGCTGGCGGATTTCGCCCGCAGGTGCATCATATCGGCTGGGTACTGCCGTTTCTGTGTGCAATCGCAACGCCGATCTTTTTCCTGAATCGGCTGCTGAAAACAAACTTTTTCTTTCTCAATGATCCGCAGGGCAATGCGATTACTGCCTTTTTCGCCCACTGCTTTGGAGAACGTTTTTATCTACTGGGCTTTCTGCCGGTTCTTGCTGCAGTCCTGTTGCTTTTTATCTGCCATGGTACAGGGCAGAGCGGCATCAACGTATGCTCTGTGCAAGAGATCAGGTTACTATGGCCTTGCAATGGTGGTGCTGATTGATCTGTTCCATCTTGCCTGACTTTCCTCTGGATGGGCTTATTTTCGGATATTTATATCTTCATGAAATCCCTGCTGGATCTTAAGGTTCAGCGGGGACTTTTTGTTGCCAAACTTTTACATGAGATTTACGCCACTGGGATAGTTTGCACAAATCCTTCGTGCTACCATAGAGCAGGTATCAAAAGTAGGAGTGCAAAATATGGAGATCAAGCTCGTTCATGTTACAAAATCCTTTGGCGCAAAGCAGGTGATCCAGCCTACCAGCTTTGTCATTCAAAGCGGCAGCCTGACCACATTGCTGGGACCTTCCGGTTGCGGCAAGACCACCCTGTTGCGGATGATCGCCGGACTGGAAACGCCGGACAGCGGTGAGATCTGGTTTGAGAATCGCTGTGTGTTCTCCTCGGAAAAGAAGATCAATATCCCGCCCGAAAAGCGCGGCCTTGGCTTTGTGTTTCAGGATTTTGCCCTCTGGCCGCACATGACTGTCTTTGAAAATGTGGCTTTTTGGCCTGCGGGCGGCTGGCAAGACGGACAAATTGACGAAAGGGTGAAAAATGCACTCCACGCTGTACAGCTGGATGATTTTGCCCAGCGGTATCCTCATCAGCTGTCCGGCGGTCAGCAGCAGCGTGTGGCATTTGCCCGCGCGATCGTCATTGAACCGGCCTGCATCCTGTTTGACGAGCCGCTTTCCGCACTGGACGCACTGCTGCGGGAAGAGATGCGCTCGGAACTGCGGACGCTGATCACCAAGCTGGGCATTACCGGCGTGTTTGTGACCCACGACCAGATCGAGGCCATGAGCATGAGCGATGCCATTGCGGTCTGCCACGCCGGAAAAGTTGAGCAGTATGATACCCCGGAAAAAAATCTATTCCCATCCGGCAACGGAGTTCGTGGCACGATTTGTAGGCTCTTCCAACTGGCTCGACCAGAATCATCTGTTCCGCCCGGAACAGGCACAGACGGTTCCCACCGAGCAGGCCGAAAAATACGATGCCGATGTCACGGCGGTGCAGTTCCTTGGCAGCAGCTACCAGCTACAGCTGAACCACAACGGACAGGACTGGACATATATCAGCCCCCCGACGGGTCTCGGTGGGCGAAAAGATCTCGCTTTATCTGCCCCGTAGTGCCATCGTTGCCGTTTGAATCAGCTTCCTGCCGCAAGGTGCGGCTTGATGATACATCATTGGAAATGAAAAAGGAGAATCCTTATGCGTAATTATAAAATCAGCCGTCGTAATTTTCTTGCTGTGGCGGGTACTCTGACTGCCGCTGCCGCCTTGACCGCCTGCGGCGGCTCCGCAAGCAGCACGGTTGCTTCCAGCACAGCTTCTTCCAGCGTGGCAAGCGATAGCACTCCCGCTGCCGCATCCGGCACCGGCAAAGTGACGGTCTATATGCCTTCTCCGGCTGGTCTGGCCGATAAGCTGGCCGAGGGCTTTACGGCAAAGACTGGTATCGAGGTAGAGCAGTTTCAGGGCACTACCGGCGAGATCCTCGCTCGTCTGGAAGCCGAAGCAGCAAACCCTGTGGCCGATGTAGTGATTCTGGCTTCCTGGTCGGATGGTCTGTCCATGAAAGCAGATGACAAGCTGGAAAGCTACACCCGGAAAACGCCGACCTCATCGTGGACGGCTGGCTGGATGACGACAGTGTGCTGTTTGGTTACAGTGCATCCGCTGTGGGCGTTATTTATAACACCACGGTGTTCTCCACGCTTGATGCCGACTGGAAAGACCTTGGCAACGCAGAGTATAAGGATCAGCTGGCCATCCCCGACCCGGAAAAGTCCGGTGCCTGCAAGGACTTTGTGGCAGGCTATGTGGTCAAGAATGGCTGGGATGATTTTCAGGCTATGGCCGACAACGGTATGACGGTCCCCGGCGCAAACAAGGCTGCACTGGAAGCTGTCACCACCGGCGAAGTGGGCATCCTTGTGGCCGGCGTGGACTACAACGCCTATTCTTCCAAGAATAAGGGCGAGCCGCTGGACATCTACTACCCGGCAGGCGGCACCATCGTGAACCCCCGCCCGGCAATGATCCTGAAAACGGCTCCCAAACATGGACAATGCCAAGGCATTTGTTGATTATCTGTTCAGCGATGAGGCACAGCAGCTGGTGGCAAATGCTTATCTGCTGCCCGGCCGCACCGACATCAAGTGCGACAAGCGCAGCAATCTGGAGGATATTCCTCAGATCACGCCCGATTGGGACAAGATGATGGCGGAAGCCAGCGATGATGCCGCAAAGATCAACCAGATCTGCGGTGCCAGCAACGGGTAACGCCCATGAAACAGACGAATCGTAAGGCGGATCTTCCGCTGCTGTTGCTGGCAGTGGTGTTGATCTTTCTGATCGTCTGTCCTGTGGGAATGATTTTTGCCAAGGCGGTCATGCAGAATGGCCGCCTTGACTTTTCTCCCGCTGTGCAGACGCTGTTGAACCCGGAAAACGCCCACATGATCGGCAATTCGCTGCTGTTGGGTGTGCTGGTGGTGCTGCTGTCTACTCTGATTGCCGCACCGCTGGCCTATCTGTTCTCCCGGACAAAGTTTGCCCGCTACCGTGTCTTTGACATCCTCTTTATGATCCCGTTCATGACGCCGCCCTACATTGCCTCCATGGGCTGGATCTTATTTATGCAGAAAAAGGGCTTTTGCAGCAGCTGATCCCCGCAGCTGCCGGGTGCGAAAAGATCTTCTTCACTCTGGGCGGTTTGGTGCTGGTGATGAGCCTGCACGTTTTTCCGTTCATGCTCACCATGCTCAAAAACGCCATGCTGAATATCCCCTCCAGTCTGGAAGAGGCAGGTGCTGTGTTTGGGGCCGGATTCTCTGCCCGGATGCGCAAGATCTTTCTGCCGCTGCTCTCCGGCAACTACGCCATCGGTGCGCTGCTGGTGTTTGTGAAAACGCTGTCTGAATACGGCACGCCTTCTACGCTGGGCAAGCGCATCGGGTTTGAGGTGGTTACCACCGAGATCCACCGCCACGCCACCGTAGCCCCCATCGACTTTGGCAGTTCAGCCACGCTCTCCTCCGTGCTGGTAGGCATCTGTCTGTGTATGTGGATGCTGCAAAATTACATTACCACGCGCAAAAGTTACAATTTGGTCAGCGGCAAGGGTGCCCGCCGCGTAGAGCAGTCCCATGGGCAAAGGAGCCACCGTCGCTGCGTGGGCATATATCGTTCTGGTGCTGCTGATTGCAGTTGGGGTTCCGTACTTCTCGGTCATTTCCACATCTCTCATCAATCTCCGCGGCTACGGTCTGGCACCGGGCAACTTTACCATCGCACATTATGTAGAACTGTTCACCGAGAACGAAAAGGGATTGAGTGCTCTGAAGAACAGCGTTTTTTCTTGCGGTCACTTCGGCTACCATCTGTGCAGTGCTGGGCACTCTGCTGGTATTGGCGGTGCGGAAGTCGCACTCCAAACTGCGCAAGGTGGTAGAAGCCATTGGTCTGCTGCCGGAAATGCTGCCGGGTATTGTATTGGTCATTGGAATTATGCTATTCTGGAACCAAATCTACAACATCCTGCCGCTGTACAACACTATGGGCATCATGGTTCTGGCCTATGTGGTGCTGTTTTTGCCCTATACGGTGCAGTATGTCACCTCGTCTTTTACCCAGATCAGTGATAGCCTGATGGCGGCAGGACAGGTGTTCGGCGGAAGCCCGGCTTACATCCTGCGGCGTATCACCCTGCCGCTGATCCGGCAGGGCATCGCCACCGGCTGGATGATGACCTTTATCATCGCATTCCGGGAGCTGGTGACGGCCAGCCTGATCGCTCCGCCTAATACACTGGTGGTCTCTACTTTTATCGTGCGGGAATTTGAGCAGGGCAGCGTTTCGGTTGGCATGGCGATGGCGGTGCTGTGTGTGTTGTTTTCGACCACGGCACTGCTGATCTTGAACACGGTGATCGATCATCGGAAGGTGCATTGAGATGGAACTTTTTATTGCCGGGGGCTGCGGCGAACATGGCCGCAACTGCTTTTTATGTGGAACAGAATAGTGCTGCTTTTTCTGGTGGATTGCGGTCTGCTGGCTGGCGCAGAGGACGACCTGCCCCGGCTGAATGCAGAGCAGATTCAAAAAACTGCGGGCTGTCTTTCTGACCCACAGCCACGCAGACCACACCGGGCGCTGCCGTGGCTGGCGCAGCAGGGGTATCAGGGGCCGGTCTATGCTACGCTGCCTACTCTGACCCAACTGCCCTTTTCCTTGAATCATATCCAAACGCTGGAGAGTCTCTGCCCTTGCAAAGGCTCCGACTCTGTGCCGGAACTGCCCGGCCTGCAGGTCACATGGGGGCGTTCCGGGCACTGCGCAGGCAGCGTCTGGCTGCGATTTGAATGGAACGGAAAGAGCATTCTCTTTTCTGGCGACTATGCAGAGCACAGCCCGCTCTACCCCTGTGACCCGCTGCGGAGCCAGACGGCAGATCTGGCCGTTCTGGATGCGGCTTACGGCAGCACGGACGCAGACTGGAACACTTGCGTCAAAAAACTCTGTGTGGAGACCGTGCAGTGCCTGAAACAGACGCAGCTCCTGTTCTTCCCGGTGCCGAAATATGGCCGAGGGCCGGAGATCCTTCTGCTGCTGAAACGCTTTGCACCGAATCTGAAATTTTACGGCGATGCGCATTTCCTTCGTCAGCTACAGCAGATCCAGCTGGGCGGGCCGTGGCTGCTGCCTGTGCCGCCGCATTTTGCGGACTGGGTACAGCCGGATGCTTTTCTCAGCCGGGAAAAAGGCGTTGTCTTTCTCAGCGGCCCGCAGCTGACAGGAAAAAGCCGGGCAGCGCGCCCGCGAAATGGTGGCGCACGGAGCACACGGCATCATGACAGGCACCCCGGATGCGGGCAGCCTGAGCGCAGAAATGCTGAAAAACGGGCAGATGCTCTTCCTGCGGTATCCGGTGCATCTGGATGCAATGCAGTGCCGGGAGCTTGCGGAAAAGAATCAATTTGGCCGGGTAATCCCATATCACAGCCCGGAGATTGATTGCCCGTGTTTCTTTTTTGCTATAATTGTTGCTATGATCGTACTGGCCGATTTGCTCCATCTTGTTTATTAAAAACAAAAAACAGGGTGCGCCCACCCGGACGTACCCTGCCAAAAGCCACAGACAAGAATGATATGTACAGCAGGGAGTTTCCCAGCGGGAACTTCCTGCTTCTCTTTTCCAGCAAGATGAACCTGTTCCGCCTGCCATGCAGCAAACTCACGCTGGCCTTCCTCGCTGTTCCAGCAGGCAAGGATGGCTGGGTAGAATGCCCGTGCCAAACGATCGATGACTTCATCAGGGTAAATGAGGCACGCTTCGATGGCAGTGTATAAATCGTCAAATGCGGACAGGCTATCCATGATTTTAACACTCCCGAACTTCGTACTTTTTATGCGACGAGAAGGCATATGTTTTTTGCGTAGTACAGTATAATAAGCAAAAGTTTATTGTGCGAAAGTGAGGAGCGGCGGCGGATAATATTCTGAATACTATAACCGCCCACCGTAAAGAACGCAACTGGTCACTTTATGATTTAGCAACTCATACAGAGATGAAATCGACCACTATTTCCACACGGTATAATGACAATGCGATTTATATTCCTTCAATAGTAATTGGAGAATAGCGTTTATCTGGAGGTTGCCAAAGGATAAATAGATGCACCGATCCAGCGTGGCGATTTTGCTGCAATATATTTACAGGTATGAGGAATGAGAATCATTCCGCATTTCTTTGCCAACACACACAGATTCATATCACGCTCTTGCATCAAATCCTGAACACGCTTGATCGTATCCACGAAATTCCCTCCCATCTTTTTAGTTCAAAACTTTTCCGACAATCTCGAATCTTTGCTCTGGAGATATAATAATTGGTGAATATTTGGTGTTAAGAGAGACCAAAACCGGTTGATTGTGCACCACGCCATAGCTGTCGGTAAGGAATTCTGCTTGGGTTTTATCCGGGGTATGTTCATCGTATTTTTTCAGATATCCACAGTCATCATATACGAATATCCCGATATCTCCGCATTCAAGTTCTTCGCAGCGCTTTACCCATACGATCTGTCCGCTATGATAACGTGGTTCCATACTATCACCGCTAACGTATATCCCAAACTCGGCACCTGCCGGAACGCTACTGGCAGGCACCTGTATCTGTTGAAACATTTCACCTTCAAGAAAAGCCTAGACCTGCCGATACTGGCAGCTCTGACACAGGCATCATTATGTAGTCGATTTTCGCGGGCTCTTCTGTGCCTGGCTGGTAGCGCCGAGATGCAATCAAGTCCATTTCGTACTCGGCAACCTTTTTTTGCCCGATGGCATTTAGAAGGGCGGGTTTCTGAAAGGTCTTTGTAAAGTAGGAAGGTCCTTCCTTGATGTTCAATGCGTAGCAGATTGCAACTAGTTGGTAGATGCTGGGAGTTGTATAACCTTTTTCCCATTTGCTGATTCCTTTATCACTGACATCGACGCCATAGTGACGGAGAAGTTCAGAGAAAGTTACAAGTGAATAGCCATTCCTTTTTCGTGTGCCTGCGAGAATCTGACCAACCTCATTGCTATCCCTCGCAGCGACTGCATCATAGCGCACTGTGGATGGGGCTATGTGCATTTTGGTGAGCGTGGTTTTCTTTTTCATAACAAGAACACTCCTTTGTGATCCGATAGCCCTATTATAGTATAGAAAAGATAAGAAATCAACAAGAAATCTCCAAAATGGCGACAAATGCGTAATTGACATCTCCATAAAGTGGGTATATAATCGAATCAAATCCGCAAATAACAGCTTTTTGGTGTTAATTCTGGACCGAAATCGTGTATATTTGGCGTTTTTGAGAGGTGATAATATGAGAAAAGAAAATTTAAGATGCCCGATGTGCGGAACCATGAACTATGATGTAGATCTTGATGCAACCGATGGCTAGACAAAATGCCGTCTGTGCAAAGCAGTAACCTGCTCTATGGATGAGTGGAAAAAGCATACAGTGTCCGTTCCTCTGTTAAACGAAAAACAGTTCGTGGCACGCAGTATGACTCGCAAGTAATGCACGCTGCATTCTGATAAATCTGCAAAAAGGAGGAATTCTGATGTGTGGTGATTACAACCTTCGCCGTGAGAAAAGATACGTCGAAGTGGATGTTCGTTTTACTCCTGACGGCAAGATCCGTCCTCTTGCCATAAACTATGACAAGACTCGTACTTATGGAATTGATCGTGTCTTGGCAGTCAAGCACGGTACATCACGTTTTGGCGTGAAAGGACATTGCTTCACCTGCCTGATTTGCGGGCAGAAGCGGAATCTTTGGCTTGAAAAGGGCAAGTGGTTCGTGGAAGCCTACTGTGCCACATCAGAAGGTAGGGCTTCATAATGGCAAGATACTTATCGCGTGCAGAACTTTCGTACATAGCAGGCAAATATATTGAAATGTACTATGCACTCTTCGGAATAAGCAAAAATGACCCCGCTCCTATTAACCCAGAGCAGTTTGCAAATTCTGTTCTTGGACTGAACCTGAAGATGTTGCCGCTGTGTAGCGATGGTCACATCCTTGGATTAACGGTTTTCCAGAGATGTAGCTTCACAGCAACCCTTGAGGATGGAACAAAGCTTGTTGAAGTATTTATGCCGAGGGATATCGTAATCGATTCTGCTCTTGCGGCAGACAGATGCACTGGATGCCGGAATTTCACAATAGCGCATGAAGCAGCACATCAGATTTTGGCTGATCTGTTTCCGAACGACTACGGAAAAGCAGTCAAGTGCCGTGGGCACATTGCCTATCGAGAGAGAAACGGAAAGCCCTCGTGGGAAGAATGGCAGGCGGATACCCTTGCAGCAGAGCTGCTAATGCCAACATTTCTGATCAATGCCGAAATAGAACGTGTAGCGTTGACTCTGCCAAATGGGATTCTGTACAAATCAGTGTCTGACCCTAACTACGAAAAAATTCTGGAGATGGCTCGACGGATTGGGGTTTCTTGGTCTGCAATCAGGATCAGACTGCAGCAGATGCAGGTTATAAAAGGCAAACCCATCCACTGCCATCCATTGGACATCATGCGATTTGGAGAATGAATATGATTCAGTTAAAGAACCGTCCCTTTGCCGGTAAAGCACCGACTACTACACAGCAGGCAGAATTTAGCATAGGCTGGAGATTTTGCCCTGTTTGTGGAAATAAGTTATACCAAAAAATCGAGGGGTGTTCAGGTATACTACAAGTGAAGTGCAATAGATGCAAAGAAACCCTGAGACTTGATCTGGCATTTAGATGCCGGTGATTTTCCAGTCATTTTAACAAATACGGGTGCATTGCACCCTGAATATGGACTGTTCGCTCCGAGCAACAGGCCATTGCCGCAAGGCAATGAATGAAACGAGCTCCAAATAGCCGGGCAACAGCTGATTGAGGAATTTTCTTTGAAGATCTCTCAGTTGGCTGTTGTCCGGCTATTTTTTTAGCCTTCAGGAAGCCTGCTCCCGTAAAAAGGAGCAGGCTTTATGTTTGTCCGTTTTTCGTGGATGCCCCAAGCGGCTAGATATCCGTAGCAACTCCGAGTTTTCGACTTCTCACGCTTTATCGAAAATTTGGAGGTCACACATGAGTTTTGATCCGAATGCTATTGGTAACCGTATTTTTACTTTGCGTACAAATGTGAAGTTATCGCAGGAAAAACTTGCTGAAAAACTTGGTGTTTCCCATCGACACCTCGGCGATCTTGAAAGGGGAAGTTCCAACGGTTCTGTAAAGGTCCTGATTGATATTGCAGAATACTTCCATGTCAGTATGGATTATCTTCTTCTGGGCCGAGATTCTTCTAAGGTTCAGTTTCAAAATGAACTGCAAGCCGCTATAGATCATCTTGAAAAAATCAAAGGTCTTTTATAATCACTTCCACAAGAAACGCTCCTGCCAGTTTTACACCGACAAAAGCGTTTCTTGTGTTTTCAAAAATATCGGCAAGGGTAAGCAGCTGTACTTCTCCGCGTTCCTGTGCCTGAAGTAGTCCGTCCGTAAATCCGCCTTTCGAGAAAATGTAGTAGTGGTAGTTTGTTCCTTTCCCAAAGACTGCTGCATATTCCCGAATCAGTTCCAGTTCGTCCAAACCGATTTTTTCATTGCGATATTTGCAGGAGCCGATGATATAGTCATTGCCCTCAACCGGCCTACCGACAATATCGATTTGTATCTGCTTCTTCTTTTTTTGAGGGTCGGTTCCCCACCACTGCCCAATCTCACTCAACTCGATAGGAAGATCATTCGCATAATAGAGCAAGTAGTCTTGGCACATCTTCTCAAAAATCAGACCCATATAGTCTGGAAAATACTGCTTCACCGCATGGGGGTAGGTCTTTGCGATCCGCCCCGAATCAATGGCACTTGCATTGACCGGCACAAAACGGTACCAAAAACGAAAAAAATTGTCTGCCAGAAGATAGATCGTTTTTTTTGCCCGGTTTCTCGGTGATCGGTGTTTCCTTTTTGACGATTCCAAGGTCTATCAACGTTTTGAGGTACTTCGCCACCACAGAGTTTTCTTCACCAACTTTCGTGGTGATATCATTCAGGCGAGAAGCCCCTCTGCAATTGCCTTGATGATTGCATTATAAATTGCCGGCTCACGCAGCTCCTGCTTTAACAGGTTGGCCGGTTCCTCATAGAGGTAGCCGGAACGGTCAAACAAGTTTTCCATCAGTGCTTCATCTACGCTGTCCCGAACATCCAATTTGTTGATATAATGCGGAACGCCGCCTGTGATGCCATAAATCAGGGCGTTATCTTCCTCGGACAAATTCGGATGGAACACCGCTGTTTCCTTTGTAATCCAGCGGCATGATCTTGAATTGCGCTGTTCTGCGCCCATACAGAGGGCTTTCTTTGCCCAAAACCTGACTTTCCATAAAACTCATGGACGAGCCACACAGGATCAGGTACATTTGGGACTCTGTCCATTTATGGTCGATGATGTGCTGAAGCATTGCGGAAATAGCGGGTTTAGCCTTTGCAAGATAAGGGTACTCATCAATTACAAATACGATCCGCTGCTCCTTGGAGAGAGCTGTCAGTTCGTCCAATGCTGCATCGTAGGTTGTAAATTCCGGAGATGATTCTGCATTGGGTCGTTCAAAACTCATGATTGCCTTGGACAAGGCTTCCAGATTTCTTTTCCGGTCGTATTCAAGGCAGAGAAGAAAATGGTCGGTTTATCCTTGCAGAATTCATTGATCAGCGCAGTTTTTCCAACACGGCGTCTGCCGTAAATGACAACGCATTCAAACTTTCCATTCTCATATCGTTTGTTTAACTTCCGAAGTTCCTCATCGCGGCAGTAAAATCGGCTCATTTTGTTCCCTCCCCAAAGTGTATTTATCGAATTTATATACTCGTAAGTTAGTTTCTTACGAGTATAATACTTCATTTCTTACATAAAGTCAAGAAATATATTTTTGACGGCTCATCGAGAAACAGGAACGATACTTCCTATTTCCCTCAAAAATTGTGAACTCTGAGTTCCTGTTCATTTCGTTCCGCATCGGTTACAATACAGCCATAGCTTCTGCAAGCGTTCAAAGCGACCCTCAAGCTATCCTGTCCCTTGAAAACTGAACAAGCATTCTTCAGTCACGTTCCTGTGATGATGAGCCACGTCCGTAACAAATGCGATGATCTCCCACTGAGGGAATGAGCGGTAGGTTGACGGTAAATGGATGACAGCTTCTCCATAGCTAAGAGCCATCACAGAATAATGATACTTCTGCCTTCGGGCAGCTCGGTGAGAACCACGGAGAGGTGAGAACCCTATGGATTCGGTAGGCTGCCGGACGGCTGAAAGATTTCCCACACGAAAACTGAGTTTTCGTTTTCCGGGGATGTCGGGGACAAATACGGAAAGGTATAGAACTATAAATCACAGCATTTTTGCTGTTTGAGATAGTAGGGTGGGCTGTGCGAGCAGCCCACTGTTACATATACGGATAGAGAGGAGAAATCTAAATTGGCAACACGAGGCAAAAAAGAGAAAAGAGTATCCGCCTATGCCCGCAAACTGGATATACAAGCGCGGGGATGTCTACATGATGGATCTGAATCCTTACAGCGGTTCCGAGCAAGGCGGCATCCGACCTGCCATTGTTGTCCAGAACGATGACGGTAATTTTTATTCCAATGTTCTTCTGGTCGTTCCGCTGACAACACAGATCAAAAAGCGAAATATGCCGACGCATTTTATTCTGCACAATCGCTTTTTGAGTGCGCCATCTATGGCGATTTGCGAAAGTCCGCGCCCCGCAGATAAATCCAGAGTGTTAAGCTACCTTGGGCACCTGTCCAAATATGAAATGCGGCAAGTGTCAGTGTGTCTGCAATACAGCTTTGGCTTCATTGGGTATAAGTCATTCCGAAAATACCTTACGGCTCCTCCGCAGGAGGATGTTCTCGCCGCTGCAAAAGAGAGCTGCTCTCCCAGCAGTTTCAGAATCTTCGTGTGCTGAACAGTCAGCCCCCTGCTCTCGCCAAGCACACAAAAAAAGGCGATTTACATAGCATTGAGCAGATATCGGAAAGGATGCTCTCCACCCCGGCAGAATCTTCTGTTGAGTTCATGGTTGCAGAACTGGATGATGCACTTCAATCGCTTATGTTCCGCTGGAATATCTGTTATGAACGGTATTCCAGTTTCCGCTTATCCGATAACGAAAAGAATAAAATCAGTTCGATTATCCAATCAGGAATTGATTTTCTGCAAAAAAAAGAAGGAGGTTCCTTTATGATGAATGCAGTTGTAAAACCTTACCATGAGATGTGCCTGAACAGCAGTGAGCTGATCGTTCCGCGCGATACTTACCAGCGCGCTCTTCACCCCGCTCGTGTTGCCCGCATCGCAAAAAGAATTCGATGAGCGGGTTGCCAATGAACCGAAAATCAGCTTCCGGGATGGTCACTACTATGTGATGGACGGACAAAACACCATCGCTGCACGGAAATTTCTGAACGGCGGCGAAGATTTGCAGATTCGCTGCAAGGTTTATTTTGGTATGACAGAACGAGAAGAAGCCCTCCTGTTTGCACAGCAGACAGGCATTTCGGAATGGCTGAGTGCAGGGCAGAAGCTCCGTGCCCTGATTTTTGCAGGGGAGCCTGCTGCCGTTGCATTCCAGCAGGCCACCGAATTGGCTGGCGTTCATCTTTCTTTTGAAGAAGGCCGAGGCAAGCAGCGGATCAGCTGCATTGCAACCGCCTATCATGAATTCATCCGGCTGGGTCCGGAACTGTATATCGAATCCCTTGATGTTTTGCTGAACGCTTGGAACGGCGAACCTGATTCCATGAGTTCCGCAAACCTGCTCGGCATCTGCCGCTTTGTAGAACTGTATCACTCCGAATATAACAAAGGCCGTCTGATTGCCAAACTGCGGCAGGTAGATGCCTTCACCATTTTCCGCCTTGCACGAACCGCAGGCGTAAGCCTTCCCGGCAAGACGAAGTACCTTCAGCAGGTCTATACTATTTATAATGGTGGCAGCCGCCGGGCTGCATTGCCGCTCAAGTTTTAACTTTAAGTATATTTAACGAGGTATTATCCAATGATTATCCATGAAGAACCTTCGCCCAACTCGGTTTCCTCCCCTGTTTCCACAGCAAAGGACAGCCGCTGCTATACCGTAGAAGACCTGATGGAAATGCTGCTCCTGAGCCGTCCCACTGTCTACCGTCTACTGAAGCAGAACGAATTCCGCTGGTTCAAGGTAAGCGGCGCTTACCGTATTTCCAAAGCCAGCTTTGAAGCATGGCTCAATGATGGCACTGTTGAACGCAATCCTGCTGTTTGACATCCTCAACATTTCACGCGAAATCTGCTATTCTTTAGCCGAGATGAGAAATCCCGGCTAAACTTTTACATAGATAGAGAGGTGTCTTTCATGGATGATATGCGGAATACTTCGGCTCCCTTATACGGAAAAGCTGAACCTGCCACTACCAAAACCACCATGTCGGTTCGTGAGATGCGGCAGCTTCTCGGCCTTGGCAAAACAGACAGCTATTGGCTGCTTCATAAGAATCTCTTTGAAGTCATTCTGATAAACGACAAAAGGCGTATCGTTATTTCCAGCTTTGAAAAATGGTATGCCAGTCAGGTCAAATATCATAAGGTCAATGGTCCTCCACCGGGCGAGGAACTTTGCAAACGGTCCTATTCCGTTCCTGACGCCGCCGAGATATTGAAGGTGAAACCCGAAACGATCTATACACTCATCCGACAGGGCAAGTTGAAAACAGAAACGGCAGACTTCTGTATGAGAATTCCCAAAGAGGACTTTGAGCGGTGGTACCGATCACAAAGTCGCTACCGCACAGCAGCCGACCGTGAGCGTGACCGGGAGATTGAAGCGCAAACCATCTCCATCCCGGAAATGGCAAAACTACTCGGTATCCCACGCAAGAATGTTTATGGGATTCTTGATTGCAAAAAATACCGAGATTGTTTCGTCATTGAGCGCGTGGCCGACAGGCCGCGCATTACCAAAAAAAGTTTTAAGGCATGGCTTAAAAAGCCAATCTACATACCAACTTCAAAAACCGAAAAAAGAAACGGATGAGGAGCCGCCGCTAAAACTGCAATGTCCCAAGAATGGGAAATACTACAGTTTTCAGGAAATTCAGGCTTTTTACGGAATCAGCCGCCCAACACTTGACTCGTGGGTTCTCAAAGAAGGAATTCCAACGATGAAGTTGGGAAGGGTAAAACGCATCCAAAAAGATGCTTTCGATGAAGTTCTGAAGTCCAAACGTAAAGTAGAGGAGGATGTATAATGGCTAGCATTGTCAAACGCAATAACCGATACTGCGTTGTCTATACCTACAAACACACTAATGGAACGCTAAAGCAGAAATGGGAAACCTTTACCGACCTTGCAGATGCCAAAAACCGTAAGAAAGAGGTCGAATACAAAGAATCCGTCGGTACCTTTGTGGCACCCCAGTGCCGAACTCTAAAAGACCTGCTTAAAGAATACGTCACCCTGTACGGAAGAACCAAATGGGCACTTTCAACCTATCAATCAAACACTGCACTGATTTCAAACTACATAGAACCGCTTATCGGCTCAATGAAGCTGCAAGATCTCACCACCCGCGTAATTGAGGGATATTATCAGCGGCTGCTTAAATACGAAGCCGTTGACCCTATGTGTGGAAAGCGTCAGCATCAATACGTTTCTCCCGGCACGGTTCGTTCGGTTCACAAAATTTTGAGAAGTGCCTTTGAGCAGGCTGTAAAGTGGGAACTTATGGAAAAGAATCCCTGTATTTATGCCACCTTGCCCAAATACACTGCAAAGAAGCGTGATATCTGGACTGCCGAGACCCTGTTCCATGCCTTAGAAGTCTGTGATGATCCACGGCTCCGGCTTTGCATCAACCTCTCCTTCTCTTGTTCCCTGCGCTTAGGGGAATTGCTCGGTCTGACATGGGATTGTGTGGATATCTCCCCCGAAAGCATTGAAGCCGGGCGAGCCTCCATTTACATAAATAAGGAATTGCAGCGTGTAGATATTGCTTCGCTGAACGCCTTGGAAAATAAAAATGTCATCACTCGTTTTCCCTCGCTGAGTTCCCGCTGCACCACGGTCCAGGTTCTGAAAAGCCCTAAAACAGACAGCAGTATCCGAACCATTTTTCTCCCCAAAACAGTTGCTGAAATGCTTGTCCACTATAAAGCCGAGCAGGACATGACAAAGGACGCACTGGGTGCAGAGTATGCAGACTATAATCTCGTGGTTGCCGGCCCGCTGGGAATGCCGACCGAACAATCCACCATTAACGGTGCATTGAAGCAGCTGATTGAGGAAAACGATCTCCCAAAGTGGTTTTCCACAGCTTCCGACACTCCAGCATTACATACAAGCTCAAGCTGAACGGCGGCGATATCAAAGCCGTGCAGGGCGATTCCGGTCATGCACAGGCTTCGATGGTCACCGAGCAGTACGCACATTCTGGATGATGATCGGCGTTTGAACGCACAACGATTCGACGATTTCTTCTATCAGCATCATGGTGCAGAGCCTGAAGCCCTCCCTCGCGCAGAGCAATCCACTCCCAAAGCCAGTCCAGTCGATACAGATGCGGCAGCAGCTCTTGCTAAACTGCTGGCTGACCCCTCTATGGCTACTACACTCATTAAAAATCTTGCAAAGAACCTATAAGCCTCTATACATAAACAGCGGCAGTTTTCCGTATATGGAAAACTGCCGCTATCTGTTTTAGGATGATCCCGTTTCTTTGTGTTTTTTCGCCTTAGCTTCCTCTATGTCCATCTTCAGCTGATGTGTAAGCTGTTTTACATAATCGAGTGAAACTTCATAGCCTTCTGCGATTTTTTTTGCTGCCGGCATCCCATCAAGGATACGGGAGATCACAATGTTCTGAGTGGCTTGTTTTCTCGACTCTGCAATCATTTCCTCAATAGAGGGGCAATGTTTATTATGCATCCAATTCAAGTAATCCAAGCGTTCAGCTTCTATCCGCGATAGAAGCCTGACTGCATAGAAATTGTCATCTACCTCGAATCGAACTTCCTCTCCGGGTTTGACTTCAAGTTTTTCCAGAACCGCATCTGGGAGTTTTACAGTTCCATCTTCACCGACTACAGTATTAAATTTCTTTTCCATTGCACACTCCTAAAATCACGCAAAGTTCCTTGCATCCAGTGCCTTTACTCCCGTAAGAATACCATAAGCCCCTTCCTTTTTACAAGACAATGCGCATTTCCATTCGCACTGTTACATAGACCAGAGTTTTCTCGCAGAAAGCTCTGGTCTTTTTTTTATTGAAAACATTTGTCCATCACACCAGTTACGGCTGTATGGACTGGTTCACGAATGCTAAACAAGCAAATATCCGTAGGGAAACGTACACTTCCCAGCTAATGAAAGGTGGGCATTTTACAATGAACCTTCCACTTTTCATTAGCTCTGCTAATTTTCTGCTAATGAAAAGCCTTTTACTCGTTTTATTTCGGGGTTTGTGTTCTTTACTCGGATTGACAGCGCAACAAAAAATCCATTGATAAAACGTTACTTGTTTTACCTACTTTTGTCTAGGATTTATGGCTTCAGTCAAAAGCAAGGCTGGGGATCGAGATTTTCCAAACAAATTTTGATGCAACAACTTTACCATCGTCCCGGTTGCAAAGCAGTCGGTCACTTCGGTGTGAAAATCATTCTGCATATTCGTTTCCAAGCACGTCGAATTTCAAAAAATCAGCGATAATACATAATATGCCTCAGTAGCTTAGCTGGATAAAGCGCCTCCCTCCTAAGGAAGACCGCAGGTTCGAATCCTGTCTGGGGTATCCTTTAAGAAAATGCGAAGGTCATTTTTCCATGTGAAAGACGATCTTCGCATTTTTCATTTTGAACCTATCACCAAAATTAGCCAGCTAATGCCATTAGCAGAATTTTCGGTTTCAGCTAATAAAATCAGGTTTCCAGCTAATGAAGCCCCATAAAGCACCTTTTGAACTCTGTTTTCCGGCTCTCTGCTAAAATTGGTAGCCGCTTTCCTGTAAATCCATGTAAATACAAGATAAACTGTGTAAATCTATTTTTCACATTCCAGCTGTAAATAATTTTTTCCATCTTTTTGGAAAAGCATGCTGCTTTGTTCCATAAATACCCTCCTTGCTGCAAGTAATAAAACCATCTCTATATGGTGATATTCTCAGAATTTCATCTGTCTGCATGATCTGACACCATTGACATAAATGTCATTTGCCAGTTCTGTAACAAGCCGCATATCCTGCCAGGTTTCACACTTATTCCCCATAAAAGTAATGTTATCAAAATGGACATCATGGACACGTACTTCTTCTGTCGGTGTCTGATACCCCCGGATCATGGAGACCGGGATATCTCCGTTCAGCACCTGGATATTATCAAAGTAGATATCATTAATCTCTCCTTTGGCAAGCTGTTCCGTATATCTGCAAAGCAGGACCTTAATATCGAACAGTTTCTGTTCTGCCTGCTCTACTCTGATGTTTTTATAATGTATATCATGAACATGGCCGCCATCTGCCTGATGGATGGAAATCGCCGCACCACCCATGTTTCCTTCATACTGGCAGTGTATAATATCACAATCCTCAAATACCAGATCGTGGATTTCGCTCTGGAGGGCATAACCAAGCTCTATGGCATTACCGGGTTCTGCATTCCAGATCACGTTATTGTGAACACGCACTTTTGTTACGTCACGTACCGTTGACGGATCTTCAAACAATCTTTGGGATTTGATGCAGATACTGTCGTCTGTGGAACGGATAAAGCAATTTTTTACCTCTACGTCCTGGCTGCTCGTAATATCAATACCGTCTCCCGTTACAATCCTCGACATAATATTCATATCATCAATCACAACATGGTCACACGCCGCAGGAACTACATGCCAGGAAGGACCGTCTACAGCAGTAAAGCCTTTTAAGAGTACATTATTACACCACTTGGCATAGATAAAGAAACGGTCTGCATTACTGTCCGGCAGATGCCAGCAGGCTCCGTTGATAATTCCGTTTCCTACAATGGAAATATTGTCACAATGGTCTGCATATACACAACCTGATACAACAGCAACTTCCTCTATGTAAACCGTAGCATTGGACTTTAAGGTAAGAACTCCTACATTATATACCTTGCCCTTTTCAAAGCAGATGGTGGTATCTGCCGGCTTCTCAATCCTGTGCGAGCAAAGCACAAACAATGCATCATGAAGACCACCATCTGTCTCTACAGTAAACTTTCTCGGTTCATCAAGATGGATATGGACTGTTTCTCCTTTTACAAAAGGAACTATGCCAAAGCTGGACGGACGGATTTCAAGTTTTTCATATGGTGTATGGATTGAAATCTCCAGATCATACGCTTCGTTATCTACTACTACAACATAGTCAAACGAATCTGTATGGTATACCACACGCTCTGTTCCATTGCAGGTAACACTGTATTTTGTTGATTTTTCCAATTCATCTACAGATTTTAAAATAAATCTCGGTTCCTTAACCGGGTCCGGATTAGGATAATAAATCAAATCATTTTCAAAATCCTTCATATCTCTTTTCTCCTCAAGTGACACAAGTCTCGGAAGCTGACTTTTTTGCGTTCCAGTGAGAACACCATATCTGGAGTACGTTCAAAAAATCCTATATCACGCCGCCAGCTTGTGCCGCATTTGCAGTGGAACAGACCAATGAACTGCTGCTTCCTTTTGTCCGCCAGTTCAGAATAGTTCGCTTTCTGCTGGCCATTTAGTTGGCAACAATTTATCGGCGGACATACCGCTATAAGCAGCTTTTTCTACGTCTGCTTCAGCCTTTTGGGAATTCTTCTGCGGCCTTTTTTCGGCAGCAACCTTTTTGCCCCCGCTGCTTTAGAAAGTTCATTTGCTGCAACCTTCAAAGCAAGATTTTTTACTTTTCAACTGTTCCTTCAGTGAATGTTGTCAGAAGTGCGGCAATCTCGGTTTCAATCGCAAATACGCTCAATGCAATTCTCCAATTTTTTCTTTAATTGCATAAAAATCTTCCAAGCTCTATTCCCTAGGCCGAACGTATTAGTTACGCAGTGCTTTTTCACGCACTTCCGGCGACGCTAGACAAGTAGATCGTAGAGGTTGACCATTCGGTGACGGCCTACGGTCGTTTGGGGATGCACCGGAATATCTTGTGGGGCCTGAGCATCTCACGCAGCCAATCGATTTCGCTGGGCCCATCTCAAAATTGGAGAAGCCCGAAACAGTCTATCCCGGCCCTCTTCACCGACCCCGCGTGCGGCCATGTGCTGCGGGCGAAAGGCTTCGTACAGGACGAGAACGGCTGGGTGGAGCTGAACGCCACCGCCGACGGCCTGACGGCAAACGCTATCCCCAAGGGGCAGGAAGTACTCATCGTGATCGGGGAGGGGCTGGAGAAAGAACGGATTGAGGTGAGATTGCACAAAGGCTCCGGATTTAGGCGTATAATAGGGGAAAAGAAACGCTAAAGGAGAATCCCCTATGAACGGCACCGCATTGCGCAAACCGACTGCCCGGCGGGTGGTGGGCATGGTGGCGGGCATCGTCATCATCGCCCTTGGCATTGCGCTTTTCAAGCAGTCCCACCTCGGCAACGACTCCATCAGCGCCCTGAACATGCGGCTGGCGGAGCTGCTCGGCATCTCGCTGGGCACCCAGAACCTGTGCATGAACATCCTGTTTTTCCTGCTGGAATTCTGGTTCGGGCGCAAGTACATCGGCCTTGGCACCTTCGTCAACGGCATCTGCATCGGGTACATCGTCACGGCGTTCTATGACCCCATTCACGCCCACTTCGGCGACGCGCCGTCGCTGGCGGTGCAGTTGGCGTGGGTCATCGCGGCGGTGCTGGTCACGGCGCTGGGCGCTTCGCTCTACCAGACCGCCGACCTCGGCATCGCGCCCTACGATTACCTTTCCCTCGGCTGCGGGACTACACACCCTGCCCGTACTTCGGGTGCCGCATCTTCACCGATGCGCTCAGCGCCCTGCTGTGCTGGCTGCTGGGTGGCCTTGTGGGCCTTGGCACCTTGATCTGTGCGTTCTGCCTTGGGCCCTTCATCCAGTTCTTCGACCGGGTTTCTAAAATGATACCTTTTAGAAGTTCCGTTATTCCGTTATCTGCTGAAAGAGCGCGTGATGACCGTGCATGCCCGCAAGGGCGCGGCGAAGCAAGGTGGTACCACGGAAGTTCAGCTCCCGTCCTTGTCCGGTGCATTCCGGCAGGACAGGGAGCTTTTTGTGACACAGCCACAACAGAAAGGAAGAATCATCCCCATGAGCGAACACAACACATTCTACATCACAACCCCCATTTATTACCCCTCCGACAAGCTGCACATCGGCCACAGTTACACCACCGTGGCCTGCGACGCGCTGGCCCGCTTCAAGCGGATGCAGGGCAAGGAAGTCATGTTCCTGACCGGCACCGATGAGCACGGCCAGAAGATCCAGGATAAGGCCGCCGATGCAGGCGTGACCCCCAAGGAGTACGTTGACCGGATCGTCGCCACCGTCAAAGATCTGTGGAAGCTGATGGACATCAGCTACGACCGCTTCATCCGCACCACCGATGACTACCATGTGGAGACCTGCCAGAAGATCTTCACCCAGCTGTATGAGCAGGGCGATATCTACAAGGGCGCGAGTACATCGGCCACTATTGCAAGCCCTGCGAAAGCTTCTGGACGGACAGCCAGCTTGTGGACGGCAAATGCCCCGACTGCGGCCGCGAGGTCTATGATGCCCACGAGGAGGCCTACTTCTTCAAGACCGGCAAGTATGCCGACCGCCTGCTGAAGTACTACGAGGAGAAATCCCAGTTCATCCAGCCCGAGAGCCGGAAGAACGAGATGATCGCCTTTATCAAGCAGGGCCTGCAGGACACCTGTGTTTCCCGCACCTCTGTCAAGTGGGGCATTCCCGTGCCTTTCGACCCCAAGCACACCATGTATGTCTGGGTCGATGCTCTGAGCAACTATATCTCCGCTCTGGGCTACGGCAACGAGAAGTACGACGAGTACAACAAGTTCTGGCCTGCTGACCTGCACATGGTGGGCAAGGAGATCCTGCGCTTCCACACCATCCTGTGGCCCGCCATGCTGATGGCTCTGGATCTGCCGCTGCCCAAGCGCGTGTTTGGCCACGGCTGGCTGCTGATGAACGGCGGCAAGATGTCCAAGTCCGTGGGCAACGTTGTGGACCCTGTGGTCTTGTGTGACCGCTACGGCGTGGACTCCATCCGCTACTTCCTGTTGCGTGAGATCCCCTTTGGCAACGACGGCATGTTCACCAACGAGGCCCTGATCAACCGCATCAACAGCGACCTGGCCAACGACCTGGGCAACCTGCTCAGCCGCACCGTCGCCATGTGCGAGAAGTACTTCGGCGGCACGGTCCACAAGGCCGCTGGCACCGAGGCCATCGACACGGAGCTGGAGACCATGGTCAATGAGCTGCTGGGCAAGGTCACTGCCGACATGGACAACCTGACCATCCCCCAGGCCCTGATGGAGATCTTTGCCGTGATCCAGCGCGCCAACAAGTATATCGACGAGACCGCTCCCTGGGCTCTGGCCAAGGACGAGGCCAACAAGGCCCGTCTGGAGAGCGTGCTCTACCACCTGTGCGAGGCACTGCGTGTAGCAGGCATCCTGCTAAACGCTTACCTGCCCTCCACCGCTCCCAAGATGATGGATCAGCTGGGCCTGTCCACTGCCGACATCGACCTGAGCAAGGCTGCCTACGGCGTGCAGGAGACCTACACCGTCCACAAGGGCGATGCCCTGTTCCCCCGCATTGATGTGGCCAAGGAGATTGCCCACCTGAAGGAAGAGGACGAGAAGCGCAAGGCCGCTGCCGAAGCTGCCAACAAGGCCAAGGCCGAAGCCGAAAAGGCTGCTGCCGCCCCCGCCGCTGAGGAGAGCACCGTTGATTTTACCCACGAGGAAGAGATCGACTTTGACACCTTCTGCAAGGTGGAGCTGCGCGTGGCCGAGGTGCGTGCCTGCGAGAACCTGAAGGAGAGCAAGAAGCTGCTCCACCTGACCGTGTTTGACGGCGAGCGGGAGCGCTGCATCCTGTCCGGCATTGCCAAGTGGTTCAAGCCGGAGGATCTGATCGGCAAGAAGATCGGCATCGTCTGCAATCTGGCCCCCCGTCCCATGCTGAAGGGCAAGTATGTCAGCGAGGGCATGATCTTTGCTGCCGACACCGCTGACGACGGCTGCTCCATCGCCTTCTACGGCGACAACACCCCCGTTGGCAGCCGCATCCACTGAGCCATGGAGACACAGCTGAGCCGCGCCGAAAAGCTGGACCGGCTTTTCGGCACACCGGCCTTTGCCGTTGTCATTGCCATTCTCTGCAACGCCATGTGGGGTTCGGCTTTCCCTTTCATCAAGCTGGGCTACCGGCTCTTTGCCATCGACACCGCTGACACGGCCTCCATTCTCTGCTTTGCAGGGGTACGGTTCATGCTGGGCAGTGTGCTGGTACTGGGCGGCAGCCTGCTGCTGGAGGGCAGGCTGCCCGCCATGCCCAAGGGGAAGATCCTGGCCGAATGCTGTGCATTGGGCCTGTGGCAGACCACAGCGCAGTATGCCTTTTTCTACAGTGCTGTTGCCCTGCTCACCGGTGCCTTTGGCGGCATCCTGAACAGCACCCAGAGCTTTCTGGGGGTCATCTTTGCCCACTTCCTTTACGGCAGGGCTGACCGCATGACCCCGGCCAAGGCGCTGGGCTGCAGCATCGGCTTTGCGGGCGTTCTCATCGCCACGTTGGGCAACCACGGCGGCGGCAGCGCCCGGGGTGTAGCCTACATGCTCATTGCTACCGTCCTTTTCACGCTGGCAGGCCCCTGGAACAAATCCGTCACCCGCCGGGCAGACAGCTTTGCCGTCTGCTTTGTGAACCTGTTCGTGGGCGGTGCGGCCCTGTTCCTGCTGGGCGCTGTTCTGGGCGGACGGCTGGAACACTGGTCTGTGCTCAGCGTGCTGGACCTGCTGGCGCTGGCCTTCATCTGCGGCGCGGGCTACATCGTTTGGGCCCTGCTGATGAAGAACAACCCCGTCAGCCGGATCGCTATCTTCGGGTTCGTGAACCCGGTGGTGAACGTCCTGCTCAGCGCCCTCATCAATGGGGAGCCGCTGTTCCGGTGGCAGTATCTGGGGGCGCTGGTGCTGGTCTGCATCGGCATCTGGCTGGTAAACAAGACCCCCGCCAAAAAGGAGCGTGCCCGGTAATATGGAATACCCCATCTTTGATACCCACGCCCATTATAACGCCCGCGCCTTTGACGCGGACCGCTTTGCCCTGCTGGACAGCCTGCCCGGCAAAGGGGTGGTGGGCGTGTGCGAGCAGGCCACTCATTCGGGCGATGCGCCCAAGGTGCTGGAGCTGGCCCACAAATATCCCTGGGTGTACGCCGCCGTCGGCATCCACCCGGAGAGCCTGCTGGCCCCGGAGAATTGCGGTGAGGAAGGCCCCGCCCCTACTGTCTCGGTATACGGCGGCGATTGGGCCGCAGAGATGCGTGCCCTTGCCCCCTATTACGAGGACCCCAAGGTGGTGGCTGTGGGGGAGTGCGGACTGGATTACCACTGGCCCGTGCCCAAGGATGCCCAGCTGGCGCTGTTTGAGGCCGAGATCCGGCTGGCGCTGGAACTGGACAAACCCATCATCGTGCACGACCGCAGCGCCCACGCCGATGTCTACGCCCTGCTGAAAAAATACCGTCCCAAGGGCATCATCCACTGCTATTCCGGCAGCGCCGATGACGCGCTCTGGCTGGCGGAGCAGGGGCTGTACATCGGCTTTGGCGGGGCCTGCACCTTCAAGGGGGCCAAGCGTGCCGCCAAGGCCATTGCCGCCCTGCCGCTGGAACGCATCGTCCTGGAAACCGACTGCCCCTATATGGCCCCGGAGCCTGTCCGCGGCACCCGTTGCGACAGCTCCCTCATCCGCTATGTGGGCGAGCATATCGCCAGCGTCAAGGGAGAGGAACCGGAGCAGGTGTTCCGGCAGACGGTGGAGAATGCCTGCCAGGTGTATAACCTCTCCGTCTGAAACCGGCAGCAGCCGTGCACAGAGGGCAGGCTATCCTTCTATACAACCTATCCGTTATCTACAAAAAGCATTATGCTTCTGTATAAATCAAGTAACAAACTACAAATTGTCAATTAAGGAGATATCACTTATGAAAGCTCGTATTCCGCAGCACCGCGAATTTATCATCAACTTCCCCGACAGCGTTGACAACGCCAAGGCCAACGAGGGCTGGGCAAAGCTGCAGCAGATCGTGGAGGACTACAAGAAGGACCACAACGGTGCTTCCGTCTACGCACCCAGCTTCATCGAGGACTGCGAGCCTGCCGTCAAGAAACTGCAGGAAGAGTATGGTTTCGAGTACACCGTTGAGTACGTCAAGTAAGTTCTGAGTTTTCAGAATATTGCATTAAAAAGAGCAGAGCGTCTGGCCAGCTGGCTGGAGCTCTCTGCTCTTTGTTTTATTCCAGGTACTGCGGCAAATTCCATGAGCCGCGCAGTACGCGGTGGATCTCCACCACCTTGACGTTCTCATTGACATGGTAAAACACCAGATACTGGTCTGCCACCAGCTTGCGGTAGGTCGGGTCAAGGGCATAGACTTCACACATCCGTGGGGTATCCCCCAGCTTTGTGATCTTTTCCCGCATTTCTTTCAGCACACGGCGGGCCGTTTGGGGGTAGAAGCCGGACAAACACCGGGCAATGTCATTCAAGTCCTGTACAGCAAGGGGCAGATATTTGATCTTATACGTCATACTGTTCGTGGAGCGTCTCCCATACGCTTTCATGCTCTGTCCACTGCGTGTTGGGGTCTGCCGCCTGCTGTTTTGCCTTGGCAAGCTCCTCGGCAACATACCGCTGGTGCATAAACTCCTCATACTTGGCGTAGTCCTCAATGTTGATGAGGACGGATTCCCCACGACCATGATTTGTGATAATAACATGATTGTGGTCTTTCAACATCTCTGAAATTTCAGCGTAGTGGTTGCGCAGATCACGGGATGGGCGAACAAATGTCTGCATCATAAGTGACACCTCCTGTCAAAAGCATTGTATCACATTATGACTACATATACAAGGATCATTACAATCGTTTTATTTCAGCTCCATATTGATGGACTTTTCCGTAAAGCCATAGTTCCGGTACATCTCATACGCCATTTTATTTTTAGCGTTCACCTGCAGTTCAATGGTGTCGCATCCCTTTTCTGCTTTGAGCTGCTTCACCTTATCAAAGAACTGGTGCCCGATGCCCTTCCCGCGATACGCCTCATCCACCGCCATGGTACTGACGAACAAGACATCCTTCGTTACCTGCGCCGGGCCTTCCACATGGCGCTTGAAGACTTCCAAAACACCAACAACGCTTCCATCTGTCTCAGCAACATACCAGTTGTCTCCTTTCAGGAGTTCGCCAAACAGTTCCTTTGTGATCAACGGGCTGGCCGGCTTGTAGACATCCGGCCGCCACTCGACGTGCATCTGCTGCACCTGATCCATAATAGCAGAAAATCGGTCATAATCCTGCATTTGCGGGGTACGGATCGTAATTTTCATTTCGTTTTCTCCTTGTTGTATCAAAAATCACTGTCTGACACGGTTTCGGGTCCAGACAGGGTATTTTGAGTTTCTTTTCAGTTGCCCGCTTCCACCTTGCTCAGCAGGATGCGGTCATTGTCCAGGGCCTTACCGGCGTTCTCGCGGAACTTTTCCAGCAGGTCGTCCACGGTCATCCTGCTGCGCTCCTCGCCCTTGACATCGAACACGATGCGGCCGCCGTCCATCATCAGGGTGCGGTTGCCCAGCTCGAGGGCCTGATGCATGTTGTGGGTGACCATCAGGCAGGTGATCTTTTTCTCGGCCACGATGCTCTTGGTCAGCTCCAGCACCTTCTCCGCCGTGGCAGGGTCCAGGGCTGCGGTGTGCTCGTCCAGCAGCAGGAGCTTTGGGGTGACGAGGGTGGCCATGAGCAGGGTCAGCGCCTGCCGCTGGCCGCCCGAGAGCAGACCCACCGGCTGCTTCATCCGGTCCTCAAGGCCCATATTCAGCAGGGCAAGTTTTTCCCGGAACAGCTCCTTATCCTTGCGGGAGATGCGGGAGAAGATGGCGTGGGGGGCGGTTCCTGCCCGGAGATAGGCCAGCGCAAGGTTTTCCTCAATGGTCATATTGGGGGCCGTGCCCTTGAGGGGGTCCTGGAACAGGTGGCCAATGACCTTGCTGCGCTCGTACTCGGGCGCAAAGGTCATGTCCTGCCCGCCCAGCACGATGCTGCCCTCGTCGGCAATGAAACCACCGGTGATGGCGTTGAACATGGTGGATTTGCCCGCGCCGTTGGAGCCCACGATGGTGGCAAAGTCGCCTGCCTCCATGTGCAGGCTCACACCGTTCAGGGCCACCTTTTCGTTGACGGTGCCCGCGTTAAAGGTCTTGTGCAGATCCTTCAGCTCCAGCATATCCATCTCAGCGCACCTCCTTCCGGGCATTGTGCTTGCGCTGCTCAAAGGCAAACTTTGCCCGAATGGCGGGCATCGAGATGGCCACAGCCACGATGAGGGCGCTCACCAGCTTCATGGCGGCGGCGGGCACATTGAAGCGCAGGGCCACGGCCACGATAAAGCGATACAGGCAGCTGCCGAACACCACGCCCAGCACCCGGCGCACCATGGTGCGCTTGCCCACCAGCGTTTCGCCGATGATAAGGGAAGCCAGTGCAATGGTCACCATGCCGGTGCCCACGTTAATGTCGCTGCTCTTCTGGTACTGGGCCAGCAGGCCGCCGGAAAGGGCAGTCAGCGCGCCCGAGGTGCACAGGCCCACTGTGATGGTGAAGGCCGGGTTGATGCTGGAGGCCCGCACCATGGCGGCATTGTCGCCGGTGGCGCGGATGGAAAGGCCCAGCCGGGTGCCCAGGAAACCCACCATAGCGGCACAAGCGAGTACAATGACTGCCGCCGCGATGACCAGCTTATACCAGCCGCCCGTAAAGGCCAGCGCGGATTTTGCCAGCGAGAATACCGTATCGGTCTTGACCAGGGACATCGTGGACGAAAAGCCCATAACCGCCAGATTGATGGTATACAGGCCGGTGTTCACGATGATGCCTGCCATGATGCTCTCAACGCCCAGACGTGTCTGCAAAAAGGCGGTGACAAAGCCCGAACACACACCCGCTGCCATGGCCGCGAACAGGGCCAGAATAGGGTGGCCTGTCAGCGCCACCTGACAGGCCACGGCACAGCCAAGGGTGAAGCAGCCATCGGTGGACAAGTCGGCAATGTTCAGGATCGAATAGCTCAGAAACAGCGCCAGCGCCACCAGACCGTAAATGCAGCCCAGCTCCAGCGCCGTCTGGATCACGTTGAGCGAAAAGATACTCGCCAGCATGGTTGATGTACTCCTTTTTAGAAATTCTCCTGCGTGGTCACTACCACAATTTCGGTGCAATAGGGCTTGAAGGCTTCCTTGACGGTGTCGAGGTCAAGGCCCAGTGCCTCACAGCTCTCGGTGTTGATGGTAACGATGCCGTTGTCGAAGGTCTGGTAGGGCAGGTCTACGGGGGTCTTGCCGCCGCAGAGCAGCTCCACCACCATATCGCGGTGGCCTCGCCCAGCTGGACGTAATCCACGCCGTAGCCCACAAAAGCACCGTTCAAAGCAAAGCTGTCCGCACCGGTGAAGTGCTGGATCCCTGCCTCCAGGAAGGTCTCATAGATGGACAGCTCGGCGGTCATCACGGTGTTGTCGGTGGGGGTGAACACTGCCTTGACACCGGCGGCCACAAGGGCCTCGGCAGCCATCTGCACCTCAGCCGTGGTGGTACCGTTCTTTTCAATGTACTTGATGCCCTTGCTGTCGCAGAACGCCTTGGCATCGGCGATGGCCTGGGTGGAGGCATCCTGGCTCAGGTCGTACAGCAGGCCGATGGTGTCGATGTCGGGGTTGATGGCAGTGATGAGGTTCATAATGGCCTCGGTGTTCAGAGCATCGGAGGTGCCGGTGATGCCCTCCTCCCCGTCAAACCCGGCAGAAACAGGATCGGTGACGGCAGAGTAGACCACAGGGATGTCGGTGTCCTCCACAGCGGCCAGCATGGTGGCGGCGGTGGGGGTGGCCACGGCCACGATGACATCTACCTGGTCGGCCACGAGGTCTGCACCGATCTGGTTCAGGTTGGACTGGTCAGCCTGGGCGTTGGCGTAGTAATCGGCATAGTCGAAGGTCACGCCCTTCTCCGCGCCCACCTTATCCAGGCGGCTCTCAACAGAGGCCACGATCTGGTTCAGGGAAGCATGATCCACATAGTTGACGATGCCCACCTTAAAGGTCTGGCCTGCCTCAGAAGCGGCGGCAGCGGAACCGGCAGCGCTGGAAGCGGTGCTGGATGCTGCGGCAGAAGAGCCGGAGGAACCGCAGCCGGTCAGGCCCAGTGCGGATACGACAGCGGCTGCGGCGGCAGCTTTCAGGAAGCTGCGGCGAGAGATCCTATTCATGGTTTTCATAGCGGTTGCTCCTTTCCCGGAGCGGGCGGCCCAAAAAATAAAACCCGCTCCACCTGCGGAACGGGTAAAATAAAAAAAATCGGCCCCGTCCCTGTGTGTTCATCCACAAGGACAGAGTCGAGAAATTCGAATCTGCGGTGCCACCTTGCTTGCTCCGCTCGTCTTCCCACCATGGAAAACTGCAGGAGCCCCCCAACGGAGAGCCAACACTCCCCTGCCCTGTAACGGAGGCTTCCGTCCCAAGCTACTAAAGGCACTGCCCTGTTCGCCCGGCCCTCGGCGGCCCACGAACTCTGCTCCGCTCTCTGCCCGTTTTCACCATTCGGGCTCACTGTAAGTGCGCTTGCAGGTTCTCTTCCGCCTCATCGGTTTGTTGATTGCATTATACGCTTTATTTTCATAAAGTCAAGAGGGAATTTTTCATTTTTCGGCCGCAAAGATGAAATGCTTCTTGGATGCCCCGCAGCAGCCTTCCTGCCCAGATCTCCCCGGTGCGGCCCGGGCAGCTCTGCCGGGGCAAAAGAAGCCTTCTTCCTGCCATAGGTCATACTTTCTCTCCGCTCCGGGACGCATTTCCACTTTCAGTATCCCCGTTGCTGCGCACAAAGTTCGCAGTTTCTGCCACGGATTCCACACTATTTTTATCCTTTTCCCAAGTTTTGCTCTAAATTCTCTTCAAAGGGCTTGACAGAAAAATGTTTTTTGCGATAAACTAATTCTATGAAATATTTTCGTTGTATCCAACGATGTCAAACATGCAACTCGGAGAGGACACTACCACCATGTCGATGACCCTGAATCCCGTCAACGAAGCCGCTTTTCAGAAAGCTGTACAGTCTCTGGAGACCCTGAACCGGGCCGCCGTGTTCCACCCCACCGGCACCGGCAAAAGCTGTATTGCCTGGAAGGTGGTGGAGGCTCACCCCCAGACCACCTTTTTCTGGCTGGTGGCCGGTGCACAGCGTCTGGCCCTGCGGCAGGCAGAGCTGACACGCTACAACGGCGGCACCCTGCCCGGCAATGTCCGCTTCTGTGATTGCGAAAAGCTGGCCGCTGCCACCCCGGAGCAGTGGGTGCGGCTGGGGGAGCAGAAACCCGGCTGCATCGTGCTGGACTGCTACCATGAGTTGAGCGCCGTGTGCTGGGCACAGTCGGTGCAGAAGCTGCTGCGGATGTGCCCCCAGGCAAAGGTGCTGGGGCTGGGTGTGCCCAACGGTGCCCCCGTCTGCGCCGCCGCGCAGGAGCTGTTTGCCGACTGCATCGTCTCCCACATGACTGTGGCCGAGGCCATGGCCGCCGGGACCATGCCAGTGCCCTCGGCCTATGCAGCCCTGCTCTGGCCGCAGGAGGAGGAGCTGGTCACCCTGCGCGCCCGGATCAAAAACCTGTGTATGCCCAAGGGCGACACCTCCCTGCGCGTTCAATATGAAGAGCTGAGCTGGTCTCTGCGTCAGGTGGAAAACCTGACCGTTCTGCTGCCCCGCCTGCTCAGCGATACCAGCGGCCATTATCTGGTCCTGTTTGAATCCGCCGCCTATCAGGAAAAGCTGGGCACGGAGCTGGAAAAGCTGCTGCGCACTGTGGACCCTGCCGTCCGCTTTTACGCTGCAGATCACGCCTGCTTTGCGGATTCTGCTGCCGTGGAGACCTTCCTCTCCGATACAGCCCCCGGCCCCAAGGTCCTGCTCTGCGTCAACGCGCCGGGAGTCCAGCAGCCGCTGGAGGGGCTGGCCGGGGTCATTCTGGTGCGCCAGTCCAGCCTGATGTCCACCTTCAAGCAGATGCTCTGCCGCGCGCTGGTGGCTGCAGGCAGCCGCAGCGTGCCGGTGTTCGACCTTGTGGCGCAGTTTGAGGGTCTGGGCAACGGCCGCGCCCTGCAGCGGGACTGCACCGAGGCCATGACCAGGGCCGGCAGCAAAACGCCGGGCTTCCGGCAGGAGCGCCCCATGCAGCAGACCTACCGCCTGTATGGCAAGCTGCGCCGGGAGATGGAGGCCCGCTGGGAGGTGCTGTGCCAGGCTGCCGCCGATGCCGCTGCCAAAGAGGGCACCCTGGAGCTGCCCCGGAGCTATACCATCCACAGCGGCGTGCCCGTGGGCAAGTGGCTCGAGCTCCAGCGGCAGGTACAGGCCGGGCAGCGCCCGGGCCGCCTGACAGCCGAACAGGCCGCCAAGCTGGAAAAACTGGGCATCCGCTGGAACCACCGGCTGGAAGCTGCCTGGGAAAAGGGCTTTGCCGCCGCCCAGAAATACCGCACCGAGCACGGCGACCTGCTGGTGCCGGTGCGCTACCGCGATAAAAACGGATTTTGCGCTGGGCGAGTGGATCGTCTACAACCGCCAGCGCTATCTGGGCGGATATCTGTCCCAGAGCCGGATCGAGCGGCTGGAAGCCATCGGCATGGTGTGGAGCACCTCCAACGACCTGTGGGAGCAGAACTATGCCGCCGCCACTCAGTATTATCTGGAGCACGGCGATCTGGAAGTACCCATCAAGTACGAAACGCCCTCCGGCTTCGGTCTGGGGGTCTGGCTGGGGGCCCAGCGCGCCGCTCACAAGGCAGGCGAGCTGCCTCAGGAACAGGTGGAGCGGCTGGACGCTCTGGGCATGGACTGGACCAACCGCAACGACCGCAAGTGGATGTCCCTGTACGATGTTGCCGCCGCCTACTACCATGAGCACGGCAACCTGAACGTCCCCTCGGAGTATGTCACGCCGGACGGAGTACTGCTGGGCAAGTGGGTGGCGCGCCAGCGCTATGCCTACCTGAACCCGGACCGCTCCAGCGCCCGGGTCACCCCTGAGCGCAAGGCCCTGCTGGACAAGCTGGGCATGGTGTGGGAAAAAAGTACGACCCCTGGCAGGAGCGCTATGATCTGGCTCTGGCCTACAAGACAGAGCACGGCGATCTGGAGATTCCCTCTGTCTACAAGACTGCGGACGGCGTTTGGCTGGGCAGCTGGGTCAGCCGCCAGCGGCAGGCCCTGAACTCCGGCAGCAGCGCCCTGAGCAGTGAGCGCCGCAAGCTGCTGCGCACCCTGTTCAAGGGCGAGCGCCGCCCCCAGTGATCCCGCTGCTGACCACGGCACCGTGCGCGAGGCCAACTGGGAGCGGAACTTCCGCAGTGCCGCCCGCTATGCCCGCAAGTACAAACATCTGCTGGTCCCCGCCAGCTATGTGGACAGCGACGGTGTCCGGCTGGGCTTGTGGATCTCCAACCTGCGTGCAGCCCGCAAGAACCGCCCGGATTCCTATCAGGTCACGCCCGCCCACATCAAAAAGCTGAACAGCATCGGCATGGTGTGGGATGCCCGGGATGCCAAGTGGGGAACCGCCTATCAGCAGGCCAAGGCCTACTACAAGGCCCACGGCAACCTCCACGCCGCCGCCAACTACAAATCCGACGAAACCGGCTTCTGCCTGGGCGACTGGCTCCGCCGGATGCGGGAGTGGGATACCACCCACGACCCCAAGCTCACCCCGAGCGCCGCGCAATGCTGGATAAGATCGGGATGGAGTGGAGCGAATAAGAGAAAAAAGCCACCGGTTTTTTCCGGTGGCTTTTCTGATGCAGATTACAGCTGATCCAGCTCCTGCTGCAGTTGGGCCAGCGCATTGCGGATGGGCAGATGCTGGGGGCAGGCCGCCTCGCACTTGCCGCAGCGGACGCAGTGGCTGGCCTTTTCGGCATCGGGGAAGTAGGCTTCCCACTGGTGCTTGATGGCCTCGGGCTGGCCGAACATCCCGAGCTTGTTCCAGATGCTGAAGTTGTCCGGGATGTCCACCCCCATGGGGCAGGGCATACAGTACCGGCAGCCGGTGCAGCCGATCTTGATGCGGCTGTGCAGGAAGGCGGCGGTCTGCTCCACCGCGGCGGTCTCTGCAGCGGTCAACGGCTCAAAGCGGGCAAAGGTGGCCAGGTTATCCGTGAGCTGATCCTCGGCGCTCATGCCCGAGAGGATGACATGGACGTTCCGGTGGCTGCCCACCCAGCGCAGGGCCCAGGAGGCATCGGAAGCCTCGGGCCGCAGGGCCTTGAGGGGTGCTTCGGCCTCCGGGGGCAGGTTGGCCAGCGTGCCGCCCTTGATGGGCTCCATAATGATGAGGGGGATGTTCAGCTCTTCGGTCAACTGATAGCCGCGGTCACCCGAGATCTCCTCGGCACGGTCATCGGTGTCCAGATAGTTATACTGCAGCTGGCAGAAATCCCAGGGCTGATCCCGCAGGATGTGTTCAAGGCCCGCCGCGTTGTCGTGGCAGGAGAAACCGAAGCTGCGGATGCGGCCCAGCTTTTTCTGCTCCCACAGCCAGTCCACGATGCCCATTTCCTTGGCCCGGTCGTATCGGGCGGCGTACAGGGAGTGCAGCAGGTAGAAGTCGATGTACTCCACGCCCAGCCGCCGGAGCTGCTCTTCAAAGATATGCTGGGCCTCCTCCAGGCTCCCGCACTGCCACAGCGGCATCTTGGTGGCCAGATAAAAGCTCTCCCGGGGCCACTTTGCAATGACCCTGCCCACAAAGGGCTCGCTCTGGCCGCCGTGGTAGGGGTAAGCGGTATCAAAATAGTTCACGCCTGCATCCCGCGCGGCGTTCAGCAGCGCTTCGGCCCGGGGCTCGTCAATGGCTCCCTCCGGTGTGGTGGGGAACCGCATACAGCCATAACCCAGCAGGGAGGTGCGGATGCTCTCCCCTGCGCCGTTCTGCTTTTTCCATGCTCTGTATTCCATCTCTTTTGTGCAGCTGGCTGCCGTGTTCCAGCCGCGCCTCCTTTTGTCCCCAGTATACCGGAAAAATCCCGCGCTGACAAGAAAGATGTTCCGCTTCTTGTTCTGCCGCCGGAAATATGGTATACTTATAATCCAAATTTTATCATGTTATCAACTAAATCAGATAGCGCTAAGGAGTATCATGGAACCTTTCAACACCCCTTTGAAGATCAGGGAGATTTCCCTGCCCCACCGGGCAGTGTTCGGCCCCATGGCGGGCTTTACCGATGCCCCGGCCCGGCGGCTGATGGCCCAGCACGGAGCCGGTTTTACCGTCAGTGAGATGGTGTCCAGCCGGGCGCTGGTATATGGCGACCACAAAACCGTCAGCCTGCTCAAGGCCGAACCCAACGGTGCCCCCTACGGCGTGCAGATCTTCGGCGAAGTGCCCGAGATCATGGGGCAGGCCGCTGCCGCCGTGGAGCAGTACGCGTTCGATTTTCTGGACATCAACATGGGCTGTCCTGCCCCCAAGATCGTCTCGGGCGGGGCGGGCAGCAAGCTGATGCTTGACCCCGACCGCTGCGGCCGTATTGTGGAGGAAGTGGTCAAAAACACCTCCCGCCCCGTCACCGTGAAGATGCGCAAGGGCTGGGACGCGGAGCACGTCACGGCCGTGGAATGCGCCAAAGCCTGCGAGCAGGCGGGCGCGGTGCTCATCACCGTCCACGCCCGCACCCGGGAACAGATGTACACCCCGGGCATCGACCCGTCCATCATTGCGGCGGTGAAGGATGCTGTCCACGTTCCCGTGCTGGGAAACGGCGATATCCGCACCGCCGAGGATGCTGTGCGGATGGTGGAGGAGACCGGCTGCGACGGCGTGATGATCGCCCGGGCCGCTCTGGGCGACCCATGGCTCTTTGAGCGGGTGAACGCCGCGCTGGAAGGCCTGCCCGCCCCCAAGGAGCCGAACCTGCAGGCCCGGATGAACGCCCTGCGCCGGCAGGTGGAGGAGATGGTGGAGCAGAAGGGCGAGTTCGTTGCCATGCCCCAGGCCCGGGCCCAGACCATGCACTACATGAAGGGCCTGAAGGGGGCCGCCAGCCTGCGGCGCTACTGCTGTGAGCTGACCCACCTGACCGACCTGGACACCCTCATCGATGCGGTGTTCGAACAGCAGCGCAGGGCCGCGCAGGACCCCGATGACACCCGCGAGGTGCCGTTCCCGTAAGCGGGAAATTTCCGATACTGAAAAGAGGACTGACGCATGACTGCATTTCATTCTTCGCCCCGGATGCTGGGACAGAAACAGGATAAATTCTGGCTCACCGTGGGGCTGTGCGCCCTGACGGCGGCCCTGATCTTCCTGCCGTTCTACCTGCTGGACGGCGGGTTTTTCCACTATGCAGGCGATTTCAACAGCCAGCAGATCAGCTTTTACCGCTACATGAACGGTTTTCTCAAGGGGGCAGGCTACCCCGCCGGATACGGAGGCGTGAAGAACACCTTTTCCTGGGCAACTGACCTGGGCAGCGGAACCATGAACGCCTATTCGTTCTACCTGTACGGCTCCCCCTTCTTCTGGTTTTCCCTGCTCTTCCCGCAGAACTGGCTCCCCTACCTCATGGTGCCGCTGCTGGTGCTCAAGTTCGCGGTGGCGGGCGGCGGCGCGTATCTGTACCTGCGCCGCTACGTCAGGGACCCGAACTTTGCGGTGCTGGGTGCGGCCCTCTACGCCTTTTTCGGGCTGGGGCTGTACAACATCTTCTTCAACCACTTCATCGATGTGCTGGCCCTCTTCCCCTGGATGCTCTGGGCACTGGATGAGACCATTTACGAGCACCGCCACGGATGGTTCGCCTTCTGGGTGGCGGTGAACCTGCTCAACAACTACTTCTTTCTTTGTGGGGCAGGTGCTCTTCCTCGTCATCTACTTCGTCTGCAAGCTCTCCGCCGGGGAGTTCCGGCTGACACGCCGGCTCTTCGGTCAGCTGGCCTTTGAGAGCCTTCTGGGTGTGGCCCTGGGCTTTGTGGTGCTCTGGCCCGCCGTACTCAGCCTGCTGCAGAACCCCCGCACCGTGGATCTTTCGTCCGGGTGGGGGTTCCTGACCTACTCCAAGCCCCAGCAGTATCTGGCCATTCTGCTGAGCTGGGTGCTGCCGCCGGACTCCCCCTACATGACCTCCATCTGGTCGGAAGGGATCATCAAGTGGACCAGCATGACCGCCTACCTGCCCCTGTGCAGTCTGGCCGCCGTGGTGGCCTTCTGGCGCGCCCGGCAGGGCGACAGCAAAAAAAGCGGATCATTGCCGTCTGCATGGTATTTGCGCTGGTGCCCATCCTGAACAGCGCGTTCTATGCCCTCAATTCCAGCTACTATGCCCGGTGGTTCTATATGCCGGTGCTCATCCTTGCGGCCATGACGATGAGCGCGTGGGAGGACCCCAGCCTCGACCTCACCCGCCCCGCCCGGAGCATTGCTTTTGTAATGATTGCTACGCTGGCCTTTGCACTGGTGCCCGTGCAGGATGCCACCACCAAAGGAGTGGAGCCTGGGCGTGCTGCAGAATCCGGGCCAGTACTGCGCAGTGCTTGCCTTTGGTCTGGGCGGGCTGGCCGTCTACCATTGCATCTGCAGGCGCTGGCAGCAGCGCAGGGTCTTTGCCCGCCGCCTGCTGGCCGGTGTGCTGGCGTTCAGCTGCCTGTTCGGCATCGTCCACATCGGCATTGGCAAGTTCGGCCAGTGGAACACCGACAGTGACCTTGTGGAGGAGTACATCAACGCGCTGGCCCTGAAGGAGGATCTTCCCGAGGGCGACTGGCGCATTGACACCTACAAGACCCACGACAATCTGGGCCTGTGGCTGGACAAGAGCTGCCTGCAGTATTTCGGCAGCACCGCCGCCCCCAGCATCCTCAGCTTCTACCCGGCACTGGGGGTCAAGCGGGACGTCCGCAGTCAGCCGGAGCTGTCCAACTACGCTCTCCGCGGCCTGCTGAGCGTCAAGTACCTGCTGACCACTCCCAAGCATCAGGAGCAGTTCCGCGCCGAAGCCGACGAGGGCTGGACCTACTACGACACGCTGGACGGCTATGTTCTCTACGAGAACGAGAACTATGTGCCCATGGGCTTCACTTACGATTACTACCTCACCGAGACCCAGTACGAGGATACCGTGACTCCCACCCGCTCCAACCTGCTCATGCGGGCACTGGTGCTCACTGAGGAGGATGCGGTGGCCTACGGGCAGTACCTCACGCCCCTGCCCACGGCAGAGCTCAACGACCTGAGCTACACCCGCTACACCCAGGACTGCGCCGACCGCCGGGCCACCGCCTGCACCGCCTTTGAGATGACCAGCGCAGGCTTCCACGCTGAAGCCACGCTGGACAGGACCAACCTGATGTTCTTCTCCGTGCCCTACGATGACGGCTTTACGGCTTATGTGGATGGGCAGGAGAACCGAGATCCTGCGGGTGGACGAAGGTCTGATGGCAGTACTCTGCCCCGCCGGAGCAGTCACCATCGATTTTGTCTACCAACCCGACGGCATCCGCCTGAGCCGGACCGTGACCCTTGCCGCCCTGCCCGTGTTCCTGCTCTACGCCGGGCACTTTGCCTGGGACGAAAAGAAAAGACGGAAGCATTAAAAAAGCCGCCGCTCCAAGAAGCGACAGCTCAAAGAAAAGCTCAAATGAAAGAAGGTATCCTATGGGCCCCTGGTATTACGAGGTCGTCAGCTTTGACGGCGATTATGTCAACCTGCGCCGCACCGACATTGAAAGCGACGAGCTGAACCCCGTTGCGCTGGCCCTGCTGCCGCCCGAGATCGAGGTGGGCAGCAAGGTCAAGTGCGAGTATTTTCAGTATGAGGTGATCGGCTGAACTCTCCGTCATCCCTGCGGGATGCCGCCTCTCCTGGTGGGAGAGGCAAGCCCCCCCTATTAGGGGAGCTGGTGCGAAGCACCTGAGAGGTTCGCCAGCGCCGCCGCCAGCAGCATTCCGATGGGTGCGCTGATCCAGCTGGACATCCAGAAGCCTGCAAAACCGATGCGGGGCACAAGGATCACACAGGCCAGCAGGTTCAGGGCGATCTGCCCCAGGCTGGAGGCCAGATACAGTCCCATCTTCTGGGCCCCGCGCAGGCGGGCCTCGAACAGATGCTTCTGTGCCACAAACAGGTAGGTCACCGACTCAAAGGCCAGCATGGTGCAGCCGTAGCTGGCCGCTGCCGGGTCGGTGGTAAAGAGCCGGAGCAGCGGCCCCCGCAGGCCGATGCAGACCGCCACCACCCCAAGCGAATACACCAACAAGATCCGCCGCCCTTCCCGCAGGCCCTCTTTTACACGGCCCGGCTGAAGGGCGGCTGTGTTTTGCGCAATAAAGAACACTGTGGACTGCACAAAGCCGAACACCGGCATCATCAGCAGGCTGGACAGCTTGCCTGCGCAGGAGAAAGCCTGCAATGGCTTCCACACCCAGACCGCCCAGCAGCCCCTGTTTGACCGTGGTGATGATGGTGCCGCTGGCCTGCTGGACACTGTTGGGGGCCGACAGCCGGAAGATATCCCTGGCATAGCGCGCCTTGAGCATCCGGGGCGAGAAGGCCGCGTCCATCTGGGTGCGGCGCAGAAACGCCACCATGTAGACCGCACCTGCCACCTACGCCGCCGCTGTGGCAGCCGCCGCACCGGCCACCCCGAAGGGCCCCACCAGAACAAGGTCAAGCACAATGTTCATCACGCTGGTCGCCACAATGACCTTGAGCGGCGTTTTGGAATCGCCGCAGCCCATGACACACTCCTTGCTCAGATCGTAGGGCATCAGAAATGGCAGCCCCAGCAGATAGATGCACCCATAGAGCACAGCGGTATCCAGGATCTCCGCAGGCGTGTTGATCAGCCGCAGCAGGGCCGGCAGGGGTCACAAAGCCCACTGCCGTGGTCAACAGGGCGATGACCTCATCCACGAACAGCAGGTTGTACAGCAGCTCTGTCATCTCATGCTTTGTGGCAGTGGGCTTGCCCGCCGCCACCAGCAGGCCGCCGCCCAGCTCCATGCCGCCGGAGATGAACAAAAAGATCATCATCATGGTGGAGGCGTTGGAGACGGCGGCCAGTGCGTCGGCATCCAGCCGCAGGCCGATGATCATGGTATCGGCCACCGTATAAAACTGGGTTGCCACCATGCTCAGGATAATGGGCAGCGCGTACCGCAGCAGCGCGGGCCGCACTGCCCCGGTCAGCAGAGAATTCTCTTCGTTCACACAAACACCCTCTTTTCACAAAAAAATAAAACCCGCAGGGAACCTGTCGCCCAGGCCCCCTGCGGGTTCTTTTTCAGTTGCGCCAGCAGGAGTCGAACCTACGATGGGGGAGTCAAAGTCCCCTGCCTTACCGCTTGGCGATGGCGCACCGGTAAGAATCAGTATAGTAGAATTTCTTTCATTTGTCAAGCAAAAGCGTTTTGCCGTGTCTGTGCAAAGTGTTTTGCCACACTTTTACCATGTCTTTACAGTGTCCTTGTCATAATGCGATCCGCTTGCCCATTTTCCGCTTTATTTTCCCAAAAAGTATTGACACCACCCTCATAGCATGATAAGATATCATCGATTTTGAGAGACAAAGCGTGTCAGAGTCTTTTCAAAGCAAATTACCTGGGACCGCCCATCGGGGCTAAGGCCATACGGACAGCCGGGTCCACTGCCGACCGGCGGCGCAAGCTGCCATTATTGATTGAGTTGAAAGCTCAAATTTTATAAGTTGGTTCCTTTACAGCCATGAAATTGTGCAGAACGTGCGCAGACTTGTGAAACGGTCAATAAGAGTAGTAAAAGTGTAATTGCTATATAGACTCTCGTCATCCCGTCTTTTTTGAACCATGCGGAGATTTTCCCCAGTGTCACCGGGGGCTTTGTCTGCATGTTCAGAACGCTTTTTCAAGCGCAGGTCTGCACCAGTGTGGTGGGCCTGCGCTTTTTGCTGCGCCGGAACCAGGGACGGAGGAGAAAAGATGAGTGAGAACCGTACACGGTTCCGGCTGGATCAGCGCCGCGCGCCCATTTATGAGGCGCTGGAGCAGTTCCGGCAGATGCGTGTGGTACCTTTTGATGTGCCCGGCCACAAGCGGGGCCGCGGCAACCCGGAACTGACGGCCTTTCTGGGCCAGCAGTGCGTGGGTGTGGACGTGAACAGCATGAAGCCGCTGGATAATCTCTGCCACCCGGTATCGGTCATCCGGGAGGCCGAGGAGCTGGCCGCCGATGCCTTTGGCGCAGCCCACGCCTTTTTAATGGTGGGCGGCACCACCAGCTCTGTGCAGAGCATGGTGCTGACAGCCTGCAAGCGGGGCGATGAGATCATCCTGCCCCGCAACGTGCACCGCGTGTGCTGAACGCGCTGGTGCTCTGCGGCGCGGTCCCGGTCTATGTGAATCCCGAGGTGGACAAGCGGCTGGGCATCTCGCTGGGCATGAAGCGGGAGCAGGTGGCCAAGGCCATCAAGGAGCACCCCAACGCCGTGGCCGTTCTGGTGAACAACCCCACCTACTACGGCATCTGTTCCGACCTGCGCGCCATCGTGAAGATGGCCCACGAGGCCGGGATGCTCTGCCTGGCCGACGAGGCCCACGGCACCCACTTCTACTTTGGCAACGGCCTGCCCGTTTCCGCTATGGCTGCGGGGGCCGATATGGCCTCGGTCTCCATGCACAAGAGCGGCGGCAGCCTGACCCAGAGCAGCCTGCTCCTCATCGGGCCCCGTGAGCATCAGGGCTATGTGCGGCAGATCATCAACCTGACCCAGACCACCTCCGGCAGCTACCTGCTCATGTCCAGTCTGGACATCTCCCGCCGCAACCTTGCCCTGCGGGGGCGGCAGGTGTTCCATCAGGTGGCGGATATGGCCGAGTACGCCCGGGAAGAGATCAACGCCGTGGGCGGCTACTATGCCTTTGGCAAGGAGCTGTGCAACGGCAACTCTGTCTTTGACTTTGACACCACCAAGCTCAGCGTCCACACGCTGGACATCGGCCTTGCCGGCATCGAGGTCTACGACATCCTGCGGGACGAGTACGACATCCAGATCGAGTTCGGCGACATCGGCAACATCCTGGCCTACCTCTCCATCGGCGACCGCCCCCAGGAGATCGAGCGGCTGGTCAGCGCTCTGGCCGAGATCAAGCGCCGCTACCACACCGACGGCACCGGCCTGCTGAGCCAGGAATACATCGACCCCGTGGTGGCTGCCAGCCCGCAGGAGGCCTTCTATGCCCCAAAAAAGAGCCTGCCCCTGCGGGAGACCGAGGGCATGGTCTGCAGCGAGTTCGTCATGTGCTACCCGCCGGGCATCCCCATTCTGGCCCCCGGCGAACGCATCACCAAGGAGATCCTGAACTATATCGAGTACGCCAAGGCCAAGGGCTGCAGCATGACCGGCCCCGAGGACCCTGATATTTTGCACCTGAACGTTCTGGCATAAGGAGGGAAAACAGATGGAGTTTTGGTTTTCGGAATTTCACACCCCCGATGTGAAGCACAGCATCCGGGTGAACAAGCAGCTCTACTCCAAGCAGAGCGATTATCAGCGCATTGATATTTTTGAAACGCCCGAGTTTGGCCGGGTGCTCACACTGGACGGCAATGTGATGCTGACTGAGCGGGACGAATTCATCTACGACGAGATGATCGTCCACGTGCCCATGGCCGTGCACCGGGAGGCAAAGGATATCCTTGTCATCGGCGCAGGCGACGGCGGCGTGGTGCGGGAGCTGACCCGCTACGACCGGGTGGAGCGCATCGACCTGGTGGAGATGGACCCCCAGGTGGTGGAGGCCGGCCGCGCCTACCTGCCCGGCAACGCCTGCCGGATGGATGACCGCCGGGTGCACATCTATTTTGAGAACGCCCTCAAGTTCATCCGCCAGTGCGAGGAGGAATACGACCTCATCATCGTGGACTCCTCCGATCCCTTCGGCCCCAGCGAGGGTCTGTTCACCCGTGAGTTCTACGGCAGCTGCTTCAACGCCCTGAAAGAGGACGGTATCATGGTCAACCAGCAGGGCAGCCCCTTTTACGCCGAGGATGCCAACGCCATGCAGCGCAGCCACAAGCGCATTGCTTCCACCTTCCCCATCAGCCGGGTGTATCAGGCCCACATCCCCACCTTTGCGGCGGGCTACTGGCTGTTCGGCTTTGCCAGCAAGAAGTACCACCCCATTGATGATCTGGATGCAGACGCCTGGAAGGCCCTGAACATGCGCACCCGGTACTACACCACCAAACTGCATATCGGAGCATTCTACCTGCCGGCTTTTCTGGAGGAGATGCTGCGGGAAGTGGAGGAACACTGATGCTTTACCCCAACGTTGAAACCTTTATCGGCTGCGACAGCAGCTACCGTGCCGCCAGCATCGTGCTGTACGGTGCCCCCTACGATTCCACCACCAGCTACCGCCCGGGGGCCCGGTTCGGCCCGGCTGCCATCCGGCACGAGAGCTACGGTCTGGAGACTTACAGCCCCTACCAGAACGCCGACCTGACCGATTTTGACATCTTCGACAGCGGCGATCTGGAGCTCTGCTTCGGCTCCAGCGAGAGCGCACTGGCCGACATCCAGAGCCGCGCGGCAGAGATCCTGCACGACGGCAAGTTCCCGCTCCTGCTGGGCGGCGAGCATCTGGTCACGCTGGGTGCCGTGCGGGCCATGGTGGAAAAGTACCCCGACCTCCACATCGTCCACTTTGATGCCCACGCCGACCTGCGGGACGACTATCTGGGCGCAAAGCTCAGCCACGCCTGTGTCCTGCGCCGTTGCCATGACCTCATCGGTGACGGGCGCATCCACCAGTTCTGCATCCGCAGCGGTGACCGCACCGAGTTTGAGTTCGCGGCTGCCCACACTGAGATGCACAAGTTCGATTTTACGGGCCTTGCCCAGCTCACTGAGCAGCTCTGTGCCAGCAAGGTGCCCGTTTACCTGACCATTGACCTCGACTGCCTGGACCCCTCCTGCTTCCCCGGCACTGGCACCCCGGAGGCCGGCGGCGTGAGCTTTTTGCAGCTGCTGGAGGCCATCCGCACCGTGACCAAGGCCAACATCGTGGGTGCGGACCTCAACGAACTGGCCCCCACGCTGGACACCACCGGCGTTTCCACGGCCACAGCCTGCAAGGTCCTGCGGGAGCTGCTGATTGCGCTGGACAAGGGCTGGCCGGGCTTTCAGGTATAAGGACAGACCGTAAAAAGACAACTTTACAGATAAAGGAGTAACCGATATGAGCAAAGTTCTGATCATCGGCTGCGGCGGCGTGGCCTCCGTTGCCATCCACAAGTGCTGCCAGGTCCCCGAGGTGTTCACTGAGATCTGCATCGCCAGCCGCACCAAGGCAAGTGCGACAAGATGGCCGCCGAGCTGGCCCCCAAGACCACCACCAAGATCACCACCGCACAGGTGGATGCCGACCACGTGGATGAGGTCATCGCCCTCATCAAGAGCTACCAGCCCGATCTGGTGATGAACATCGCCCTGCCCTATCAGGATCTGACCATCATGGATGCCTGCCTGGCCTGCGGCGTGAACTACATGGACACCGCCAACTACGAGCCTGAGAACACCGACGACCCGGAGTGGCGCGCCATTTACGAGAAGCGCTGCAAGGAGGCCGGTTTCTCCGCCTATTTCGATTACAGCTGGCAGTGGGCCTACGCCAAAAAGTTTGAGGAAGCCGGCCTGACCGCCCTGCTGGGCAGCGGCTTTGACCCGGGCGTGACCCAGGCTTACTGCGCCTACGCCAAGAAGCACGAGTTCGACACCATCGACACCATCGACATTCTGGACTGCAACGGCGGCGACCACGGCTATGCCTTTGCCACCAACTTCAACCCGGAGATCAACCTGCGTGAGGTGTCCGCTCCCGGCAGCTACTGGGAGAACGGCCACTGGGTGGAGATCCCGGCCATGAGCATCAAGCGGGAGTACCACTTTGATCAGGTGGGCCAGAAGGATATGTACCTGCTCCACCACGAGGAGATCGAGTCTTTGGCCAAGAACATCCCCGAGGCAAAGCGCATCCGCTTCTTTATGACCTTCGGCCAGAGCTACCTCGACCACATGCGCTGTCTGGAGGACGTGGGCATGCTGTCCACCACCCCGGTCAACTTCAACGGTCAGGAGATCGTGCCCATCCAGTTCCTCAAGGCCCTGCTGCCCGACCCCCAGCCAGCCTCGGCCCCCGCACCAAGGGCAAGACCAACATCGGCTGCATCTTCACCGGCAAAAAGGACGGCAAGGAAAAGACCTACTACATCTACAACGTCTGCGACCATCAGGAGTGCTACAAGGAGGTCGGCTCTCAGGCCATCAGCTACACCACCGGTGTGCCTGCCATGTGCGGCGCGCTGATGCTGCTGACCGGCAAGTGGACCACCAAGGGCGTGCACACTGTGGAAGAGTTTGATCCGGACCCGTATCTGGACGCTCTGGACAAGTACGGCCTGCCCCGCTCCGAGAGCCACGCCCCGGCTCTGGTGGACTGATGCGGCTGGCCGACACCCGCCCGCCCTTTGCGGGGCTGGCGAACCTCTCTGAGGCTGCACTGGCTGCACTGCCCACCCCCTGCTATCTGCTGGACGAAGCCCGGCTGCGCCGCAACGGCGAGATCCTGCTGGGGGTGCAGCAGCGCACCGGCTGCAAGATCCTGCTGGCCCAGAAGGCCTTTTCCAACTACGACCTCTACCCGGTGCTGGCCCCCTATCTGGCGGGCACCGAGGCCAGCGGCCTGTACGAGAGCCGCCTGGGCAGGGAGGAGCTGCCGGAGAAGGAGAACCATGTGTTCTGCGCCGCCTACCGGGCCGACCAGTTCGAAGAGCTGCTGCAATACGCTGACCACATCGTGTTCAACTCGCCCCACCAGCTGGCAAAGTTCGGCCCGGCCGCAAAGGCGGCGGGCAAGAGCGTGGGCCTGCGGGTGAATCCCGAGTACTCCACCCAGGAGGGCCACGAGATCTATGACCCCTGCGCCCCGGGCAGCCGTCTGGGCACCACCCGCGCCCAGTGGGATGCCGCTGCGGCGCAGCACCCTGACCTGCCCGACCTGCTGGACGGCCTGCACTTCCACACCCTGTGCGAGCAGGATTCCGACGCGCTGGCGGCCACCCTGCCCGCGCTGGAAGCGAAATTCGGTGACCTGCTGCCCCGGATGAAGTGGCTCAATTTCGGCGGCGGGCACCATATCACCCGCCCGGATTACGACCTGTCCCTGCTGGAAAAGTGCATCACCGGGATGCAGGCAAAATACGGCGTGCAGGTGTATCTGGAACCGGGAGAGGCATGGGCGCTGAACGCAGGCTACCTCGTCACCACGGTGCTGGACACCCTGCAGAATGGTCAGACACATCTTGCCATTCTGGATATGTCCGCAGCCTGCCACACGCCGGATGTCATCGAGATGCCCTACCGCCCGCCCCTGCTGGACGCGGGCGAGCCGGGGGAAAAGCCCTGCACCTTCCGGCTGGGCGGCCCCACCTGCCTTGCCGGGGACGTGGTGGGCGATTACAGCTTTGCCGCCCCCCTCACCGAGGGTGACCGGCTCATCTTCGGCGACATGGCCATCTATTCCACCTGCAAGAACAACACCTTCAACGGGATGCCCCTGCCGGATATCTGGGTGCTGCATGAAAACGGCACCACCCAGCCGCTGGCCCGCTTCGGCTACCACGATTTCAAATACCGTCTGGGCTCTCCCCGCTGAGCCGCCCGGATACACAAACACCCCTCTGCGCTCCTTTCGGAATGCAGAGGGGTGTTTGCTTATGAAACGGAGAACTCAGATCTCATACCACTTGATCTCGTTGGCTTCCAGATGCAGGTCGAAATGGTTGCCGCCGGTGGTGTAGACCGTGGTGTCCTGCGGCTCGTAGGTGTTGTTTACCACGCAGTACTTTCCATGTTTCACGTCGGCGTGCACTTCCACATTGTAGTTGGAGCTGAACCAGGTGTGCAGCTCCTCCTCGCTGTGGGCGCTCCACAGGATGGCACGGTACAGGGTGCGGCTGTTGGCAAAGCTGTAGGGCACACCGCTGATGTAGACCGCGCGGCCCTTACCAAAGTCGTGGGCCGCCATCTGCACTTCCCGGTTCCGCTGCACCAGCACCTCGGTACCCTCGAGGGCGTAGATGTTCTTCTTGCCCTCGCCAAAGTCGATGGGCTGGTCGGCGTCTTTCAGGATGAAGTGGTTCGGGTGTTCTTCCCAGTTGTACTTGTCGTAGTTCAGGGTGAAGCCGTTTTCTTCTTCCACGCCCAGCACGCTGGCAAGCTGGAGGATGTGGCCCTGATAGGCATGGCCGGAAGGCTCACCCACGCCGATGAGGCCGCCGCCGTTCCAGACGAACTTCCGGATCGCGGAGGAGATCTCCGGGTCCTCCCACCAGATGCCGCCGGTGTGGGCGGTGTCAGCATCGCCCACATTGATGATGACATCCAGCTCATCCAGCAGGGCGGGGTCCTTCTTGATGTCCTCGAAGCTGATGAACTTCACGTCAAACGGCGCGCCGGACAGCATTTCGATGACCCCGGAATAGCTGTAGTTCTGCTTGTAGTAAAGGGCGTGGTGCACCATGTGGCAGCCCCAGGCCCGCATCTTGCCCCAGCAGTTCAACACGGCCACCCGCTTGACGCAGTAGGGTGTGGTGCCCTTGATGTTCTCATACAGCTCACGGAACTCGCTGCAGACGCTCTCCACATAGTCCACGAAGTCCGGGAACTGCAGCGCCAGCTTCAGGTAGCCGCCGTAGCCGATGCGGTCAATGGGCTTGCGCAGGATGGCGCGGCGGGCCGTGACCCAGTTCTCCTTGGCCTCCCGCACCGGGTCGCCGCCCTCGTGGAAGGTGTCCGGGAAGAAGTAGGGCAGGAAACGGCCCTCGGTGTACTTTACGCCCTCGATGTCCGAGATCAGGCGCAGGGTAGAACCGTTGCCCACGCTGCCCACCACGGCATCCAGACCGATGGTCTTGAACTCCGGCATAAAGGGCTCGGTGCCGATCCAGTGGTCCCCCAGGAACATCATGGCCTCGCAGCCGCACTCGTGGGTGATATCCACCATCTCCTTGGCAAGCTTTGCCACCTCCCGGCGCTGGAAAGCCTGAAAATCCCGGAATTCCCTGCTGGGCACCCGGTACTGGTTGTTGTAGTAACCCTGATCGATGATGTACTCCGGGCGGAATTTGTAGCCCACCTCCTGCTCGAACTGCTCCAGGATATAGGGGCTGACCGAGGCGGAATAGCCGTACCAGTCCACAAACTTCTCCCGCTTGAGCTCATCGAAGATCAGGGTGAACTGATGGAAGAAGGTGGTGTAGCGGATGACATTCACATAGGGGTGGTCTGCAATGAACTTCCGCAGCCGCTCCATGGAGTATTTGTGGGTCTTGGGCTGGCGGACATCAAAGGTGATCTGATGCTCGAAGTTGGTCCAGCCGTTGGTGGTGGCGTTGTACATGTGTACCGGGTCCCAGATCAGGTAGGCCAGAAAGCTGACCGTATACTCATGGAACGGCACGGCCTGCACCGTCACGCTGCCGTCGGCGTAGCTCCACAGCTCCGGGGGCACCGGCTGCCCTGTGGTGCGGTCCATGACCTCCCACCAGCGGGTGATATCGTCGTTGGTATTCACCTGCATCAACTCCGGGCTGATGCCCTTCATCAGCGGAATGGTCACGGTGTCACCGGGGGCGGTGTAGAAGCCGGTCATAATGTAGCACTGCTGCACCTCGTCCGGGTTCGCTTTGGCCCACGCGTTGTCCTTGCGGGTGGTGTAATAGGTGGAGTAGATCTTTGCGTCGGCATCCTTCAGCTCCTGCGGAAAGTCGGTGCCGTCGCAGTCACGGATGGCATCCGCGCCCCACTTTTTCAGGATCTGCAGCGTTTCGGGCACCACGTCCAGATCGGTCGGGATCGTTACGCGCCCGGTCATTCTATTTTCTTCCATGGAAATTCTCCTTTACCTCTCTTCTCCTCAATCCCGATAAGGGGCGTTATAGAGCGCCAGCACAGCCAGCAGCAGCGCCACCCCCAAAAGCATGATGCCAAGACCGGCCAGCTGCCCGGTCATTTTCCAGCCTGCTGTCACCAGCGCGATGGACAGCACAAACAGCACCAGCATCAGCACCATGCGCAGGGCGGGATGATTTTTCCAGAATGCTTTCATCGTTTGTCACCTTACCCTTTCAGACCGCCCACGGTCATGCCTTGTGTCAGCTGCTTCTGCACGCAGATGTACAGGATCAGGGTGGGCAGCATCACCAGCACCAGACCGGCATACATGGTGCCGTACTGGGCCGCGCTCTGCTGGGCCTGCATCAGATTCAAAAGGCCCACCGGCAGGGGCGGGCGCGCTGGTGGAGCTCATCAGCGTCATGGAAATAATGTACTCGTTCCAGAAGGACAGGAAGTTGAACAGGATGATGGTGATGATGGAGGGCTTTGCCATGGGGAAGATGATACGGGTCATGGTGGAGAAGTAGCTTGCACCGTCGATGTAGGCAGCCTCCTCAAAATCATGGGGCAGGGTGGCAAAATAGCCCGAAAGCAGATAGATGGTAAAAGGCAGGGCTGTGGCTGCATACACCACCGCCAGCACCACCAGATTGTTCAGCAGGAAGCTGCTGCCAAAGTGGCTCTTCAGCCAGACATCTCCGTCCCGCAGCATCAGGAAGATGGGCACCACGATGTAGTTGACATTGATGAACAGGCCCGCCATGAACAGGGTGTTCAGCAGTTTGCGGCCCTTGAACCGGAAGCGGGACAGGCAGTAGGCGGCAGGCAGCGCAATGACCAGCAGCAGCACCAGCGCCAATGCGGTCACGATGACAGAGTTGAGCATATACTCGCCCATCTTGGCTCCGTTCCACGCATTGACAAAGTTCTGCCAGTAGAACCCGGCGGGCAGCGCCCACGGGTTGCCGTAAAACTCCGCGTTCTGCTTGATGGAGGCCATGAATACCCATGCCACCGGCACGATGATGATCACCGCCAGCAGGACCAGCACAAAATAGATAAAGAACTTGTAGAGACCTTCCGCCGAGCGGGAAGATCTTTCGGTGGTATTCTGCATCTTCTTCCCTCCTTAGAATTCCAGCGGATCGCGGTCGGTGGCCTTGTTGACACAGGCGGACAGTGCAAACGAGAACAGGAAGATGACCACGCCAATGGCCATGCTGTAGCCATACAGGCCCGCGTCCTTCTGGCTGTACATATAGCTCAGCGCCACATCCGAAGCACCGTTGGGCCCGCCGCTGGTCATGGCCTTGACAAAGAGGAAGGCCATGTTGATGGTGGAGATGATGAAGAAGGTCAGGGTAGTGCGGATGTTGGTCCAGATGAGGGGATGGTGATCTGGAAGAACTGGGTCAGGCGGCCCGCACCGTCCAGATTGGCGCTCTCGTACAGGCTGGCGGGCACCGAGGACATGGAAGCCATATACATGACCATGTAATAGCCCACGGCCTGCCAGACCATGGCGATGATGATGGAGGGGATGACCAGCTTTTCGCCCTTCCAGAGGATGGGGTCTGTCATATCCCGGAACAGGCCGATGATGCTGTTGAGCATACCGTTTTCCGGCTTATAGATGGCCGAGAAGATGCCGGAGATGACGACCACCGACAGGATGTTGGGGATGTAGAAGATGACCCGGAAGAAATTCTGCCCCTTGATCTTTTCCCGGGTCAGAATGGCCGCAAACACCAGCGCAAAGGCAAAGGTGACGATGGTCACCACTACCACCAGCAGGATCATATTCTGCATGGAGCGGATGAACTGGGTGTCCTTGAGCAGGTGTTGGAAATTCTTCAGACCCACAAAGGTCTCGTTGGGCGAGTAGGCACCGCGCTCGTACAGGCTCATGCGGAACACGTTGAGGGTGGGCAGGATCATAAAGAGAAAGAACAGGATCGTGGCCGGTGCCACGCAGAGAAAGACGAACCGTCTGCGGCTTTTGTCAGATCTCATAGACAAACCGCTCCTTTCTATCGGAACCCGAAAACCACAAAAAAGCGGAGGCGGTCAAAACCGCCCCCGCTGGGCAGGGTTCAATTACTCGATGATATTGGCACGCATCTGGTCGCTGGCGGACTTGATGCCGTCGATCCACTGCTGCTCGGTCATGCTGCCGGACACCAGAGAGTTGACGGGGTCAAAGAACACGGTGCGCACCTCCACGCCGGGGATGGCGCTGAAGGCTGCAAAGTTGCCCATAGCGGCCTTTGCACCGTTGTCGTAGACGGAGTAGAACATCTTGTTGTCGCCTTCCAGATCATCGGCAATGCCCAGCACAGGCTGGATGGCACCGCTCTCGGCAAACAGCTTGCAGGCCTCGTCGCTGTACAGGTAAGCCACGAACTGCTTGGCGGCATCCAGATGCTCGGCACCAGCCGGAATCCATGCCTGCTCGAACCAGGTGTAGCTGTACTGGTCGCCGCCGGCCTTGACAGCGGGCAGGGCGGTCATGCCCCACTCAAAGCCATCCGCACGGGGAGCCTCGGCCATCTCGCCCACGATCCAGGTGCCATTGGGCATGAACAGAGCCTTGTTGTCCAGCACCAGCTGCTGGTTCTGGGTAAAGTCCTGATCATTGGCCTGTGCGGGGGTAATGGGGTTGGTGTAGGAAGCCAGCTTGTTGACGATGTCAAAGCAGGTCTTTGCCTCCGGGGTATCCCAGATGCCTTCCTCATAGTGGGTGGCCTTGTTGAAGAACTCCGGGCCGCCGGCGGCATACATCAGAGCGTAGAAGAATGCATCAAAGTAGCCGGTGGTGGGGTAGGTGAAGAGGTAGATGCCCTCTGCGGCAGCCTTGTCGCCCAGCTCCCACATCTCGTCCCAGGTGGTGGGGACTTCCCAGCCCTTCTCCTCGAAGAGACCGGCGTTGTAGAACAGGCCGCAGGGAGAGTAGAACATGGGGGCCAGGTAGGTCTTACCATCGCCGTAGGGGTTGGTGATGGAGGTCTCGGTGAAGCCGCCTGCGATCTTCTCGCTCACCTTCTTGCTCTCGCCGGGCACGGTCATGCTCAGCACATCGGTGATATCCGCGATCAGGTTGCCGTTGATGAACTGCTCGGTCAGGCCGGAGGGGCGGCCGGTGGCCAGATGGATGACATCCGGATAATCGCCACCCTGCATGGAAGGTCCGATGACATCCTCCAGCTTCTTATCGGTGGTCAGCTCCACGTTGATGCCCGTCTGGGCGGTAAAGGCCTCAGTGACCTTCTTCCACATATCAGCGCCATAGCCGGTCTCGATGGCGGCGACCTTGATGGTCACGTCCTCAGCGGGAGCGGCAGATGCAGTAGCGGAAGAAGCCGTGCTGGAAGCTGTGGAGCTGGAAGAACCGCCGCAGGCAGCCAGACCCAGTGCAGCGGCACCCACACCGGCCACTTTCAGGAAATTGCGACGAGAAATACGTTTCATAATGTGTCCTCCATCATAAAGTTCCATTTATGCACAGCCGGAGCAAACAGGTTTTGCCCGAGGGGCTGTGTTTTTTGTGATTCCAATATAGAGGTTTTTGCAGTTTTCAACAAGGTCTTTGTTGTTTCATTTTTTAGAAATATTGTTTTTTATCATTTTTTCTTCAGCAAAAGCACTAAATTTTGCAGCATTGTTTTGGTACATTCTCCCCGTCTGTAACCAATTTGACATATTTTCGTCTTTCTGTGCAGAGGAAAATATTTACCATGCTAAAAAACAGGGCTTGCTTTTTTTTTCTTATTTGCCCCTATAATGAGAAAAAATGCACGAAGCAGTGCGGCGTTTTTCGCATTTAATTTTTAGTATCTTGCTTTTATTTTTATATTTTTGCGTCTGCTTCAAAAGGAGCCTTTTATGAGTACCGAGCGCTTTGATATCCGCCACGCTCCCGCTCCACGGGAATCCTTCCGGCTGCTGTACATCAGCAAGAGCAGATTCGGCGGCGACTGGAACAGCACGGTCCACACCCATTCCTGCACGGAGCTGTTCTACTGCCTCAGCGGCGAGGGGCAGTTTCTGCTCAGCGGGCAGCTGTTCCCGGTCAAACCGGATGATATGATTATCGTCAATCCGCAGGTAGAGCATACCGAGTTGAGCCTGAACGCCTCGCCTTTGGAATACATCGTACTGGGCGTTTCGGGTATCGAGATCCTGTTTGGCAAAGCCGATTCCACCTACGCTATCTTCAACTGCCGGAAAAATCGGGAGCGGATGGTGACGCTGCTCCATATGCTGCTGGCCGAAGCAGACCGCAGTCTAGACGGCTGCGAAACGGTCTGTCAGGATCTGCTGGAAGTGCTGCTCATCTGGCTGGTGCGGTGCACCACCCTCTCTTTGCAGGTGGAGGAATCCCCCGCTCTGACAACCGGGAATGCGTGGAGATCAAGCGATATCTGGACAACAACTACCGGGAGGATATCTCCCTTGATACCCTTGCCGAGGTCGCCCACATCAACAAGTACTACCTGGCCCACACCTTCCAGAAGGCGTACGGCATTTCTCCCATCACCTACCTGAACCGCCGCCGCATTGAGGAGAGCAAATATATGCTGGGCAACACCGGTTACAGCCTGGCGCAGATCAGCGAGCTGATGGGATTTTCCTCCCCCAGCTACTTTTCCCAGTGCTTCCGCAAGGCGGAAGGCCTGACCCCCAACGAATACCGCCGTCAGGTGCGGCAGGGAAAACGCCCTGCACCTGCCAAACGGCATGAAGGATAAGAAATGAGGAACCCAAAATGAAACCTGTTACCGAATCCATTCTCAACGCCGCCGCAAATGCCTTTGATTTTGGCGGGCCGGTGGTCTGCGATGCCCGTCACTACGGCGAAGGTCACATCAACGATACCTTCGTGGTCTGGCGGGAGGATCACTCCAAGCGCTTTATCCTGCAGCGCATCAACACCGACACCTTCACGGACCCGGTGGGCCTGATGGAGAATATCTGCGGCGTGACCCGGCATCTGCGGGAAAAGATCCTTGCCGCAGGCGGCGACCCGGCACGGGAGACCCTGAACGTGATCCCCACCCTGTCCGGTGCGGCCTGCCATCTGGATGCCGAGGGCGGCGCGTGGCGCGCCTACGACTTTGTGGAGGACACCATCTGCCTGCAGCAGGTGGGCAGCGAGGCCGACTTCCGCACTGTTGCCGAGACCCTGGGCAAATTCCAGAACCAGCTGGCAGATTATCCGGCCTCCACCCTCCACGAAACCATTGCCCGCTTCCATGATACACCCAACCGCTATGCAAACTTTGAAAAAGCCCTTTCCGCCGATGCGCTGGGCCGTGCCAAGGACATTGCACCGGAAGTCGCGTTCATCCATGCGCGGGAAAAAAAGGATTGCCATGCCCTGCTGGATTTGCTGGCAGCCGGTGAGATCCCGCTGCGTGTCACCCACAACGACACCAAGATCAACAACGTCCTGATCGATGCCGCCACCGGAAAGGGCATCTGCGTCATTGACCTTGACACCGTGATGCCGGGTCTGTCGGCCTACGATTTCGGCGACTCCATCCGCACCGGTGCCAACGACTGCGCCGAGGACGAGCCCGACCAGAGCAAGGTCCACTTTGACCTGCACCTGTACGAGGTGTTCGCCAAGGGGTATCTCTCCACCGCCGGGGCTTCCATGAGCCCTGCGGAGAAAAAGAGCCTTGCCTGGGGTGCCAAGCTGATGACGCTGGAGTGCGGCATCCGCTTTCTGACCGACTATCTGGAGGGCGACCACTATTTCCACACCGCCCGACCCGACCACAACCTTGACCGCGCCCGCACCCAGTTCACGCTGGTGCGCCAGATGGAAGAGGTGTTCGGGCAGATGCTGGAGATCGTCAGCTGAACCGGCACCTTCTGACCTGCCGAAGCACCAATGACTCGGGGGCTGCACTGAACCGCCTGCAAAACGTCTGAAAACGATGCAGACAAGGCAACGCAGAACGTCAAAGATCTGCTGGCAAGTCCCGAAGTATCAAATATTTTTGAGAACTCGGACTTTGTGTATATGCTCAATCAAGCCAACGGAGACCGGCAGATTTTGGCGAAGCAGCTGAACATTTCGCCCCATCAGCTTTCCTATGTGACCCACTCCGGCGAAGGTGAAGGGCTGCTGTTTTTCGGTAACGTGATCCTGCCTTTTGTTGACCACTTCCCGAAAGACCTTGAACTCTACCGCCTTACGACCCGCCTTTCCGAAGTTGCGGAGGCGCAAAAGCATGAGTGAGAAACAGCCGAAGCTGAAATTCGAGGAGGAAAAGGAGCGCACGGCCACGCGCTCTCCTCCGAAAAAGTCCAAAGTGGAGCAGTCTAAGCCCAAAAAGCAGAAGCTGAAACTGGACGCAGATAAAGCTGCGGAAAAGGCGCAGCACCTGCGTTTTGGCAAAGCCGAGATCACCCCGGATGAAGCATCCCGCATGACAAAGCAGCAGAAACGTGCTATGTATGCCGCTGCTGCCGCCCGATCTGCGGCACATCGGGAGATTGACCAGTACGAGGATGAAAACGTCGGCGTGCAAGCGTTGAGCGAGGGCGAAAAGGCGGCAGGAAATGTCCGGGATATTTCCAAGAACAGATACGCCCGGAAGCTGAAAAAAGAAAGCCAAGATGCAGGACAAGAAGGGCACCAAAACCGCAAAATTTTCTGCACGGGAGCCGACTGCGGCACAGGATGCAGGTGCATCCAGAACCTGCGAGGGCGGCTCCAACTGGCTTTCCCGGTGGCGGCAGAAACAGGATATTCAGAAAAGCTACCGTGCCGCCGCCCGTTCGGGCACGGCGGCGCAGACCGCAGGCGGTAAAGCGGCATCCAATGGCACCAATGCTGCAAAGTCCGGCATGGAGCAGGTCATCAACAAAGGAAGATCGGTGGTCAGCACCGCAGTCAACGGCATTGCCAATTTTGCAAAGAGCAACGCGCACGTTCTTTTGATCGTGGGCGTTTTTCTTTTGCTCCTGCTGCTGGTCATGTCAGCGTTTTCGTCCTGTTCCATTCTGTTCTCTGGCACCACGCAGGTATCCGGGCAGACCATGTACTCTGCCGAGGACCGGGATATTCGTGGTGCAGAACAGGACTACAAGAAGTTGGAAAAGGAACTGGACAAAAAGATCAAGCGCATCCCCACCGACCACCCCGGCTACAACGAGTATCAGTATCATTTGGATGCCATCGAGCATGACCCGTGGCAGTTGACCTCTTTTCTCACGACTCTGTATGACGATTACACCCGGTCGGAGGTACAGGGCAAGCTGAAGGAAACCTTCAAGAAGCAGTACAAGCTGACCACATGGGTGGAGGTGCAGATACGGTATAAGACCGTGTGGGTCATCAGCCCGGCAGGAATCCCAATTCCTACGCAGGTGCCCTATGAGTACCGCATCTTCCACACCAAGCTGGTGAACCGTGGCTTGGAGGTAGTCATCCGGGAGGAACTGGACAACGACCAGTGGAAACGGTACGAGATCTTTCAGGATACCTTGGGTGGCAGACCCTACCTGTTCAACGGCGGTCTGCCGCCCGGTGGCTCCGATGGCTCCGGCGCACCGGGCATCGACTATCAGGTGCCGGCAGAAGCACTGACCGACAGCGAATTTGCCGCCATCTACAAGGAAGCCCAAAAGTATGTGGGTACGCCCTATGTGTGGGGCGGCTCCACCCCGGAAACCGGCTTCGATTGCAGCGGCTACGTCTGTTGGGTTTACAACCAGAACGGCTACAATGTCGGGCGCACCACGGCCAACGGTCTTTGGAATAAATGCCAGCACATCTCCGAAGCAGAAGCAAAGCCCGGAGATCTGGTTTTCTTCAAAGGCACCTACGACACCCCCGGCATGAGCCATACTGGAATATATCTCGGAAACGGTATGATGGTCAGTGCCGGAGACCCCATCAAGTACGCCAATATCCACTCGTCCTACTGGCAGAAATACCTGTCAGGATTCGGGCGGCTATCCAAATAACAGGAGGACAATATGAGCGAAAAACTCGATAAACTGCGCGCTTCACTGGAAAAAGAGAAGGAACGGCGCATCAAGATCAACAATCGCATCGAAAGTCTGGAGCGGCGGATTCAGGAGGCCGAAGCCGCCGAGGTCAACGAGATGGTGCGCACGGCCAAGGTCACGCCGGAACAGCTCGCCGCCCTGCTGCGGCAGTCAGCCACCACCACCCCGAACCCGGCTGCGCTGTCCGCAGTCGGTGCCACATTCAGCAAGGAGGAAGATTCGGATGAAGATGATGAATAAGGTAGGCGCACTGCTGCTGTCGGCAGTGCTGTGTGTCGGTATGGCGGCTCCCGCATTTGCCTATGGCGGCGAGCCTGTTGAAGAAGTCGAGCAGCCTGTTCTGACGGACAGCAGCGAAGAAGATGCTGTTACCGTCACGGACGAAACTTCCGGCGCACTGACCCCGGAGGGCAATCTGACGC
>VOFC01000049.1_pt1 | contig 77343 bp, 143 predicted proteins | sample 5384161 | NCBI WGS metagenome assembly VOFC01 (sample SAMN12384722, study PRJNA508395) | human gut metagenome | isolation source: healthy gut B | host: Homo sapiens | reverse complement strand
ATTGGCAATTTGACAAATTAAACAAATTTAGTTATAAATTATCATTAGATAATAATTATACAGATAATGATTTTGAAAATGTAACTAAAAATTATGGAAATGCAACAAGTGAAAGTTTAGAATTGAAATAAAAATTGAGACAAAAAAAAACTAATACAATAACAATAAATGATGCAAAAGATTATTTGAGATATACAGATCATGATAAAAAATATATAGATTTAAAAAATGATGGTGTATATATAACAGAAAAAATTATCAAACAAATTGAATTTAAAAGTTGGAGATGAAATTTCTTGGCATGTATTTGGAAATGATACATGGTATACAAGTAAAATAATAGGACTAAATAGAGACCCTCAAAATCAACAATTAAATGCTTCAAGAGCATATTATGAAAGTTTAGGATTAGAATATAAAGCAGATACAGTTTATACAAATAATGATTTAAGTAACGTAAAAGAAATTGAGGGAGTAAAAACAATCCAAAGTTTATCTACACTAAAAGAAGGTATGCAAAATATGATTAAAACTATGAAAACAATGGTTGTTTTGTTAATAGTAGTTTCTGCAATATTAGGTTTTGTAATAATATATAATTTAGAATATTATCTTTCTCAGAAAAACAATACCAATTTGCAACATTAAAAAAAGTTTTAGGATTTAAAGATAAACAAATAAAGAAAATTTTTTACAAAACAAAATTCATGGTTAACAATAATTGCAATTATAATAGGTTTACCACTTGGTTTTATTATGACAGATTATATATTTAAAACAGCACTTGGAGATTCATACGATTTTAGCACAGAAATAAAAATTGCATCATATTTATATGCGTTAATAGGAACATATGTAGTTTCAATATTTGTTAACAAAATATTAGCTAAAAAAAGTAAAAACAATAGATATGGTAACAAGTTTAAAGGGAAATGAATAAATATAAAATTATTATAAATTAAATAACATGGACTATAAAAGAGGTAGTACTAAAAGATGGGAAATATTGTATTATTAGATGATTTGACAATTAATAAGATAGCTGCAGGAGAAGTTATAGAAAGACCAGCAAATGTTGTAAAAGAGCTGGTTGAAAATTCAATAGATGCAGGATCAAATAAAATAGTTATAGAAATAAAAAATGGTGGAAAGACATTTATAAAAAGTAACAGATAATGGAAAAGGTATTTTATTAGATGATATAGATATTTCCTTTGAAAGACATGCTACTAGTAAAATTAGAAAGATAGAAGATCTAGAAACAACATATTCTATGGGATTTAGAGGAGAAGCTTTAGCAAGTATAGTAGCAATATCAAAATTAACAATGATATCTAAAACTAAAGATGAAAATACAGGAATAAAAAGTAATTGCAAAAGCAGGTGATATTTTAGAAAAAGAAGAAGTTGCCACACAAACAGGAACAAGTATAATAGTAGAAGATCTTTTCTTTAATACACCTGTTAGATATAAATTTTTAAAACAAGATTCTACAGAATTTAGATATATAAAAAGAATTAATTCAAAAAATAGCAATGGCAAATTTGAATATATCATTTAAACTTCTAAATGACGGAAAAACAGTATTTAGTTCAAATGGGAGTGGAGATATAAAAAGATATTGTGTACATTTTATATGGTAGAGAATGTAAAGACAATATAATAAATGTAGACTATAAAGAATGTGGTATAAAAGTAACAGGAGTAATTGGAAATACAACAATAGCAAGAGATAATAGAAAAAGTCAAATACTATATCTAAATAAAAGAAATATAAAAAACGCAATGATAACTAGTAGTATAGATCAAGCTTTTTAAAGGTGGTATAGGAATAGGAAAACATGGATTCTTTATCTTAAATTTAGAGATGCCTGCAGATTTTTATGATATAAATGTGCATCCTACAAAAATGGAAGTTAGATTTAAAGAAGAAGATAAAATATATAAAGTAGTATATCATGCAGTTAAAAATTCTATGCTTAATAAAGATTTTTAGGAAATAATGAAATAGAAGCTAAAAAAAGAAAGTTATATAGAAAATGAATTTGAATTTTTAACAAATCATTTCAGTAAAGATGAGAATAATGAAAGTGATAAAAGTAAACTTTTGAATAATAATAATGAATCAAAAAGAGATTACAGAAGAAAATAAAAAAACAAGAACTTATCAAAAGAGAGACTAAAAGAAAAATTGATTATAAATATATAGGTATAATTTTTAGAACATACATCATAATAGAAATTAAAAATGAATTATTTTTAATAGATCAGCATGCAGCGCATGAAAGAGTTTTATATGAACAAATAAAAGAAAATTATAAAAATAATTTGAAAAATAATAGTCAAATGATGTTATTACCAGAAGTTATTAATTTATCACATAAAGAAATTAAATTTGTTCAAGAAAATATAGAACTTTTAAAAAAATACAGGATTTGATATTGATGTTTTTGGAGAAAACAGTATAAAGATAAATGGAATTCCAGATATAGAATATAAAGTAAATAGTAGAAATATATTTTTAGATATATTAGATGAAATGTTAACAAATGAAAGAGGACAAATAAAAGATGTAGAAGAAAGATTTATTGCAACTGTTGCATGTAAAGCGGCAGTAAAGGCAAATATGGATCTAAGAAAAGAAGAAGTAGATAAACTAATAGAAAGTTTACTAAGCTTAAAAAATCCATATACATGTCCACATGGAAGACCAACTACTATAAAATTGTGTTCAGCAGATACAATTTTAAAAAAATTAAGGAGATGATTGGTAATGCAACTATTTACGGGGTTATTAATACCATTTTTAGGAACAACTTTGGGTTCAGCAATGGTATTTTTAATGAAAAAACAAGATAAATAAAAAAAATAGAAAAATTATTATTAGGTTTTGCTTCTCGGAGTGATGATTGCAGCATCTGTATGGTCTTTATTAATTCCTTCAATAGATATGTCTAAAGAGCAAGGAGCAATACCATGGATTCCTGCTTCAATTGGTTTTTTGTTAGGAATTTTATTTTTACTTGTTTTAGATAGTTTAATTCCTCATTTACATTTAGAAAGTGATAAACCAGAGGGAATAAGATCTAAGCTAAAAAAAAACAACGATGTTAGTTTTAGCAGTTACTCTTCATAACATACCAGAAGGAATGGCAGTTGGGGTTACTTTTGCAGGTGCAATCATAGGAAATGCGGGAATAACAATGGCAGGTGCATTTGCTCTTGCGATAGGAATTGCAATACAAAATTTCCCAGAAGGAGCTATTATATCAATGCCTTTAAAAGGCGAAGGAATGTCAAAAGGAAAAGCATTTTTATATGGAACTTTATCTGGAATAGTTGAGCCAATAGGTGCAATAATTACAATATTGCTTACAAATGCAGTAGTTCCAATCTTGCCATATTTATTGTCGTTTGCAGCAGGTGCAATGATTTATGTAGTAATAGAAGAATTAATTCCAGAGTCACAAGCAGGAGAACATTCTAATATTGGCACAATAGGAGCAGCAATAGGATTTATAGTTATGATGATATTAGATGTTGCCTTAGGATAAAAATTGTAATAAGATAGTGTAAATAGAAAATAATTAGATTATATTACTAAATATATTTTAAATTTGTAAAATAAAAAGACAAGCTGATTTATAAATTAAATTTCATCTTGTCTTTTTTGATAACAAATTTTTTAGATATAATCTTTTTTTTATTAGTAAGTTAAATTCTTATAATTATGATTAAAAAATAGGAATAAATTTAATATTATAAAGGATTATAAATAAACTATTTATAATATTAAAAAGTTAAAACAAAAAGAAGTTATAAATATTTTTTTAATGTTTCTATACTATCTTCTTGCATTGTAACAAAATCATGTAAAATATTTTTTTACATTAGGTTCAATATTATTGTTTTGATTAATTAAACGTCTACCTTCTATAATTCCCATATTGGTTCCTTGCATTAATAATTCAGATAATTTTGAAGTTGTGTCATCAATCATTGTTTTTATTTGTACATCATACCATGTCATCATTTTTGTCATTGTATTTGTTTCATGTGGTTCTTTTTTTTGTATAATTAGAATATAAATCATTTACTCTATCAGATATTTTCTGATATTTATTATATTCTGTATCTAAAATTTTCTTAAAATTAGGATCTTTTGCTTTTTCAGACACATATGAAATTGCATCCATTCCCATTGTTGCACCTTTGTTTACTTCATCTAAAATATTTAAATTTTGATTTTCCATAAAATACCTCCAAAAACATTTTATTAAATATAGTATGTACAAAAAAAAGGAAAAAATATAATAACATTAAGAAACATTTGGTAATTTTATTATAAAAAAATGCAAAATAAATAGAAAAACAAGGCTCTAAGATATTTTTTATAATAGGAAACATATGAAAAAATATCGAATATATTAAGTAAAAAATAAATATAAGTTGTAAAATAAATAGAAAAATAAATATTTAAAAAGTAAAAAATTAGTATTGAACAATTACTACGTATTTGTACTTTAAAATAGTAGAATTTTAATATGAGATGTGATATAAATAAGAATATATGTAAATTTATAAAACATTATTAACATTAAAATAATATATAAATAATCTATTTATAATTTAATTTATAAGGAGATATAAATGAAAGATCTTAAATTTTTAAAAAAGAAACAATTATAGCACATAGAGGTGTTCATAACGAGAAAGATATTATAGAAAATAGTCTTGAGGCATTTAAGGAAGCTGTAAATAAAAATTATATAATAGAATTAGATGTTCATTTTCTAAAAGATGGTGAAGTTGTAGTTTTTCATGATGATAATATAGAAAGAATGACAGGAATAAATAAGAATCTTAAAGATTGTACATATGATGAAATAAGAAATATAAAATTATTAAATAAAAATACATATATACCTAAATTTTCGGATGTATTAAAATTAGTAGATGGAAAAGTTCCAATATTAATTGAATTGAAAAACGACAATAAAGTAGGTTTGTTAGAAAGTAGTTTGGTGCAAATTTTAAAAAAGTATAATGGAAAATATGCAGTACAAAGTTTTAATCCATTAAGCATAATGTGGTTTAAAAAAATAATTATCCAAATATAATAAGAGGACAATTAGTATGTAAATTTAAAAATAAAAAATGGATAATATAAAAAGTTTATATTAAAAACAATGTTTTTAATATAATTACAAATCCAGATTTTATTTCGCATAGCGTAGATGACTTAAGTTATAAAGAAGTAAACAAAATTAAAAAAAATAAATTTATCTTAGGATGGACTGTAAGAAATAAGGAAAGATATGATGAATTAATAAAATATTATGATAATTTGATATGTGAAAAATTTATATAAAAGATGTTAAATTATAAAAGATATAATAATTTTGTAAAATAAAAAAAGAAAGGAGAAATAAATATGGGAGGAATTATTGGATTAGGAATATTTTTCTTATCGTTAATAATAATATTTATGATAGTGGCAGTAGGCATTGTAGGTTTTATAGTAGCAACTGTTATAACAATAATTTTTGGTGTAAATGCAAACAAAAGAAAAGCTGAAGGAAAACAGCTTGATGGAAAATTAGCATACCAATAATTTTGTATGTAATAAGTATACCAATATTAATATTTATGGGATATTCATTTTATAAAGTATTTAATGTAGTAGAAGATGAAGACAACTATTATTATACCCGTAATGTGGTTTACGATACGATAGATGGAGATATGACAATATAAAATGAATATATTAAAATTTTTGTATAAAATAAAAGGATAAGACTTTATATAAGAAATATAATTAAATATAAGAAAAATTTAACAATAAAAAATGAGGAGAATAAAAATGTTAAAATTAAAAAACATTACAAAAAGAATATAAATCAGGAGACACTACAGTTAAAGCTTTAAAAGGAATAGATATCGAATTTAGAAATAGTGAGTTTGTATCTATTTTAGGACAAAGTGGATGTGGTAAGACTACTCTTTTAAATATAATAGGAGGATTAGATAGATATACTAGTGGTGATTTAATAATAAATGGAAAATCAACCAAAGAGTTTAAAGATAATAATTGGGATGCATATCGTAATTATTCTGTAGGATTTGTATTTCAAAATTATAATTTAATACCACATCAAACAGTACTTTCTAATGTTGAACTTGCATTAACACTATCAGGTGTTTCAAAAAGAAGAAAGAAGAAAAAGAGCAATAAAAGCATTAGAAGATGTAGGATTAAAAGAGCAAATACATAAAAAGCCAAATCAAATGTCAGGAGGACAAATGCAAAGAGTTGCAATAGCAAGAGCTCTAGTAAATGACCCAGACATTATTTTTAGCAGATGAGCCAACAGGTGCCTTAGATACAAAAACAAGTGTTCAAATAATGGAAATATTAAAAAATATTTCAAAAAGATAAATTAATAATAATGGTAACACATAATCCAGAGCTTGCAGAAAAATACTCATCTAGAGTAATAAAAGTACTAGATGGAAAGGTTATTAGTGATTCAAATCCATACAAAGAAGATGAAGAAAAAACAGAAAAAAGAAAGCAAAAAACTGGAAAAACATCTATGAATTTTTTTTACAGCTTTATCTCTTAGCTTAAATAACTTAATGACTAAAAAAGGGCGAACTATTTTAACTTCATTTGCAGGAAGTATAGGAATAATAGGAATTGCGCTTATTTTATCTTTGTCAAATGGAGTACAAAAATATATAAATAGAGTACAAGAAGATACATTATCATCATATCCAATTTCAATAGAAGAGTCTACAGTAGATATGGCAAGTATGTTAGAAATAATGATGGATGAAGGAAATGATAACTTAAATCATGAAGAAGGAAAAATATATTCTAAAGATATAATGAATGAAATGATAAGTACTTTATCTAGCAAGATTCAAACTAATAATTTAGAGGAATTTAAGAGTTATTTAGATACAGAAGAAAATGAAATAAAAAAGAACTCTAATGCAATACAATATGAATATAATTTAAACTTAAATTTATATAAAAAAAGATACATCAAATGGAATAGTTAAAGTTAATCCAAGTACAGTAATGAATAGTATAGGCATGGGAAATATGGTAGAAGAGCAAAACTCATCTCCATTTGCAAGTAGTTCTATGATGGTATCACAAACTGATGTATGGGAAGAAATGTTAGATAATAAAGAATTAATAGAATCTCAATACGATGTACTTAGCAGGTAATTTGCCAACTTCATATAATGAGGTGGCGTTAGTAGTAGATGAAAATAATCAAATTAGTGATTATACATTATACACTTTGGGCTTAAAAGATCAAAAAGACTTAGAAAGAAAATGGGAAGCGGTAAAAAAGGAGAAAAAGTAGAAGCTGATGATCAAAAAAGTATATACATATGATGAATTATTAAATTTATCATTTAAATTAATTCTAAATACAGATTATTATGAAAAATCAGGTAATATGTGGGTAAACAAAAGTGATGATGAAGAATATATGAAAAACAAAATAGAAAATGCAGAAGATATAAAAATTTCTTGTATAATAAGAAAAAATGAAGAAAGTGTATCAACATCATTAACTGGTTCAATGATAGGTTATACAAAACAATTAAAAGAACATGTAATAAACAAAATAAATGAATCTGAGATAGTTAAAGAACAAAAAGAAAATAAAGATATAAATATTTTTACAGGAATGAAGTTCCCAGAAAAAACGAAAATACAAAATTTGATTATGCAAATTTAACAAGCGAACAAAAAAGCATATATTAGCAAACTTTCAAGCGAAGAACTTGCAAAAGTTATGCAATCTTTTTCAGAAAATCAAAATGCAACATATGAAGATAATTTAGAAACTCTAGGTGTAGTAGATTTAAATAAACCATCAGCAATTAAAATATATGCAACAAATTTTGATGCAAAAAGAATTAATATCTAATGAAATAGAAAAAATATAACCAAAAACAAAGAGATGAAGGAAAAGAAGAAAATGTAATTAACTATACAGACATGGTTGGAATGATGATGAAATCTGTTAGTGTAATTGTTAACATGATAAGTTATGTGCTAATTGCATTTGTTGCCATTTCTTTAATTGTGTCATCAATAATGATAGGAATAATAACATATATATCTGTTTTGGAAAGAACAAAAAGAAATAGGAATATTAAGAGCAATAGGAGCATCTAAAAAAAGATATATCAAGAGTATTTAATGCAGAAACATTTATAATAGGTTTTGCAGCAGGGCTTTTAGGAATATTGATAACTCTTATTCTGACAATTCCAATAAATGCTATTATAAAAGCAATTGCAGGAGTATCAGGAATAGCAAGTCTTCCATTTGGAGGAGCAATTATATTGGTAATAATTAGTATGGTACTTACAATAATTGCAGGATTGATTCCATCAAAAATGGCAAGTAAAAAAAAAAGATCCAGTAGAAGCATTAAGAACAGAGTAAAAATATGAGAAAAAAAAAAAATAAACCAAATTTGTTAGACTAAAACAGAAATGGTTTATTTTTTTTTATATTAGAATTTTTGTGTCATATTATCTTTAATAAACATAAAATAATATAAGCCATAATAAAGAAAGTATTAGAGGTGGTTTTTGTGATAAAAGAATTATATGAAGATGCAAAAAATATAAAAAAAAAAAGATCCAGCAGCAAGGAATATTTTAGAAGTAATTATTTTATATCCAGGGTTCCATGTATTAGTATTTTATAGAATTGCTCATTTCTTTTTATAAAAATAAATTTTTCTTTATAGCAAGACTTATATCTCAATTTGCAAGATTTATAACAGGAATAGAAATACATCCAGGGGCTAAAATAGGAAAAAAATTATTTATAGACCATGGAATGGGAATAGTAATTGGAGAAACAGCAACAATTGGAGATAATTGTACAATTTATCATCAAGTAACATTAGGGGAACAGGAAAAGATAAAGACAAAAAGACATCCAGATGTAGGAGACAGTGTAATGATTGGAGCGGGATCAAAAATACTTCGGACCAATAAAATTGGTAATAATGTAAAAATAGGTGCTGGGTCAGTTGTGTTAGAATCAACAGATGATAATGTAACTGTTGTAGGCACGCCAAATAGTAGAATAATAAAAAATATTAAATGCTAAACAATAAATAAGATTCTTTCTTGCTTAGAACAATTATCTAACAAGAAAGGGTCTTATTTATTCAAAAATATCATGTGAGTTATTATAATCCTTTTGGGGTATATTTGTAAATTGTTATTATAATCACAAGTAGCTAAAAAAATTTCAGAAGCATTATTATATCCTAAAAGATACAATTTGTTTTTTGTAGCCACAGTTCATCATTACCAGAATAATTTAAATTTTCTTTTTAAATTTGACCATCTAAAATTATATTAATAACCATTTTCTCTTGGTGAGGATGCATATTAAAGTCTAAAGGAATAGTAGGCCTATTTTCAGCCTTAGGCAAAAAACTAATTTTCCCGATTTGGCTCTAATATTGCTGTTTGTATATCACTTAGACTAAAGTACCCAGCAGTTCTACATTGCATCAAAAATTCATTTAAATCAAGTTTGGCTTTTTTTTAGATTATTACGATATAGTTCATTATTATCAAATAATATTAAAGAGTTTCCAGATATAATTCTACGAATTTTTATAGATTTATAAGATAAAATAGAAATGATTATAGAAACTATAGCATACACAGCCATAGCAACAACAGGTTGCATAAAGTCGTTTTCTAAAGCTGTAGACATTTCAGCTGCAATAGAACCAATAGTAATACCTATTATATAATCAAACATACTAAGCTGAGACATTTCTTTATTTCCCATTAGTTTAGTTAAAATAAAAAGAAAAATTACAGAGCCAAAAGATAAAGCTACTATTTTAAGTAAGTCCATAAAAACACCTCCATGTGGTTATAAATATTTTATACAAATTATGATTTTTTATTAAAAATAAAGCAAATAATGTAAAATTAAAGATAAAATACTAATACATAATTTAAGATGTAATGAATAATTAATAAAGTTAATATTGACTAAAGTTTAATTTGATAGTAATATTACTTTAAATTAAACTTTAGATTTTATTTAGATTTAAAGATAAAAATAGAAAGGAAAATATAAAAAATGGAAGAAAATATATTTAAAGTAGGAGATTTATGCAAACATTTTAAAGGAGAAAATTTAAGTCAAAAGAATATATATAAAATTATTGCAGTAAATGTTACTTATTCAGGAGATAAATCACAAGAACCACTAAATAATTTAGTAGTATATGAAAATATTTTTCAAAGTGGAAAAACTTTTGTAAGAGAATATAAAGATTTAGTAGAAGAACTTAGTAAGGAAAAACAAAATAAGTATAATCAGAAATATAGAGTAGAAAAATTAACAAAAGAAGAAATGGAATTAATAAATACAGATAAGTTTAAAAAAGAAAAATTAGAATTACAAAAAATAAAATAAGCTATATAAATAAAAAAGTATAATAAAAAAGACTAAGTGACAAAAAATGAGTAAATAAAAAATAAGTTATAAATAAAATTTGAAAAAATAATATAAAGATATACTAAATTTAAGTTGTTGACATGATAAAAATAAAGTAGTAGTATATAAAATAATATATGTTATCTAGAGTGGACGAGAGAATCGGCTTTATGACTCCACAGCAACCTATTTAAAAATAAGGTGCTAATACCGACAAAGCTATAGCTTTGGCTGATGATTAAAACATAAAAAATTGTTTATTATTAACCTTTGCTATAAATAGCAAAGGTTTTTTTTTGTAAAAAAAGATAGGAGGAAAAGAAAAAAATGATAAGATTATTTACATCAGAGAGTGTAACAGAAGGGCATCCAGACAAGTTATGCGATACAATATCAGATAAAATATTAGATGCATATTTAGAGAAAGATAAGTTTGCAAGAGTGGCTTGCGAAACTGTTGCAGGAAAGGGACAAGTTTTAGTGACAGGAGAGATTACCTCAGTAGCTACAGTAGACATTGAAAAAATAGTAAGAGATACAATAAAAGAAATTGGTTATGATAATTCAAAACCGATATAGATTATAGAACATGTAAGGTTTTGTTAAATATTTCGAAACAATCACCAGATATTGCAATTGAGTAGATAAATCATTAGAAGACAAGCTAAATGAAAACATAAAGTCAGAAGGTGCTGGAGATCAAGGTATGATGTTTGGATATGCTACTGACGAAACAAAAGATTTTATGCCAATGCCAATATATTTAGCACATAAGCTTGCTAAAAGATTAACAGAAGTTAGAAAAAAAAGGAATAGTAAAAAAATTTAAGACCAGATGGAAAGGTTCAAGTAACAGTTGGATATGAAAATGAAATTCCAAAAAGAATAGATACAATTGTTATTTCTACACAACATGAAGAAAATACAAATTTAGAAGAATTAAAAAAAAGAAATTAAAGAAAAAGTAATTAAAGAAATTGTGCCAAGTGAATTACTAAATGATGACACAAAATATTTCATTAATCCAACAGGTAGATTTGTTATAGGAGGTCCGTTAGGAGACTCTGGTTTAACTGGAAGAAAAATTATAGTAGATACATATGGAGGAATGGCAAGACATGGAGGAGGAGCCTTTTCTGGTAAAGATCCTACAAAAGTAGATAGAAGTGGTGCTTATATGGCAAGATATATTGCTAAAAACATTGTAGCAAATGGATATGCTAAAAATGCGAAATTCAAATTGCTTATAGTATAGGAGTTGCAAAACCTGTTTCTATTTATATAGATACATTTAAAACAAATACAATTTCAGAAGAAGAAATAATAGAAAAAAAATTAAGCAAAGGTTTGATTTAACTCCATCTGGAATTATAAAAGAGTTGAATTTAAGAGAGCCTATATATAGTAAAACAACTAATTATGGTCACTTCGGAAAAAAAAAGAATATGACATGGGAAAAAATTATTAAAATTTAAGGTGATAATTTTAAATAGGATTAATTTATTAAATTGTGTGTAAAATAATAAAGAAATGCAAGGAAAATAAAAATTAAATAAAAAGTATTGACATAGAGTTAACTCTAAGTGATATACATTAATATAAATAATACAAAAGATAAATTATATAAAAACAAAATACTAAAGGAGGAGTAAAAAAGATGGAAAAGCAAACAGTCTGATGAAGATTACAAAAAAAATGGATTAAATAATAAATTTTTATAAAGTTCTCTATTACTGTAGTAAAATAAAATTGTTAGATAAAAATTTTATCATTTTATCTTTACTACAGTTAATTAGAGAGCTTTTTATTTTGATTTTACATTTTTGTATATTTATTTATAAGAAAAAATATTGTATATATTTTTTTGTATGATAAAATTTATTAAAAATGAAATGGAGGTAATAATATGAAAAATCTAATATTATTTTAATAACTGTAATTGCAATAATAGCAATAATAGTAATGTTTTTAGTGGGAAGTTATAATGGATTGGTTAGTAAATCTGAAGCTGTGGATACAGAATTATCTAACTTAGATGTAATGTTACAAAGAAGAGCAGATTTGATTCCAAATTTAGTAAATACTGTAAAAAGGATACACAACACATGAAACAGAAATAATTAATAGTATAACAGATGCAAGAGAAAAATTAATAAAAAGCAAATAGTTTAGAAGAAAAATCAAATGCAAATAATGAATTAACATCATCTTTAAATGCATTAATGGTAGTAGTAGAGAATTATCCAGATTTAAAATCTTCTCAAAACTTTATTTAACTATCAGATGAATTAGCAGGGACAGAAAACAGAGTAGCTGTTGCAAGAAGAGATTACAATAGTGCAGTTAAAAATTATAATTTAAAAGTAAAAACTTTTCCTGGTAATATTTTAGCACGGAATGTTTGGATTTGAGCAAAAACAATATTTTGAAGCAAACGAATCAAACAGGGAGGTTCCAAGTGTTAACTTTGAATAAAAGAATATTTAAAAAATATTAATATTAACAATATGTTTAATTGTTTTTAGTTTGAGTTTTGTAAGTGCAGTTGTTAATCCAACACAAGAATTTTATGTTAACGATTATGCAGGACTACTAAGTAAAGAAACTAAAGACTATATTATAAATGTTAATAAAAGTTTGAATAGCAAAACACGGAGCTCAAATTGTTATAGTTACAATTCCATCACTAGAAGGAGAATCATTAGAAGAATATGCAACAGAAACATTTAGAAAATTTGGAATTGGAGATAAAAACAAAAATAATGGACTATTAATATTAATAGCTCTACAAGAAAGAAAATCTAGAATAGAAGTAGGATATGGATTAGAAGGCGTGTTACCAGATGCTAAAACTGGAAGAATTCAAAATCAATATATGATACCATATTTAAGGCAAAATAAATGGGATGAAGGAATAAAAAATGGATTTAACGAATTTGTAAGTATAATTTCAAAAAATTATGATGTAGAGATAGAACAAGAAAAGGCTGAAAAAGTAGAAAAAAAGTCCAATTTCTGACCCACTTTTTGGTATTTTCTTTTAGTGCGTTAGCAGGTTATATAATGGTAATAATTCCTTTTTCATATGAATATTATAAACCCAGAAAACTTTTAATAATATTAAAAGAGACAATATTAGCTATTATATATGCAATTGCCTTAAGTGTAATAATATATTTCGAAACAAAAAATACATCAGTAATAATTAATGATGTTATATGGGGTATAATAGGATATATAATAGGTGGATGTGCACAAGGGATAAGTTATATATTCAAAAAGCGGCGGTGGCGGCTTTTACGGAGGATCCGATGGAGATTTCGGAGGAGGTTCTTTTGGAGGAGGCCGGTTCATCAGGAGGAGGCCGGAAGCTCTGGAAGTTTCTAAAAATATAAAAACAGTGAAGAATTAGGAGTTAATAAATGGAAACAGTAGTTTATTTAATTAGACATTCAGTAAGATTTAATAATAAAGAAATGATTGAAAGTTATAAAACAAATCAAAGTGATTTAATGAAATATGAAAAAAATAATACTTAGTGTAGTAGGAGAGAAAAGAGCAGAAATTTTAAGTAAAGAACAAGAACTTCAAAATATTGATATTGTATATACAAGTAATTGTGTAAGAACTTTACAAACAGCTAAATATTTATTAGATAGACAAAATCTAAAAGTAAATATTGATGAGAGATTTGATGAAAGAAGACCAGGTAAGCCTAACGAAAAAGATGTTTTAAATTGGTATACAAAACAGTATGAAGAAGAAAATTATAAAGCAGAAGATGGAGAGAGTAGAAAAGAAGTAACCAAAAGAATGACAGAAGCTTTTGAAGAGGTTATAAACAAAAACAAAGGAAAAAAGAATTGCTATTTTTTCACATGGATATGCTATAACCTTTTTACTTTTAAAGTGGTGCAAGTTAGAAAGTGTTCAAGAAAATAGAGTTCTAAAATATAGCTTTAAAGGAAATGTTATATTTAATAAACGTTTAAATTCACCAGATGTATTTAAACTAACAATAAACGATAAAAATGAAGTAGTAAATGTAGAAAATATAGAATTTGATGACTTAGAGTTTGATGATTTTAATAAAGGAGAAACTTGTAAAAAATAAAATGGAATTACCGATAGAGCTAAAGAGTGAGTTAGAATCTAGAATTAATATAAATGAACTAAAAGAACTATCAGAAAATACAAAAAAAATCTTTCTGAAAAATATAGAAAAAGATAGTGGAAATAGTAAAAGATTATTAACAACAGATAAAGAAGCTAGTGCATATAGTTTATTTAGAATGCCTGCAACATATGGTGCTGTAAGTAAAGCACTAGAATATACATTTAATTTAAAAATGCTGATGAAATTCATACTTTATTAGATATAGGAGCTGGAACAGGAGCTGCATCATGGGCAGCAAGTAAATTGCTTAACTTAAACAATATAATTTGTTTAGAAAGAGAAACAGCAATGTTAAACTTAGGAAAAGATTTAGCAAAATATTCTAATGAAGAATGTTTAAAAAAATCTGAATGGTTAAAAAGAGATTTGGTAGAAGAAAAGTTAAAAGAAGAAGCTGATCTTGTAATTGTATCATACGTTTTAAATGAAATGAAAAAAGAAGAAAGAATTAAAGTATTAGAAAAAATATGGAATGCTACAAAAGATGTTTTGATTATAATAGAACCTGGAACTCCAGTTCGGATATAATGTATTAATGGAAATAAGAGAAAAATTAGTAAAGATGGGTGCAAAAATAATTGCACCATGCACGCATGAAGGAAAATGTATGCTAGAGAAAAATGATTGGTGCCATTCAATATGTAGAATAGCTAGAACGAAAATTCATAAGAAACTAAAAAGATGGAGTGGTACCATATGAAGATGAAAAATTCTCATATATGGCATTTTCGAAGAAAGAGTGTAAGATGGCAGAAGCTAGAATATTAAGACATCCAAAAATCGAACCAGGTAAAATAACTTTAGAAGTATGTACTAAAAAGGTATAGATAGAATTATTGTAACAAAGAAAAACAAAGAAAAAATTTAAAATTGCAAGAAAATCTAAAATGCGGAGATGAATATACATATAGTGAATAAAAACACTATAAATATAAAAAATAAATAAAAAATAAATAGTATTATTAAAAACAAGTTTTTTATTATAATAGGAATTTATATATTATAATAAAAACTTGCATTTTAGAGAAGGCTTTTAAAAATAGATTCTTAAAAAAAAATATATAAACACACATTTAAATAAGTAGTATTGTCAAACTCACTTTTTATTATAATATATAGATTCTAAAAGGATTTTAATAAAAATTTTCTCATATGAAAGGAGAGAAATTGGTTATGAATAGTAAAAATAATTGGGATTTAACACAAATATTTAAAGACGAGAAGGATTTTAATAAAAATAAAGATGAGTTATATGAAATTTTTGATGAAATACAAAAGTTTCAAGGTTGCCTTTGTAACAGTGCAGAGAGTTTATATAAATGCTATTCTTTTGTATGAAAAGGCAGATGAGATATTTGAAAAATTATATGCGTATGGAATGCTTACATATCATTTGGATATGGCAAATCAAGAATCAATAAAATTATTTAAACAAGTAGAAAATATTAGTACAGATTTTAGTATTGCAGTATCATATATTACACCTGAAATAATTGCAGCTAATGAGGAGGATGTTAGAAGTTTTTTAAATAATGAGCCAAATCTTAGCAAATATAAAAGAGATATAGAAGAAATATTAGATAAGAAAAAACATATTTTGAGCAAACAAGAGGAAAATTTATTATCAAATTATTCTGAAATTTTTGCAAATTCAGAAAATACCTATGATATTTTTACAAATGCAGAATTGAAGTATGGAAATATAATTAATGAAGAAGGAAAAGAGGTTGAACTTACAGATGCTACATATACGAATTTTTTTTAAAGAGTAGTGATGTGAATGTAAGAAAAGCAAGCTTTTGATTTAATGTATGATAGCTATAAAAAATATATAAATACAATTACAGAATTGTATTTATCAAGAGTAAAATGTGTAGCTATCACTAGCAAAATAAAGAAATTATTCATCTTCTTTAGAAAAAGCTGTAATACATGATGATGCTACTATAAAGGTTTATAATAGCTTAATATCAACAATAGATAATATGTTAGATGTTAATTATGAATTTATGAATTTGAAAAAAAAGTTTGTTAAAATTGGATAAAATGCATATGTATGATATATATTTTAATCCATTGGAGCAAAAAAAGAAAATTACTTTTGATGATGCAAAAAGCAGAGGTTATTAAAGCTTTATCTATACTTGGAGATGAATATGTAGGTTTATTAAATGAAGCTTTTGATAACAAATGGATAGATGTATATGCAAAAAAGATAATAAAAGAGGTGGTGCATATAGTTTAGGTGTTTATGGTGTTCATCCATTTGTACTTACTAATTTTATAGGAGATAAAAGAGATGTAAAGTACGATTGCACATGAACTTGGTCATGCTATACATTCATACTATTCAAATAAAGAGCAAAATATAATAGATGCAAATTATACAATAATGGTAGCAGAAGTTGCTTCAACTGTTAATGAAATTTTATTAAGTAGTTATCAAATAGAAAATGAAAAAGATAAATATAAAAAAGCAAAGTTTGATATATGAAATGGTAGAAAATATTAGAGCTACATAATTTAGGCAAGCTATGTTTGCTGAGTTTGAAAAAGATAGTACATGAAAAAATAGAAAGTGGAACAATGCTTTCAGCAGAAGATTTAAATGAAATTTATTTAGATTTAAATAAAAAATATTTTGGAGAAAATGTAGAAGTTGATGACAAAATAAAATATGAATGGGCAAGAATACCACATTTTTATAGTTGTTTTTACGTATATAAGTATGCAACAGGAATTTCATCTGCAATTGCGATAGCAAGTAAAATATTAAATAAAGAGCCTGGTTATGTAGAAAAATATAAAGAGATGTTAAAACAAGGAAGAACAAAGAAGTCTGTAGAATTATTAAAAATGGTTGATGTGGATTTGGAGAGTAAGAAACCATATGAAGATGCAATTAATTTTTATAAAAAGAATATTGAAGAATTAAAAAAGAAATATTAAAGTAAGCATTTTGAGGAGATAGAAGATGAAAGAAGTTACATTTCCATTTTTAAATTTGAAGCTAAATGTTAATCCTATAATGTTTAGTGTGTTTGGAATAAATATTTATTGGTATGCTTTTTTTGATAGTATCTTCAATTGTTATAGGAATAATAATATGTAAAAAAAAATAACGGAAGATATGGGATATGTTTTGATGATATTTTAGAGCTTATGATTATAGTGCTTCCTATTTCTATTATATGTGCAAGGATATATTATGTAATATTTAGTTTGAATATGTATATAAAAAAATCCTATATCTATATTAAATATAAGAGATGGTGGACTTGCAATATATGGAGGAATAATAGGTGGAGCTATTACCATAATATTATATTGCAAGAAGAAAAAAAATATCTGCTTTAGATATGTTGGATTATGTATCACCATGCTTAGCTCTTGGACAATGTATTGGAAGATGGGGAAATTTTTTAATGTAGAAGCACATGGAGGTATTACAAAATCTATTTTTAGAATGGGAATTATAGAAAAAAGAAAATTATATAGAGGTACATCCAACTTTCTTGTATGAATCTATATGTACATTTATAATATTTTTAATATTGATAATATTTCAAAAGAAAAGAAAATATAAAGGACAAATTACATATATATATTTGGCGATGTACTCTTTATAAGAGCTATTATAGAAGGTTTTAGAACAGATAGTTTAATGTTTATAGGCTTTAGGATATCACAAATTTTATCTATTATTTTATTTGTAGTATTTACGAGTATATTAATTTTAAAAAAATATAAAATGAAAATATAAAATAACTTAAATAAAAATGAAGAATAATATATAATAAAATTTAAACTTTATAAAAAAATAGGAAGTGAAATAAAATATGATATTTGCAAAACCAGGAGAATATAAAGCATGTGGATTATTTACGTATCAACATTTTTCTTTAATAATATGTACAGCAATAGGTATATTTTTAGCTGTGAAGTGTACTAAAATTAATGATAAGAATGATATAAGAAAAATAATAATAAAAACAACAATTTTAGTTTGGATATTGGAAATAATAAAGATAATTTTTAATTTTAAAATAGGAAATGGTAATAATATTAATACATATGTACCATTGTATTATTGTAGTATATTATTATATGCAGGTATTTTCAGTTCTTTAAAAATAAATTTATAAAAAAGAGTTGGAGATGTATTTTTTAGCAACAGGTGGTATTGTTGCTGGAATTGTTTTTATTATATTTCCAACCACTTCATTATTAACATATCCAATTTTTCATTATATAACAATGCAAAGTTTTATTTTTCATGGAGCAATGATATATCTAGGAATAATTATTAATAAATACAAGTATATAGAAATTGAAAAAAAAGATATTCTATATTATGCAGGACTAATTTTGGTAATTTGTATAATAGCATATATTATAAATTCTATATTTGATAGTAATCTTATGTTTATATCAAAAGATTTTACAGCAAGTCCTATTACAATTTTGTATAAAGCCACAGGAAAAAGCATTCCCAATAGTTATGACACTTGGACAAATGACTATTCCATTTTATATAGTATATGGACTAAAGCAGATTATAAATAAAAAAAGAAGTGATACGGAATATAGTATAAGTTAATAATTAAACATGTAAAAAAAAATACACAAGGAAAATGAAATAAAAGATCAAAAGATCCAAAAAATAAATATTTGGATCTTTTTGTTGATTTATATAAAATAATAAAAAACAAAGATTTATGAAATTAAATTTATTTTATTCATGAAGAATGCCTTTTTTATGTAGTATATTATTAATATTTAAACAATCTATCCTGTTGACTGTTAAATAAGCATTTGTGTTTATTACTGAAATTCCTTTTTGGGCTAATTGGTTTTTGGTTAATTTAAGTACTCTACATTCAATACTATGTTGTTTTATATTATTTTTATTACTAAAGACATTTTCAAGCCTGCAATTATCTATAAATAGTGAAATAGAAGTATTTTTTCCAAAAACACTATATATTTCTGCAATTAAGGTTTCTTTGTTATCTTCTTTTACAAACATTTTATAATAGCCGTCAATCATAAATACAATATGTTCTTCGATTAAGTCTTTTAAAGTAATATCGCCATTGAAACTTCGTGTATAATATTCATATTCTGAACGAGAAGCTCCCATAGCAAATTCAAAAGGATAAGGACGATCATAATTAAAAATAATTGACTCGACTTGTTTTTGGGGTTTCCATACAAATTGATTAGGTTTTCGTCATAATTAATTAGAGTTAAAAAAATCTTCATCATCTTTAAATTTTTTATCTAAATATTTATAGCAATCTTTATTGATTTTAACAACTTTTAATAAAAAAAGATTTTTTAGCTTTTAAATTGTCACTTGCAAACAATAAAGATTTTGCTTCTTTTTTATAGCTTCTAAAATAATATCTTCATCATCTAAAAAAGAGTCATTTGCAAACATAAGAGCATTAGGAGTATTAGCTACAGCTGCAAGCATTATATCTTTAGCAATCATATCTGAACTAATATATTTTATAATATTTACATTATGTTTAATAATATCAAGTATAATATCTTTATTATTTAATATAAAATTTTTTTTGATCTTTATTTAAATATTGTAAACAAGTAGTATCTTGCTTTAATTTTTCAATGGAATTAAATATAGTTAAAGACATTAAAATCACCATTCCTTTCTAAACTATTTCTTATGAAATATATCATTGGAAAATATTATAGTCAATATTTAAAATTTAAAACAAGAAAAAAAATTTTTTTTTTATAAGATAAATATGATATTTTCTTTTTTTATTTTATATGATATAAAAAAAGAAATAGAAAAATAGTAAAGGAGAGAAATATATGTTAGAAAACATTAATGTTTTATGCCATAGTGCAATTAGATTAGAAATAGATAATAAAATAATATATATAGATCCATATAGTTTAACTAGTAACGCAAATGATGCTGATTTAATATTTATAACACATGATCATTATGATCATTTTTCTATTGAAGATATATAAAAAAAGTAGAAAAATCAAATACTATATTTATAATACCAGAAAGTATGTTGGAAAATGCAATAAAAAAGTGGAATAAAAAAAAATAGAATTATAAAAATTAAACCAAATCAAAATTATAAATACGAAAATTTAAAAATTGAAACAATACCAGCATATAATGTTAATAAAAATTTCATCCTAAAAGAAAATAACTGGGTTGGATATTTAATTGAATATAACAATGTAGTTTATTATATAGCAGGAGATACAGATATAACTAATGAAAATAAAAAGGTTAAATGTGATATAGCTTTTTGTTCCAATAGGAGGAACATATACAATGAATTATAAAGAGGCGGCAAAGCTTATAAATGAAATAAAACCTAAATTTGTAGTACCAATTCATTATGGAAAAATAGTTGGAACAAAGCAAGATGCGTTAAACTTTGAAAAGTTATTAAATGAAGATATAAAATGCAAAATTATGATATAAAATTATTATATTAAATGTGATAATAATAAGGTAATGCAAAAATTTTATATAAAATTAAAATATAAAAAAGCGAAACTATAAAATTAAAAAAGATTGTAAACAAATGGTAATATTGTAATAATATTGTAATTATATTTTATAGACAAATGATATTGAAAAATAAAAATTATGTTATAATAAATGCAAATTTACGAAAGAATAGTAACAAGGAGGAAAACAAAAATGGATAAAAATATGTATACCTTTTTCAAGAAGGAAATGCAGATATGAGAGAATTACTTGGTGGAAAAGGAGCGAACCTTGCAGAAATGACAAATCTTGGAATGCCAATTCCACGGAGGTTTTGCACAATAACAACAGAAAGTTGTAATAAATATTATTCAGATGGAGAGCAAATTTCAGAGGAAATACAAAATCAAATATATGAGGCTCTTAGTAAATTAGAAAATCAAACAGGAAAAACATTAGGAAGTAAAGAAAATCCATTACTTGTGTCTGTAAGATCAGGTGCAAGAGCTTCAATGCCAGGAATGATGGATACCATATTAAATTTAGGAATTAATGATGAAGTAGTAGAAAATTTAGCAAAGAAAAACAGAAGATTTGCATATGATAGCTATAGAAGATTTATTCAAATGTATAGTGATGTTGTAAAAAGAGATACCAAAAAGTTTATTTGAAAAAAGCAATAGATACCAAAAAGTATCAAAGAGGTCTTACTTTAGATACAGATATGGATGCAAACGATTTGGAAGATTTAGTAAAAGTATTTAAAGGAATATATAAGGAACAAATTGGAGAAGATTTTCCACAAGATTCTAGATCACAATTATTAGATTCTGTAAAAAGCAGTATTCCGTTCATGGAATAATCCAAGAGCTATAACATATAGAAAATTAAATGATATACCAAACTCTTGGGGAACAGCAGTAAATGTTCAAGAAATGGTTTTTGGAAATATGGGAGATGATTGTGGAACAGGTGTTGCGTTCTCACGTAATCCAGCAACAGGTGAAAATAAAATATTTGGAGAATTTTTTAATGAATGAATGCACAAGGTGAAGATGTTGTTGCAGGAATAAGAACTCCTCAATCAATGGATAAATTAAAGGAAGTAAATGAAAAAGGCATATAATGATTTTGCAAGATATGCCCACAGATTAGAAGCACATTATAAAGATATGCAAGATATGGAATTTACGATAGAACATGGGAAATTATATTTTTACAAACAAGAAATGGAAAGCGTACAGCCAATGCAGCTTTAAAAATAGCAGTAGATTTAGTTAAAGAAGGACAAATAACTGAAAAAGAAGCAGTATTAAGAATAGAACCAAAACAATTAGAACAATTATTACATCCGAATTTTAATCAAGAGAGCTTAAAATCTGCTAAAATTATTGCAAAAGGACTTCCTGCATCACCTGGAGCTGCAACAGGTAAAGTTGTGTTTTCAGCAGAAAGAGCGGCAGAACTTGCAGCTTCACGGAGAAAAAGAACTAGTTTTAGTAAGGTTGGAAACTTCACCAGAAGATATAGAAGGAATGGTGTTATGTAAAGGAATTTTTTAACTATAAGAGGTGGAATGACATCACATGCAGCAGTTGTTGCACGTGGAATGGGTACTTGTTGTGTTGCCGGTTGTGGAGAACTTACAATAAATGAAGATGAAAAAGTTTTTTATACTTCTAACGGAAATGCTTTTCATGAAGGTGATTATATATCACTAGATGGTTCTACAGGAAATGTATATGGAGAAAAGAGTAGAAACAGAAGATGCTTCTTTATCTGGAGATTTTGCAAAACTTATGAATTGGGCAGACTCATACAGAAAACTTGGAGTACGTACAAATGCAGATACTGAAAAAGATGCTAAAAAAGCATATGAGTTTGGAGCAGAAGGAATTGGACTTTGTAGAACAGAGCATATGTTTTTTGATCAAGATAGAATAGCAGCAATTAGAGAGATGATAGTATCAAAACACCATCACAAAGAGAAAAAGCACTTTCAAAACTATTACCTATGCAAAGAGGGATTTTGAAGGATTATATAGAGCAAATGAAAGGACATCCAGTAACAATAAGATTACTAGATCCACCGTTACATGAATTTTTACCACATGAAGATTCAGAAATAGCAGATCTTGCAAACGATATGGGAATGTCATTTGAAGAATTAAAATCAATAGTAATAGATTTACACGAATTTAATCCAATGATGGGACATAGAGGTTGTAGATTAGCAGTAACTTATCCTGAAATTGCAGAGATGCAAACAAGAGCAATAATAGAAGCTGCAATAAATGTTAATAAAGAAGGAATGAATGTAGTTCCTGAAATTATGATACCTTTAATAGGTGACCAAAAAGAATTAAAATATGTTAAAAATATAATAACACAAACAGCAGACAATATTATAATAGGATCAGGTACAAGTCTAAAAATATCATGTAGGAACAATGATAGAAATACCTAGAGCATGTTTAATTGCAGATAAAATAGCAGAGGATGCAGAATTTTTCTCTTTTGGAACAAATGATTTAACACAATTATGTTTTGGATTTAGTCGTGATGATGCAGGAAAATTCTTAAAATCATATTATGATAAAGGAATATATGAATCTGATCCATTTGCAAAAAACTTGACCAAGAAGGAGTAGGAAAGTTAGTAGAAATGGCAGTTAAACTTGGAAAAAGACAAGACCAGATATTAAATTAGGTATTTGTGGAGAACACGGAGGAAATCCTCCTACAATAGAATTTTGTCATAAAGTTGGACTAAGTTATGTATCTTGTTCACCATTCAGAGTACCAATAGCAAGACTTTCCGCAGCGCAAGCAGCGATAAAAGATGAAAAATAAGAAAGAGAAGGATAAAAAATGGGATTAAGAGACTTTTTTTATAATATAATAAATAAGTTTAAGAAAAACGAATTAAAACAGTTACCAGCACCACAAACAATTATAAACAATAATGATGAAGTATATGAGCCAGAAGTAGAAAAAAATGCATATGTAAATGCATACACCAATAAAATAAATACTAAAAAAGCGAGCTTAAGATAAATGAAGATGGAACAAGAATTAAATTTATAGATTCTAAAACAAATAAACAGATAGAAGTTCAAAAAGAATTACTAAAATAAAAAGAAAAACTAGAATTTAATGCAACAAATATAGATTTATATAAAGCAATATATTCAATAGGAAGTAAAGAAGATAGAAAATTAAAAAAGTATATTTTGCACTTCCAACAGGAAAAGGAATATTAGATTTATATAAAGGTTCAAAACAAAAAAGCATCATTAAAAAGAAACTAAAATTAATGTTTTCACCAAGCAATTTAGAAAATAAAAAAGTTTTTTCTAGGCGTAATAATTGAAGATGAAATATATAATGATTATAGCTTAGTAAAATCTAATAAATTGCAAGAATATGTTATAGAATTAGAAAAGAAAAAGACAAATGATAAAAATGAATAAAGAAAAAAGTAAAGAACAAGTAAAAAAAGACAATAGGAAAAAAAGATAAAGTACAAATTGCAAAAGCAAAAAACAAAAAAGATAAATTAAAAACAGAAAAATTAGAAACAAAAAATAATATAAAAGAAATAAAAAAGGAAAAAAGTGGAATAAAAAACAAAAGATATAATAAAGAATTTAAAATACAATAAGAACACTAAATGAACAAAACTAAAAATACAGATGTTTAAATTAAATAGGATAATTACAATTTTAACAGCTAAGACAAGGAGAGATTATAGAGAAAGAATGTGAAATTAAAAATTTATATAATTTAAATGAAACAATAGCAAAAGACATATTTGAAGGATGTATATATCCTTGGGAAGTATTACCAAAAATTAAAGATTTTATAATAACAATTGGAGAAAGTTTAAATAAAGAAGAATACGAAAAAAATTGGTGAAAACATTTGGATTGCTAAAAGTGCAAAAATAGCTAAAACAGCGTATATAAATGGACCTGCAATAATTGGAAAAAATGCTGAAGTTAGACATTGTGCATTTATTAGAGGAAATGCTATAGTAGGAGAAAATTCAGTTGTAGGAAATTCAACAGAATTAAAAAATGTTATATTATTTAACAAAGTACAAGTACCACACTATAATTATGTAGGAGATTCTATATTAGGATATAAAGCACACTTAGGTGCAGGTGCAATTACTTCTAATGTAAAGTCAGATAAGAAAATTGGTTATAGTAAAAAAATAAAGATGAGAAAATAGAAACAGGATTAAAAAAATTCGGAGCAATGCTTGGAGATTGTGTAGAAGTCGGCTGTGGAAGTGTATTAAATCCTGGAACTGTAATTGGAAAAAATACAAATATTTATCCACTTTCTTCTGTTAGAGGTGTTATTAAAGAAAAAAGTATATATAAAAACAAGGAGAAATTGTAGAAAAATATTAATTAGAAATTAAATTAATATTAAAAAGTTATAAGTCTGGATGAAAAATAATTTATAATAAAATAAATAAAAGCTCGGCATAAGTCAAAAAAAACTATTGCCGAGTTTCCCATTTTGTAAAAAACAGTTTAGACGATAGGACAAAGTCGCCTAAGGTTTATGGGTAAACCTTAAATAATTTGCGGATTTTAGCAGCAAGAAAGTGTATGAGTCTCCCAAAATTCGTCTTCTCCGATTCTGTATCCGAGATTTAAATAGGCATTACTTACTAAAAAGAAGTCACCAGCATATATGCGAGTGAGTGGCGAATGGGGATCTAGATCCCATTTGTCTCTTACAAGAATGAATGCTCCTTTTCATCGAACCCATCCGGGACAATCGTATTAATCATGTCATCAGTAACCATAATTACTTTGCGATTTGGTTCTGCTGCCATGATGTACGGACAATTTCACTTGCACTTCCTAAAATGGGAAGTAAGTCACTCGCACTTTGATGCGGAATTGTCAGGTCCGCAGGAGTCGTGAGTTTCTTAGACGCTACTTCAGCGGGCATCGCATACAGATCATACAGACCGTTTTGGTTTAGTACATGATCATCTGTAAAGCGAATAACTGCAAGAAAGTCTGCTGGATATTTGTTAAAAAGGGGAGCAGACTCCCGAGTTTTGATAAATACAGTTCCATCAAAACTATTGGACTTTTCAACAACTCCCTCTAAAGGGCATAAATCTCCAACATGTCCGAGACAGATTGCATTCATTTGTTTCCTGGTTGCAGTAAGCTGAAAACCAAGACTAATGATTGCAAAGTTTTTTTGCTCTTTTTCTCTTTTCCATAGATGTAGTCCTCCTTAAGGATGTGCTGGCGAGAAAAACCAGCCCAAAAGTATTTACCTTTATTTTTGTGTATCCACAGCTATTGACTTTTCTTTAATATAAGAAATCCCAAATGGGGAGGCATTAAAGTCTCATGTGGCAGTTACATAAAAAGGCATAACATTATTATACCATAAATTAACAAAAAGACAATATGTTATGTAAAACTATTTAGAGTATTGCATAAAATTATTTGAATATAGTATATGAAGTTAAAGCAGTAAAAGGTAGAATTAATAATAAAACAGATAAATAAAAACTCGGCATAAGTCGAAAAGACCATTGCCGAGTTTCCCATTTTGTAAAAAAACAGTTTAGACCAAAACGGTCAAAGATTTATGGGTAAATCTTTTTGATGTGCAAGAGTAGAAAACAAAAAATCAATTAATCATACCTGTGATTTTGTAATATTTTCTAAACTCTTTTACAGACATACGGAAGCCGGAAGCCTGCACCAAATCTGTGACCACAAAGCAGTCACCTAAATACAGTTTGCTAACCTGTGTTAGGACAGATTCATCCTGTACCAGAATATAGTAACCTTTCTTATCACGGCCGTCTGGCTTAAGAGCAGCCATAACAGAGGTGGTAACAGTAACTACGTAATAGCCCGATTTCTCAGGTTCAACGTGTGTCTGGATTTCGGAAGCGCTTTCCAAAAGAATTGGCTTCAGCTTTTCTGCTTGATCCGAAGGCCAATTATACTCAGCATTGTTGTTAAGGCGCTGGAATGCTATTTCGGAATTGTAGAACAGAAAATCGTACAGCCCCTTGGCGTTCAGGACCTTGGTTTCACCAATGACCCGTACGACAGCGACTTTGGTCTGCGGAACAACCTGAAACTCTGGATAGGAATCCCGAGTTCTAATGCTAACGAAACCATTATCTGAAACTTTAACAATTCCATCTAAAGGTTTGAGTTTGCCTACAGGACCGAGACCAAATTCTGCGACCAGTAATTTGGTTGCGTGGTAGAAACCTTTGAAGCGAGTTGCTTCGCGTATGAGTAAGATATTTTTCTCATTCATGGGTGTTATACCTCCTTAAGGGTGTGCTGGCGAGAAAAACCAGTAAAAAGTATTTACCTTTATTTTTTGTATCCACAGCTATTGACTTTTCTTTAATATAAGAAATCCCAAATGGGGAAGCATTAAAGTCTCATGTGGCAGTTACATAAAAGGTATATCAATATTATAACATAAAATAGCAAAAAATCAATAGTTTATGTAAAGTATTCTACATAGACTGTATATTTTTATAAAACATAAACCAAGAAAATAAAATAATTTTTTTAAAAAATGTTGAAATGAATAAATAAAAATGATAAAATATTCAAAGTTAAATATAAAAAAATGTTGATTAGGACATAGCTAAATAATCTCTTATTTTAGTGAGATAAGGATAGTGAAAACTTATTAATAATATTATTTAGTTCCTACCTATGAATGAAATAGAAAACTATTTCCGGTTAAATATCGTTAAAATGAAAAAGTTAAATAGAGGATGGTACCGTGTAAAAGCACGCCTTATGGTACTATCCTTTTTGTATTTATAATATATTTTAAACATAATTTATTATAAAAATATAAATAAAAGGAGCAAAATAAAATGAGAGTATCAAAAATGGGAATGAAAAATGTAAAATTAAGTAATTTAGATGAAATGTATCCAGCACAAGATATATTAATTCAAACAAATCAAGTGAAACAATATGGAAGTCGGAGTATATGCATATGACAATATTCCATTAAAAGTACAAGATAATATAGAAGAAATTATAAAAAAAGCATTTCAATAGAGCAGATTGTATAGAAGTACAAATGCCATTATTACAACAAGAAGAACTTTGGAAAAGATCTGGAAGATTTGATAAATATATAGAAGAAGGTGTTATGATGACATCAGAAACAGACAAAGGAAACTATTGCTTAGCACCGACTGCAGAAGAGGCAATAACAGCCTTTGTTGAAAATAGAGTAACATCACATAAACAATTACCAGTAATTTTTTTATCAAATAGGACCAAAATTTAGAAATGAAATTAGAAACAGAGGATATTTATTAAGAGGAAAAAGAATTCTTAATGTTTGATTTATATAGTTTTGATAAAGATGAAGAATCTATGATGGAATCATATAAAAAAAATAAGAGATACATATTTTAAAGCATTTAAAGAATTAAAATTAGATATAGTAGCAGTAGCAGCAGATAATGGAGCTATGGGTGGAAAAAATTCAGAAGAAATAATGGCTTTATCTAGAATAGGAGAAGATACAATACTTTTTGACTCTGAAACAAAGCAAGGACTAAATATAGAAGTATTAGAAAAAGAAAATGCAGAAGAATATTTAAATGAAACATATGGAATTAGTGATATTAAAAAATTAAAAGAACAAAAAGCAGTAGAATTAGGACATATTTTTGCTCTTGGAACAAAATATTCAGAATCTATGGAAATTAATTTTATAGATAATGAAAATAAAAGCAAACCATTTTATATGGGATGTTATGGAATAGGGGTTAGCAGAGTATTAGGATTAATGTATGAAAACAATGTAATAAAAGAAAATGATAAAGTAGTAGGATTTTCATTACCTATATCAGTTACACCATATTATGTATATCTTATTAGTAATGATAAGAAAAAAGAGCAATTGGAAAGCTTATACCAAGAATTTAATAATAGAGATATAGAAGTAATTATAGATGATGTGAAAGGTTCTATAGGAGAAAAAATAAGAAATGCAAAAATACTTGGAATTCCATATATAGCAATTATGGGAAATAATACAGAAGAAGGATACATAGAATTAGAAAGAACAAAAGATGGAAAGAAGAAAATTTTAAAATTAGAAGAATTAATAAAAAGAAGTAGAAAATATGAAATATAGCAAAGAAGATATTGAATTTTAAGTAAAAAGAATAACAGCAAAGAAGATATTATTAAATTATTAGTAAATAAATAATAATTTTATATCTTCTTTTTTTTACTAAATTTGCAAAAACAAAAACAAGAAAAGGACACAATTTATATATAAAATAACAATAATCAAAAAAAAGAAAGGAGGATACATAAAGATAAATAAAGTAAAATAATATAGTTAAGGAAGTTAAATAATAGATAATAAAAATAAATTAATATAAGAAAGGTAAATTTATGGAGAAAGAAAATAGCTTGTTAAAACAAGAATTATCATTAGATGGTAAGGATGTAGAAATTAAAAGTGAAACTTTTGAAAAATTAATGTTTTTATATTCAGCAGCATTAAAAAAGTAGAAACAGAAGTAGATATTTTAAAAGATGAATTCAAATATTTATATAATTATACATTAATAGATCATGTGACAACTAGAATAAAAAAACCAGAAAGTATATTAAATAAAATGAAAAAAAAAAAGTGCAATATGAACTATCAGAATTTAATAGAGGAAATTAGTGATGTTGCAGGATTAAGAATTATATGTCCAGTAAAAGATGATGTGTTTTCTATAGTAAATTTAATAAAAAGCTATCCTGAGTTTAAAGTTTTAAAAGAAAAAGACTATATAACAAAACCAAAGCAAAGTGGATATTCTAGTTATCATTTAATAATAGATGTTCCTGTTAATGTAGCTGGAAAAATTATATATGTAAAAGTAGAAATTCAAGTAAGAACAATGGCAATGGACTTTTGGGCGAGCTTAGAACACGAAATAAAATACAAAACAGATAAAAAAATTACTAAAAAATGTCTAAGGAATTAATTCAGTGTGCAAAATTGATTAATAAAATGGATTTACAAATGACTAATATGGCTAAAAAGATAAAAAACTTATTATTCATATAGAAAATAAAGCAAAAAATGCTGAAATTTTTAAAGATATAAATATTATATATGTTTCATATACAGGAGATGTAATTTTACAAAAAAACATATAATATGCTATAATAATTAAAGAAACACTTGTTTCTGATGATGCGAGGAACAAAAATATTGGAGGAAAAAAACGACATGAAGAAGACTATTTACATCATCATGGCATTGATTGTTGCTTTTTGCACAAATTTATTTGCCACATCCGTATCCACCACTGTTTCTGCTGCAGAAGCTAACACTGCTGTAGTAGCATACGATTTGAACAACGATTGCGTTGTAAACGCAATCGACCTGGCAATTCTGAAGCAGTATCTGATTAAGGAAGGAGGTGAAACTTCTTCTTACCACATTGCCGATGCAGTAAAGCTGAAAAAGTTTTTGCTCGGTGATTTGGAAACCTCTGGCGAGAAACTTGCAAAGCCGGCTGTGAGATATTCTTTCACAAACTCTGTGACTGATGAGGAAATATGGTTTGTAAGAAATCAACTCACCAATACAGAGAATACATCGATTACATATTCGAGTGGCCACATGGTTATCGAAAATGAGATGGAAATCATGTATATCGAAATCACAGAAGACAACCATTCGCGAGCAGAAAATACAATTGTTACCGTTGTCACAGATAGCGGGGAGACGATTTATGTATTTCTCGATGAAAACTCTTGCTTGAAGGTAAAAACAGACAATACTTACATGATTAAGCCCGCAGAACTTTTGAAGGTTACAGCAATGCAGCCGACAGAAGAAAACGAGGCGAGACTTTTAAAGTATTTTTGCTTCCGGAGAAATCAAAAAGGTTTGGACCGATGTTGACGAAGTTACGTTAATGTTCGAAACAAAGGATGCAGAAATGTATTTGGAGTTTGAGAGAGGAACAGACGAAATTGATCCGAGCGGAAATGCTTTCGTAATTATTGCATCTGCGCAGTTTGTTAAGGAAGACACAAACACCACAATCACGTATCAGTTGTTTAAAAATGCCAATGGCTTCTCTTTGGGAGCTGTTGCGTAAGTACTGAAAAAAGAAAAATAAGCTATAAACCTTAAACCTTGTTCTATTCGCATCGAAGCTGTGGGAGAAATTCTCACAGTTTATTTTTTTTTATTTATTTTTCTTATGCAGATGTAAAAAATTAATTATATTGCAATTGACAATATAGTATTAGAATGTAATAATTATATTGTTATAAAAATAGAAAGGAGAAGTATGTTTTTTTATATCATACTTAAAAAACAATGGAAGCTAAAGAAAATTTAAAAAATCTCACAAGAGGATTTAGAAAAAAGCTAATATGATAATAAGAGAAATACAAAACTATTATCAAAAAAAGATTGTTGGTCAAACAAGATTGGGACTATCACTATTAACTTCATTAATTGCAAATGGTCATATATTATTAGAATCTGTTCCAGGTCTTGCAAAAACAACAGCGGCGAAAGTATTAACAGAAGCTGTTTCAGGAAAGTTTTCTAGAATACAATGCACTCCAGACTTATTACCAAGTGATATAATAGGAACACAAACTTTTAATTATGGAACAAACAATTTTGAAACAAAATTAGGTCCTGTATATGCAAATTTTGTTTTATTAGATGAAATAAATAGATCAAGTGCAAAAACACAAAGTGCAATGCTAGAAGCAATGCAAGAGCGTCAAACAAGTATAGGTGGCAAGATATTTAAAATGCCAGATGTTTTTATAGTAATTGCTACACAAAATCCAATAGAGCAAGAAGGAACATATTTATTATCAGAAGCACAATTAGATAGATTTTTTGCTAAAAGAAAAATTAGACTATCCAACAAGAGAAGAAGAATTAGAAATATTAAATAGATTAGAAAGTGGTACATTTTCTAAAGGAAAATCTGTTGTAAAACTAGAGGATATTATATATTTACAAAATCTAGCCAAAAAGGTATATATAGATGAATCAATAAAAAAATATATTATTAATATAATAGCTGTAACAAGAAATCAAAGGAAATAATACCAAGAAGTTTGGCTCAATATGTAACATTAGGTTCTAGTACAAGAGGAGCAATAGCGTTTATGGAAGTTGCAAAAGCAATAGCTTTAATAAATGGAAGAAGTTATGTAGTTCCAGATGATGTAAAATTGTTAAGATATAATGTTTTAAGACATAGAATATCTTTAAACTTTGCAGCAATAGCAGATGATGTTGAAGTTGAAACTATAATAGATGAGATAATAGGAGCAATAAAAACGCCATGATAATGAATTATATAAATAAAATAAAAACAAATATAACTATAAATACAAATAAAAAACATCAAATTTGTTAGATGGTTCATATGTATCTATTTATAAAGGAAGAAGTATGAATTTTGAAGATCTTAGAGAGTATGTTGTAGGAGATAATATAAAAGATATAGATTGGAAAGCTTCTGCAAGAAGCAGAAATTTACTTGTTAGAAGATATATTGCAGAAAAGAAACATAATGTAATGCTAGTGTTTGACACAGGTAAAAAATGATAGCAAACACAAAAAAGCTCTCGAGGTAAAAAAAGATGTTGCTTTGTATTCGGCAGGTACACTTGCTTATCTAGCAAATAAAAATGGAGATTATGTTAGTTCTTTATATAATAATAATGGATTAATTAAGTTTTTTCCATTTAGATTTGGTTTGTACAATATAGAAAATATATTATCTAATTATGATAATGATATGCAAGATAGTAATGATACAAATGTAGAAAAAACATTAGATTATATAAGTAAATTTATAAAAAGAAGAATGATTATTTTTATAATTACAGATATTTCAGGAATGGAACAAATAAGTGAAGTTGTATTAAAAAAATTAACAGTGTGGCATGATATAATGCTTATAAATATAAGTGATGCAGATATAACAGGAAAAGATGTATATGATATAGACGAATCTTTATATATTCCAGAATTTGTTTTACAAGATAAAGAACTTCAAAAAATAGAAGAAAGAAGAAAAAAAAAGAGAAGTATATATAAACTCTATAAATAAATTTAAAAAGTATGGAATTATAACAACAACAATAGATAGTACAAAAGAAATTCCTATAAAAATAATAGATTTATTAGAAAGGCATAAGTATGGAGGTATCCGTTAATTTACAAGAACCATTTTCATATTCTATTATTCCAATGATAGTTATTATAATACTAACTTTTGTTATAGCTATATATATAATTGTAAAGGCATGTAATAAAGTGAGAAAGGAAAAAAACAAATATTACCAAAATAAAATATGAAAATGTAAATAATATAATTGAAATTAAACAAAAATACATAAAAATATTAATAGATTTAGAGAAAAAAATTAGATAATAACAATATTTCTATAAGAGAGGCATATCAAAAACTAAGTAGTACTATTAGATATTTCGTTTATGAAGTAACTAATATTAAAGTTCAAAATTATACTTTGCAAGATATAAAAAAAAATTAGATATGCCAATATTATATGAGTTGGTAGAGGAATATTATGTTCCAGAATTTTCTGAAAAATCTATAGGAAATATAAAATTGTCTATAGAAAAAAACAAGAAAGGTAATAGAAAAATGGATTTAACATATCCTTTTTGTTATATGTATAGGTATACTAGTTATAACATTATTAATAATATGTAAATTTAACAAAAAAGACCAATATAAAAATGGAAAAAAAAGTTGCTAATACTAAATATGTAAAAGATGATCCATATTATAAAAAAAAGATGAAACAATATAAAATATATTCTATAGCAATAAAAGTAATATGCTTATTTTCAATATTGTTATCATTTATTCTTTTATCAAGGCCAACTTCTATAGAAACGGTAGATAATAGCAAAATATAGTAGAGATATAATTTTATGTATGGATGTATCTACATCGGTAAATGAACTTAATAAAGAATTAGTAAAGAATTTGAAAGAAACAGTTAAAGAGTTAAAAGGTGAAAGGTTTGGATTTCAATTTTTAACACATCATCTGTATTATTGGTACCATTAACAGATGATTATGAATATGTACTTAATGCATTAGATACTATTGAACAAAGTATTGAAGCTTCAGAAAGTAGTAAGTATGATAATGATACAATAGTTTACTAAATTATATAAGAAGCGGTACATTAATTGGAAACGAAGAAAAAGGAAGTTCCATTATAGGAGATGGACTTGCATCTTGTGTATATAACTTTTCTAATTTAGAAGAAAATAGAAGTAGAACAATTATATTTTCGACAGATAATGCTTTACAAGGAACAGCTACTGTTAGCTTGCAAGAAGCGGCAAAAATCAGTAAAAATAAAAATATAACAGTTTTTGGAATAGGAACAAAGAATATGTCGGAAGAAGATAAAAAAGATATGAAAAGTGCAATAGAATTAACAGGAGGGACTTTTTTATACAGAAAATTCATCAGGAACGGTTAATGATATTGTAAAAAATATAGAAAAAAAAGGAAAAAGTTTGATTAAAGATCAAAAAATAACAAGAAAAATAGACATACCTAAAATACCATTTATTATACTTATTATATCTATTTTAGGAATGTGTATATTAAATAAAAAAATGAAAGTGTAGAAAAAGACTATGATAATATTTCCAATAATCCCCATATGGCTTATGGGAATTTTATGTATTATACTTCTTATTATGAGAAGAAAAAATAAATATGCGTATATAAGGCAAATATTAATTGTAATTTTATTATTTGTAATTAATCTTAGAATAATGATTCCATCATCTGATGTTAAAGTTCAAACAAATAATTTTGATGTATTGTTTGTTATAGACGAAACAATAAGTATGCTTGCAGAAGATTATAATGGAAATAACACAAGATATGAAGGAGTAAAAAGAAGATTGTAAATATATTATTAATGAATTATATGGAGCAAGATTTTCTGTAATTAAATTTAATAATACATCACAAATAATAACTCCATATACAAAAGATGCAGAGTTAACTATAGAAACAATAAATGCACTAACTCCAGTAGATGAACTATATGCAAGAGGAAGTTCTTTAAATGTTTCTATAGATGATATAAAAAAAGCTCGCTAGAATCTTCTAGTAAAAAAAGAAGACAGAAAAAGAATTTTATTTTTATAAGTGATGGAGAAATAACAAGTGAGGAAAAATTAAGTTCTTTTTCAAGTATTAAAAAAATATGTAGACGATGGTGCTGTATTAGGATATGGGACAAGTAGCGGTGGAAAAATGAAAATAACAGACAGTCTGACAAAAACAGAAAATTATATTCAAGATAGAACTAGTTATCCATATAAAGATGCAATATCAAAAATAGACGAAAATAATTTGAAAAAAATATCTGAAGATATTGGAATTGACTATATAAACATGCAAAATAGCTCAAATATAAAAAAGAAAAAATAAAAAGATAAAGAAAAGTGCAAAGACTGATTTATCAGATTCTGACAAAAGTTTATATAAAGATACATATTTTATATTTGTAATACCTCTTTGTATATTACTAATATATGAATATATAAATTATAAAAAGGAGAATATTTTTATGAAAAAAGAGTTATTGCAGTTTTTATAATATTTGTAGTAATATGGCTCAAATTAATTTGCACATATTCAATAAATGAAATTTTATAATGCAATATAATGCAAAAAATATGAAGAAAATTTTGTAAAAAGCTATTTATTGGGAACTTTTAGAGCCATATATTGCGCATTATAATTATGGAAATGTATTATATAAAAATAACAATTATGACAAAGCAATTGAAGAATATAATAAAGCCCTAAAACTATATCCTAAACATGATAGAGAATGCAAAATAAGAATTAATTTAGCTTTGGCTATGTTAAAAAAATAGATGAAAAAAGATGAAAGCGAAGACAATAAAAAACAACATTATCAATTTTAAATTCTGCAAAGAGGTACTATTTGAACATGGGTGTGCAAATAGAGATGATAATAATGGACATAATGAAGATGCAGAAAAATTAAAAAAGAAATAGAAGAAAAAAAGAAAATGAATTATTAGAAAAAGCAAGAAACTAAGCAAGAAGATAATAAAAAGAAGAAAAAAGAAAGAAGAAAACAAACAAAGCACAAACGAGTCAGAAGTTGAAGAAAAGTTAAAAGAAATTCAAAAAGAAGTAATAAAAGAAAGACAAAATAAAATGGAACGTACAGAAAAAATGCAAAATTATACATATTATCCAGGAAAAAAAAAATGGTAGATGCAAATATATTTAGGATTAAAAAATTACATAGTAAAAAAAATAGACTCCTTGACAAAATTGTAATATATTATAAAATAATTACTCTGACAAAGCTATGTAAATGCAAAAATAACATTAAATTTATATTATCATAGACAAATCAATGTCAATGATAATTATTATTAATGGACAACACATAAAAATGTGTTGTTCTTTATATTGCAGAAAATTTAAGATTATATTTTTGGCAGTATATAATTTTTCATATTTAATTTGCTAAAAGTGTAATTATATATGAAATAACTAAAAATAAAGGCAAAAATCTAAAAATTTAAATAGTACTAAAATATAGTAACTGTTATTATTTTTTATTTTGCTAAACCAATAATAATGATAAAAACAAAAGGAGGAAAAAATGGAAAAAAGTAGATTTAGGAAAAGAAAAAATTAGTAAATTATTGTTATCATTTTCAGTTCCATGTATTATATCATTAATAGTAAATGCATTATATAATATAGTGGATCAAATATTTATAGGATGGGGAGTTGGATATTTAGGTAATGGTGCGACAAATGTTGTATTTCCAATAACTGTAATTTGTCTGGCTTTTGCATTAATGTTTGGTGATGGCTCATCAGCATATTTAAGTTTGAAGCTTGGAGAAAATAAAAAAGAAGAAGCAAAAAAGGAGTATGTAATGGAATTCTTGCATGTGCTATTATTTCAATAATATTATGTGCGATAATATTAATATTTTTACCACAGTTGTTAAATATATTTGGCTGTACAGATTCATTAAGACAGTATGCATTAGATTATGGCTTTGTTATTGCACTTGGAATTCCTTTTATGATGATAGGAACTACGCTAAATTCTATAATTAGAGCAGATGGATCACCAAAATATTCAATGGTGTCAATGGTTATAGGTGCTATTATTAATATAATATTAGATCCAATTGCAATTTTTACTTTTAATATGGGAGTTAAAGGTGCAGCAATTGCAACAATAGTTAGTCAGATTGTTAGTTTTATAGTAAATATAATGTACATAAAGAGATTTAAGTCAATAAAAGTAGATAAAAAAAGCTTTTAAATTTGAATTTTTAAGAGCAAAAACAGTCGCAATGCTTGGAGTTTCATCTTTTATAACACAAATGGCAATTGTAATTGTAATTTGTGTTCAAAATAAACTATTTAAAAAATACGGAGTAAATAGTAAATTTGGTGCTGATATTCCTATTACTGTTCTTGGTATAGTTATGAAAATTAATCAGATTTTATCAAGTATAATAATTGGAATTGCAGCAGGAAGTCAACCAATTGTTGGTTTTAATTATGGAGCTAGAAAGTATAAACGTGTAAAAAGAAACTATAAAAATAGTATTAATATCAAGTTTGTGTGTTTCTTGTATTGCTTTTATATTATTCCAAACAATACCAGAAAAATTAATTAGCATATTTGGATCTGGTGATGAGCTATATAATGAATTTGCTTGTTTAGCATTTAGAGTTTTCTTAATGTTAACATTATTTAATGGAATTCAAATAGCATCAGGAATTTTCTTCCAAGCAATAGGAAAACCAGCAAAATCAGCGTTTTTAACACTATCAAGACAAATACTATTCTTTACATCAGCAGCAATTATATTATCTAATACATTTGGCGTAATGGGCGTTTTATATGCAGGACCTGTAGCAGATGGAATAGCATTTTTAGTGTCAGCAACATTATTAATATTTGAAAGAAGAAGCTTAAATAAAAAGGAAAAAGAAGAAGTTTCAAACACAGAAAACAATGTAACAGAAAATATTGGTATTAACCAATCTACAAATAAAAATATTATTATAACTATAGCAAGAGAATATGGTTCTGGTGGTAGATATGTTGGAAAATTGCTATCAGAAAAGCTTGGAATTAAATTATATGATAAAAGTTTAATTTCATTAGTTTCTGATGAAAGTGGATTATCTGCAGAGTATATAGAAGAAAATGAACAAACAATAAATGGAAAATTATTAGCTAATTTTAATTCACAATATTACAATAATTTAAGCAATGATGACAATTTATTTATTGCTGAATCTAACGCTATAAAAGAAATTGCATCAAAAGAGTCTTGTATTATAGTTGGTAGATGTGCAGATTATATATTAAAAAATAATGACAATGTATTTAGTGTATTTTTTATATAATAGTGATGAATCAAAAAGTAAATAGAGCAGTGAAATACTATGGTTTAAATGAAAAAAATGCTTTAAAAGAAATTCAAAAAATAAATAAATCAAGAGAAAATCATTATAAATATTATACGAATAAAAAATGGAGAGATATGAGTAATTATAGTTTGGCAATTAATGTAGATACATTTGGAGTAGAAAAAACAGCAGACATCATAAAATAAAAATAATTTAATTTTAATTACGGTTTAAAAAGAAAAAAAAGTAGAAATTTTATAGTTACAAAAATTTAAAGAGATAGTGGTTTTGGTGTAAACTACTAGTATATAAAATTTCGAAATACACTTCTTATAGTAATATAACGTTAGCAACGAATAGCTATAAATAAGGCAATATATATTGTAAATAAAGGTGGTACCACGAGTTTAAATCGTCCTTTAAAAGGATAATTTAAACTCTATTTTTTTATGTAAATTAACATATAAAAAAATATATACTGCACAAAAATATGGTTAATTAGTTTATGGATGTAAATAATTATAAAGGATAGGAGGATTATTATGACATTATTTGAAGAATTAAAATGGAGAGGAATAATAAAAGATATTTCTAGTCCAGAGTTAGAAAAAAAAATTAAATGAAGGTGGATTAACTTTTTATATAGGAACAGATCCAACAGCTGATAGTTTACATGTAGGACATTTATCTAGTTTTTTAATTTCAAAAAAAGATTGAAAGATGCAGGACATCATCCAATATTATTAGTAGGTGGCGGAACTGGAATGATAGGGGATCCAAGACCAACAACAGAAAGAGCAATGATAGGAAAAAGAAGAAGTAACTAAAAATTTTAATAGTTTAAAAAAACAAGTAGAAGAAATATTTGGATTTGAAGTAGTAAACAACAACGATTGGTATAAAGATATAAATGTATTGGATTTCTTACGAGATTATGGTAAATACTTTAATGTAAACTACATGCTTGATAAAGACATTGTTAGAAGAAGATTAGATACAGGAATTACTTATACAGAGTTTTCATATATGATATTGCAAGCATTAGATTTTAAACATTTACATGAAGAAAAAAGGTGTAGACTTGCAATGTGCTGGCTCAGATCAATGGGGAAATATTACAGCACGGAATAGATTTAATTAGAAAATCTACAGGAGATGAAGTGTATGGTTTCACAATGCCACTTGTAACAGATTCTCAAGGCAATAAATTTGGAAAAAGTGAAGGAAATGCTTTATGGTTAGATAAAAATAAAAACATCAAGTTATAAGTTATATCAATTCTTTGTAAATGTTGAAGATTCAATGGTTATAGATTACTTAAAAATTTACACATTCTTATCAAAAGAAGAAATAGAAGAGCTTGAAAAGAAAAATAATGAACATCCAGAATTAAGAGAAGCACATAAAAGATTGGCAAAAGAAATAATTACTTTCTTACATGGAAAAGATGAATATAACAAAGCAGTTAAGCTTGCAGAAAGTTTATTTAATAACAAATTTAAAGATTTATCAAAAGAAGATATAGTAGAACTTTTTGGAAATCAAGATACAAAAAGAAGTGAAAAGCAATGTAAATATAATTGATTTTATTACAGAAATAGGAGCTGTAAAAAAGTAAAAGAGAAGCAAGAGAATTTATTACAAATGGAGCAATATCTATAAATGGTGAAAAAGTTGACAGCATAGAAACTTTAATAAATGATGATATGTTTATAGATAATACATATATAGTTGTTAAACGAGGAAAGAAAAAATTATTATATAGGCCAAAAAATAAATTAATTAACTAAATACACCCAAAAAAAAAAGAAAGGATATATTTTTAACAAAATAAAAGTGTTAAATAATAAATATAAACTTTCTCTTTCTAAGGGTGTTTTTTGTAGATCTAACAACTCTCAAAAAAAAAAAACATAATAAGTTGACGTGCATAGAAATTATTTTTCAGTTATGTTAAATTTATAGCCAATAAATATATGTTAGTTAAAGTAAATAGCTTGATAATCTTGGAAAATAAAAAGTATAATTATAATGATTTATAAAAAAGCTGTTTTTTATAAAAAAATGTGTTATAATAGTTAAATATTAAATAAAAAGAAAAAATAGAGGTGAAAAATATGGGAAAGCCAACTGTAGCAATTGTAGGAAGACCAAATGTAGGAAAGTCAACATTTTTTAATTATATAGTAGGAAAAAGGATATCAATTGTAGAAGATACTCCAGGAGTTACAAGAGACAGAATATATGCAGAAGCTAATTGGAGAGGCAGAAATTTTACTCTTATAGATACAGGAGGAATTGAGCCAGAATCAGAAGATATAATTATTTCTCAAATGCGCGATCAAGCAGATATAGCAATAGATATAGCAGATGTTATTGTTTTCATAACTGATATAAAACAAGGAATTACAGCAGCAGATGAAGACATTGCTTTAATGCTTAAGAAATCTAAAAAACCAATAGTTTTGGTATGTAACAAAGCAGATAATTTTGGAAAAGTTACAGATGATATTTATGAGTTTTATAATTTGGGAATAGGAGAACCTTATGCAGTTTCTTCTGTTAATGCAATAGGAATAGGAGATGTGCTAGATGCAATTTATGAACACTTTCCAGAGAAAAAGATTTAAATGAAGATGATGATACTGTTATAAAAGTAGCAATTATAGGTAAACCTAATGTAGGAAAGTCATCATTAGTAAATAAAATTTTAGGAGAAAATAGAGTAATTGTTAGTAATATTGCAGGAACAACAAGAGACGCAATAGATTCTTCTTTTGAAAACGAATATGGAAAATATATATTTTTATAGATACAGCAGGAATAAGAAGAAAAAAGTAAAGTAAAAAAAAATTTAGAAAAAGATACAGTGTAATGCGTTCACTACTTGCTGTAGAAAGAGCAGATGTATGCATTTTAATGATAGATGCAAATGAAGGTGTAACAGAGCAAGATGCCAAAATTGCAGGAGAAGCTCATGAAGCCGGAAAAGGAATAATTATAGCTGTAAATAAATGGGATGAATATGAAAAAGAAAATGGAACTTTAGAAAAATATAAAAAAGAAGTATATTCAAAATTATCTTATTTATCATATGCACCTATGATATTCATATCTGCTAAAACAGGTCAAAGAGTAAATAAATTATATGAACTAATAAATACAGTAGCAAATCAAAATGCCATGAGAATTTCTACAGCAGTTTTAAAACCAAGTTCTAAATGAAGCAATAGCAATTGTGCAACCACCAACAGATAAAGGAAAAAGATTAAAAATATATTATATGACTCAAGGATCAACAAAACCACCAACATTTGTTGTTTTTGTTAATGATAAAAAATTATTTCATTTTTTCATATGAGAGATATTTAGTAAACCAATTAAGAAAAGAGTTTGTATTAACTGGGACACCAATAAGGATGATTGTAAGAGAAAAAAAAGGAAAAAAAGATTTATAAAAAACTATTAGATAAAAAAGAAAGGCGGGAAAGTTTTATGGGAGCATATATAGCTATAGCAATTATTGCATATGCAATAGGAAGTATTAATTTTTCAGTAATTTTCAGTAGAAAATTTGCAGGATTTGATGTTAGAGAAAAAAGGTAGTGGAAATGCAGGAACAACTAATATGTTAAGAACAGTAGGAAAAAAAAAGCAGCAGTAATTACACTTGTTTGTGATATATTAAAAGGAATTGTTTCAATATTAATTGCATTACTAATAGGATATTTTGTAAAGGATGTAAATAAAGCAATACTAGTTCAAATAGCAGGATTTTTTGCAATATTTGGACATACTTTTCCAATATTTTTGAATTTAGAGGAGGAAAAGGAGTTGCAACAGCATTAGGAGTAATATTATTAACAAATTGGCAAATAGGATTAATTTGTTTAGCCTTTGCGCTTATATTAATAATTATAACAAAAATGGTATCATTAGGTTCTATAATGGCCGCTATATTATTTCCAGTTTTAACTATATTTATTCAAACAAATTATATAGAACCAGGAAATTATATTATTTTTGGTATAGCAGTAGGTTTACTTGTTGTATTTAATCATAGAAAAAATTTAAAAAGAATATTAGAAGGAAATGAGAATAAAATAAGTTTTAAAAAATAAACATAAGATAATATGGAGGAAATAAAAATGAAAAATATATCAATAATAGGAAGTGGAAGCTGGGGGAATTGCTTTAGCCATTCATTTAGCTAAAATGGGAAACAAAGTAAAAGTATGGTCTTTTTCAGCTAAAGAAGAAGCAGATTTAATTAATAACGAAAAAAAATGCAAATTTTTACCAGAAGTTAATTTACCAGAAGGAATTACATGTTTTACCAATATAGAAGAATCTTTAAAAGATACAGATGTTATATTACATGTAACACCATCAAAATTTGTAAGAAATACTATAAAACAATATAAGCAATATATAAAAAATCAACCTGTAATAATGTGTTCAAAAGGATTTGAAGCAGGAACTTTAAAAACATTAAGTCAAGTTATAGAAGAAGAAATTCCAAATGTAAAAACAGGTATTTTATCAGGACCAAGTCATGCAGAAGAAGTGGCTCTAGGAATTCCAACAGCGATTGTTATTGCATCAAAACATGAAGATGTAAAAAAGATATACAAGATTTATTTATGAATAAATGTATGAGAATTTATACATCAAATGATGTTACAGGTGTAGAAGTAGGAGCAGCGTCTAAAAATATTATTGCTTTTTGTGCAGGAATAGCAGCTGAAATTGGTCTTGGAGATAATACATTTGCAGCATTAGTAACAAGAGGATTGGTAGAAATAAAAAGATTAGGTTTAGCTATGGGAGGAGATATTAATACTTTTTATGGATTATCTGGTCTTGGAGATTTAATTGTAACATGTTTAAGCGAACATAGTAGAAAAATAGGAGAGCAGGAAGATTAATTGGAAGAGGTTTAAGTGTAGAAGAAGCTAAAAAAAGAAATTGGAATGACAATAGAGAGTATTGATAATATAGAAGTAGCATATGAACTTTCTAAAAAATACAATGTAGAAATGCCAATAGTTAATGCTGTATATGATGTACTTTACAATAATTTGAAGCCTCAAAAAGCAGTAGAAATGTTAATGACTCGTGAAAAAAAATGTGAATAAAAAAATAAAATTTTATAATAATAATACATAATAACTATAAAAAGGAGGAATCCTATAATGAACTTTTTAGATAAATTAGGTCAAATTTCAAGTCAAACATATAAGTATACACAAGAAAAAACAACTAAAATTGCAAAAATTGCAAAACTAAAAGCTTTAATGAATGAAGATAAGCAAAAAAGTAGAAGATTTATATAATGAAATAGGAAAAAAAAGTTATATGAAAATCATGTAAGAGCAGAAAAAAATAGATATAGTTTCAAAAATAGAAGATATATGTAAAGAAATTGATGCATATGCAGATGAAATAGAACTTACAAGAAAAAGAAATTTTGAAACTAAAAGATTTAAAACAATGTAAAAAAATGCAGTTATGAAATGGAGCTCGAATATAAATTTTGTCCTAATTGCGGAGAAGGACAAAAAAAGAGGTATTAGAAAATAAAGAAGAAAATAGTGAAAATGTATCAAATGTTAAAAAAGAAAATGAAGAAGATAAATAATTAAAAAGAGGAAATTTATGAAGTTAGTAGTTCAAAGAGTAAAAATGCAAATGTATCTATAGAAAATAATATAGTAGGAAAAATTAATCAAGGTTTTGTGGTTTTGTTAGGTGTTAGTAATGAAGACACAAAAGGAAATGCAGACTATTTAGTAAAAAATTATTAAATTTGAGAGTTTTTTCAGATAATGATGATAAAATGAATCTATCAATTAAAGATATAGAAGGAGAACTTTTAATAGTTTCTCAATTTACATTATATGCAAATTGTAAAAAGGAAATAGGCCATCTTTTTATTGAAGCTGCAAAACCTGAACATGCAAAACCATTGTATGAATATTTTATAAATGAATGTAGAAAAGAAAATCTAAATGTACAAACAGGAGAATTTGGAGCAGATATGCAGATAGAACTTATAAATGATGGACCGGTAACTATATTATTAGAAAATTAATAAAAAAAAAAAATAAATTTAAAATAGAATATGGATTTATATGTATTTAAAAATCTATATTCTATTTTTTTTAATAAGGAAATCTTTCATATAAATAACGAATAAGTTCGTCAGCATTATCATCTGTAACATTGATAAAACAATCTTTATCAATACTAATCCACATGTTAATTTCATATAAATCATTATTTTTCAATAAAAGCACCTATAATATCAACAATTTCTATTGGGTTTTCAAAATTTTTTTCCCATTCTAAATCATTATCTAATTGCAAATTTTGACCAAGAAAATCATTTAAAAAACGTGAAATTTCTCCTTTTTTTATTACTATATAATCTAACTATAGAATTCATATTAAATCTCCTTTTTTTAGTATTAATATATAGTATATATTTTATTTATATATCTATACAGAGAATAAAAGGTAATTTTTTTGGAATAATATTCTTTGAGGTGATAAATTAGTAATGACAAAATTAAATTTTTTTTAAAAAAATAATTACTACTCTTATAATTATAAGTATTCTTTTTGGATTAACTGGTTGCGGAAAGAAACAAGATGAAGAAGACCTAAAAAAAAAAAAAGTAATGGAAGAAATAGAATATTTAGATACAAAATTTATATCACTTATGAATTTATTTAATAATATATCATTTACTAATTATAAAGTAGTTTCGGAAGAAATTAAAAGTGAGAATAAAAACAGTAGTGGCTCATCATCTGAAGATGGAGAGGGAAAGAATTATCAACAGATAATCAGAAAGATTCTGGAGATAATGAATCTGGAGTAGAAGATAAATCAAATAATGAAGAAAAAAAAAAAAACTTTTAAATTAAGTGAGAATAATATTTTGTCATTAAATTCTAAAGAAAATATCAATTGGGACGAAATAAAAAGTAATGTAGAAAATTTATATACAATATGGGCAACTACAACAATAGATTTAAAAAGTTTAGGAACTAATAATAGTGATATATTAGAATTTAGTAATGAATTAGACAAATTATCAGAAGCTGTTAAATCTGAAGATAAACAAAAATCATTAGAAAGCCTTGCAAAATTATATACTTTTTTTACCTAAATATATGGATGTATGTGCACAAGATGAAATGGGGAAGAGAGTATTACAAACAAAGTCATACTTATTAAATGCATATAGTATGACAGATACAGATAATTGGGAATATATAAAAGAGGAAAATAGGAAAATCTAGAAAAGAATTTGAAATGATAAATGATAATGTAGAAAGTAAAAAAGTGAATATAGATAGAGCATATTTATTTTTAAGAGATTTAGAAAATGGAGTAGAAAAGAAAGATAAAACAATGTTTTTCTAAAATACAAAATGCAATTCAAGAATTAAATATGTTGTAAGTAAAAAACGTAAGTAAACTTTATAGTATACTTACGTTTTTTGTATAGTAAAGACAGATTAATATAATAAATAACTATGTGTGTGAATACATACATTTTTTGATATATAGTATAAAAAAATCTATAAGAGTAGAGTATAACATACAAAAAGAAGTAACCATAATAAGTTGACGCGCATGGAAATTATTTTTTAGTTATGTTAAGTTTAGTGCCAATGTCCAAGGAAACGCGTATAGCAAGGTCGAAAGGCAGCGTACGAGGAAAGTCCGGGCTCCACTAGAGCAATGATGCTGGATAACGTCCAGTGAGGGAAACCTTAAGGAAAGTGCAACAGAAAATAACCGCCAAATAGTATTTGGTAAGGGTGAAAAAAGGTGAGGTAAGAGCTCACCGCCAGTATGGTGACACACTGGGCATATGTAAACCCCATCTGGAGCAACACCGAGAAAAAGAAGGCTAAGACTGCTCGTCATCTTCTTAATTTGGTGGCTTGAGACATATAGTAATATATGTACTAGATAAATGACTATTTCTTGGGACACATGTATATTGTTATAGAAGAAAATACAATTTGTAGATATAAAAATGAAAAAATAAATATCAAAAAGTGTATTTTATTATTTGAATTAGTACTAAAACTTTAGTATATACAAGTTGTTAAAAAACATAATTTTTAAGATAAATAATAAAAACATTTCATTTACTTTATAAAAAATATTATTTATAATAGATGTATATAAATATATAGAAGGAGAAATTATGAAAAATTGGATCTTTTAGAAATAGTACTACAATGTCAAAATATAGAAGAACTAGAAAATAAATTTCAAATGTACAATAGTGAAATAGTAGATTTAGAAAAAGAAACTGGAAGATCAAGATATTACATAATAAAAATAAAGCTTTTAAGTATAATAAATACAACAATACAAGAAGGCAACATGGAAAAATTAAACTTGCTTTTTAAGCAAGCAAAAATAAAAGAAAATTGTGTATCTTACATATTTGAAGATAATAATTATATACAAATGAAAATTTGTAAAAAAATTATTAGTATAAATGATCCTAAAAAAATGGAATATGTAAAATTTTTAATAGAAAACTTAAAACTTACGGCATCTGCAAAAGCTGATTTAATTTGTAATAGCAATTTACTAAATATAGATGAAAAAGTAAAAATGTTAATAAAAAACCCCGACATAATAAAATCTGGAATGGAGGTAATATGTAGTACCATAAATGACATAGCTAGATGTACAAATTTAGTTTTAGCAACATGTGATATTGAGTTTATAAAAGATATAATAGAGAGTAATGAACAATACAAAATTGATAAAACATATATAATAAAAGCTTTAGGAGATAAAAATTATATAAAACAATGTATAGAAAATAGCCAAATATCTGGGATTAACAGAACTTTTTTATTAGAACATCTAAACGATACAGATTATGTAAAACAATGTATAGAAAATAAAGATATAAAAAGTATAAATAGGCTTAAGTTATTAAAAAAAAAATAAATGATAAAAATATATAACTGAATGCATAAAAAGAGGTCATATAAAAACAATTTCAGATTATGAAAAAATAAATTTAATATGTAATATTTATAAAGATTCAAGTTTTGGAGAAATTAAAGATGTTTTATTTAATGAAAATTTAGGATTAAATAGAATTGGTAGATTATCAGTAATTTTAAAATGGACAATCCTGAAAATATAGAAGAATATTTAAAAACAGAAAAAGAAGAACTAAAAAGATTATGAAAAAACGTTTTACAATTTGCAACTGGAAATGCAAACTATTTTGAAACTAATCCTGAAAATAAACAAAGACTTTCAATTCCTCCAAATTTAAAATTTGGGATTGAAATAGAATCACAGGAATAAGGATGTTAAAGAATTTTTTTGAAAAATATATTAGATTTAAAAATAGAAAAATTAAATAATTGGACAGTTGTTAACGATGGAAGTGGAAATGAATTTTCTTCACCAATACTTTCAAATAATAATGAAGGTGTAAATGATATATATAGAACTTGTAATTTTTTAAAAGCAAATAAACAAAAAGTTTCTAGATTAGATGGAGGACATATACATTTTGATGCAGCTTTTATGAAAGATAGAAATGCATATATTAATCTATTAGAGTTGTATTTTAGCACAGAAAAATTACTTTATATTATTAGTAATGAAAAGGGAACAAAACCAAGAGAAGAAACTGTATTAGATTGTGGATATGCTAAACCTTTATCTAAGATGTTTTTTGATAGATGTCAAGAAATGAATGAAGAAGAAATAGAAACATTAAAGTATTTAAATGATAAAGAATTTATTAATAAAATAAAAGTACTTCAAGAAACCAGAAATTTTGGAATAAATTTTAGCAATGTAGATGATGGCTCTAAAATGGATATTAATACAATAGAGTTCAGAATGCCAAATGGTACTATTAATCCAGATGTTTGGATAGAAAATATAAATTTATTTGGAGGAATTATAAAAGTTGCAAATGAATTATCTATAATTCAATCTAAAGATATATTAAGTAAAGAAGAAGAAAGAAAAATCCAAATATTTAATAAAATAAAAGATAGTAATACTAGTGAAAAAGAAAAACTTGAATATTTACTAATATTAGCTATACCTGAAGAAAACAGAGAAATCTATATAAATAGATATATAGTAAATAAAGAATTGCTAAAGTTAACAAGATGAAGAAAGAAATTATGAATTAAATGAATTTATTTATGAAGATACAGTGAATTTAGATATATGGAGACCAACTATAGAAAAAATAGGAAAATATTGTTACGGAACAGATAATCCATATGGAGAGCCTGTAAACGGATGTGATATAAAAAAACACTGCCAATAGAATATATAAAGATTTAGGAAAAAAAGTAAAAAACAAGAAAAAGATAATATAAAAAGATAGATTAAAAAATAGTTATAAGCTATAACAAAATAGTCTATCTTTTTTTATATTATAAGTATAAAAAACAAATGTTTATGCATAATATTAAATAATTAATAATTAAATGTAAAAATTACTTAAGATATATTAAAAAATATGAAAATTATTATATAATTTAATTTTTTAGAAAATATATAATTTAGTTACATATTATTTATTATATTTTGCATATCATTTGGTAAATTTGATATATATGTTACATTCTTTTTGTGTAATAGGATGAATAAAAGAAACTTTATACGCATGCAAAGCTTGTCTATTAATGTCATCAGATTTGGTTCCGTATAATGTGTCAGAAACAATAGGATGACCAATATAGGCCATATGAACACGAATTTGATGAGTTCTTCCGGTTTCTAATAAACAATTAACTAAAGAATATTTTAAATTACTTTTTAAAACTTTATAGTGTGTAATTGCTGTATTTCCGCTTCTTGAAGTCAATACATCTTTCAATAATACTATTTTCTTTTCGTAGCAATAGGGGCATTTATAGTTCCAGAATATAAATCACTACTAAAAGAACCATCACAAATAGCGAAATATTCTTTTTTAAAAGTTTTACTTTTCATTTGCTTTATTAGAGCTTCTTGAACATACTCATTTTTAGCAAAAATAACGATTCCAGAAGTATCTTTATCTATTCTATTAACAGGTCTAATCTTCTTTTTAAAAAGATAGAATCAAAATAATATTTTAAACCATTTGATAAACTATTTTTTATAATGTAACATAGAAGGGTGTACAGGAATTCCACTTGGTTTATTTATAACAATATAAGCATCATCTTCATAAATAATATCTAAATTCATTTTAGTAGGAACTATATTACTATTATCCTCTTCAAAATCTATCAAAACAGAAACTTCATCACCAACATTAACTCTTTCATCTATACGACAAATATTGCCATTTAAAAAAATTTTATTATTTCTTTTTAATTTTAACAATAAACGATCTGAAATTTCAAAATTTACTTTTAAAACCTCCTTAACGTTAAAAAAGAAGTGAATTTGCCGTAAAACACAACTTAATTTCAATTTCATAACCTCCAACTTTAATTTATATTATTATATATAAAAAGTGGATTAAAATCAAATGTGAATAAAATTTGGTTTGAATATATTTTAATAAAAAAAAACATTTATGCTAAAATAGAAAATATAAATAAAATTATTAAAGTAAAAAAGTAGCATGATAGATTATATATAAGACAATGTAAATTAAGAAAGGTAATATAAATATGGAAATATTAAAACCAGTAATTAATAAATTAGAAGTAAATAGAAGTATAGAAAACGCAATAGAGAATAATGAAGATAAAGATATAGAAAATCTAGAATTTAATTGTTGTATAGAACAAAACATAAATACATACAAAATAGAATTTAATAAATGTAAATTTAAAAATTGTCAAATATTAAATTCAGAATTTATAAAAAGTACTTTTAACAGACGTGATATTTGAAGATTAGACTTCTCAAATACAGATTTTAGTGAATCTTATTTAGCAAGAGTAAAATTTATAAATTGCAAATTTATAGGATCTAATTTTTTTCAAATGTTACATTATATAACGTATTAATAGAAAATTGTAATTTTAGTTATATTAACTTATCTGAAGCTACAATGAAAAAAAGTAAAATTTAATAGTACTAATTTAGAATCTAGTAGTATGCAAGAATGTAATCTTAAAGAAACTGCATTTGAAAACTGTAAACTTGTATTATCTAATCTTTTTTAAAACAAATTTAAACAAAATTGACTTTAGAGATAATAATATAAACGGAATATTGAATAATTATAAAATAGAAAGTGTAGATTTAATAATTATCTACACTTTCTAAAAAAATCTAATAAGCATATTTTAATAAGTTATTTTACCAGTTAATAAATCATCATTTTCTATCCAGGAATCAACTAAAATTTCTTCATAATGAGTTTTATCTATTCTAACATATACTCTTTCAATACCAGAATTAATAATTAGTTTTCTACACATTTGACAAGGAGTAGCTCCTTCTTCATAATTACCTGTATCTTTTCTAATGCCTACTAGGTACATATAACCACCAATCATATCTTTGCGAGCAGCACTAAGCATAGCGTTTTGTTCTGCATGAACACTCCTGCAAGCATCATAACCACCATGCCTTAAATCTGGATAAAATTTCTTTTTTACACAATATCCTAAATCTAGGCAATTTTTTCTATTTCTAGGAGCACCAGAATATCCAGTAGATATAATTTCATCGTTTTTTTACTATAATACAACCATAGTTTTTTCTAAGACATGTTCCTCTTTCTAAAATAGTTTCTGCTATATCTAAATAATAGTTTGTTTTATCAATTCTATCCATATTAAATTACCCCTTTAAATTAATTAGTTAATTTGTAATATATTATCACAAATTATAGCATGTGGTCAATGTTTGATAACTTATTATAAAAAGTTAAAATATGCAAAATAAATGTATGTTATATAACAACAATACTAATAAAAACAAAAAAATCTTGTGCTTTTAATATTTTCACTATATAATAATAAAGACATAAAAGTGAAAGGAGAAATTAATATGTCTTTTATAGAAACAATTAAACAAAGAGCAAAACAAGATATAAAAACAATTGTTCTTCCAGAAGGAAATGATATAAGAACAATAGAAGGAGCAAAAAATAGCATTAGAAGAAGGATATGCAAATATTATACTACTTGGAAATGAAGAAGAGATAACAAAAACAGCGAACGAACATAATTTTGATATATCAAAAGCAAAAAATAATAAATCCTTTAAACAGTCCTAATTATGATGAATTTGTAAATAGTTTTTATGAATTAAGAAAAAATAAAGGAATGACTATAGAAAAAAAAAAGAAATAATTAAAGATGAAACATATTTTGGAATGATGATGGTAAAACAAGGATTAGCAGATGGTTTAGTATCTGGAGCTGTACATTCAACAGCAGACACATTAAGACCAGCACTTCAAATATTAAAAACTGCACCAGGAACAAAACTTGTTTCAGCATTTTTTCTAATGGTAGTACCTGATTGCCAATACGGTGAAAATGGAACATTTATATTTTCAGATAGTGGTTTAAATGAATACCCAGATGCAGATGGATTATCTGAAATTGCAATCTCTTCTGCGAAAAGTTTTAGAAAATTAGTTGGAAAAAGAACCAAAAGTAGCAATGCTTTCATATTCAACTTATGGAAGTGCTACATCACCACTTACAGAAAAAGTGGTAGAAGCAACTAAAATTCTAAAAGAAAAAAAACCAGACTTAATCTGTGATGGTGAATTACAATTAGATAGTGCAATAGTACCAGAAATAGCTGCAAGAAAGGCTCCTGGCAGTCCTGTAAAAGGACAAGAAAAATACCTTAATATTTCCAGATTTAGATGCAGGAAATATTGGATATAAATTAGTACAAAGACTTGCTAAAGCTGAAGCATATGGACCTTTATGTCAAGGTATAGCAAAACCGGTAAATGATTTATCAAGAGGCTGTTCAAGTCAAGATATTGCAGGAGTTATTGCATGATAATAGATAGGTTGTCATCGAAGGGATTTTCTAAGTTAGAGTTAGAAAATAATACTAGTGTTAACAATTTAATAGAATTAATCGTTAATGAATTAAAATCAAGCTATATATTAGAGATGGACCAGAATGGGAAACAAAATTGTTTGTTGCACGGAGAAAATCCTATACTGCAAGATGATTTAAAAAAAGTTATAAAAGAGTTATTTAGTTCTAATCCAAAACTAACAAGTTCTCAAATATCTCAAATTTTACAACAAAAACAAGTAGATGGATTAGAATTAAATATAAATAGAATGGTTTCAAATGATGGAATAGTAAATTTTGAATACGATTTTCCAGAATTAGTTTTTATAGATAAAAATGTAATAGATAATAATAAGACTCAAAATCAAATAAACAAAAAAAGTATTAAAACCATATTATAAATATCTAAGGAAAAATCAAAAAAAAAAATTAATGAGTCTTCTGAAGGTTTGCAAGTTCCAAAAGAACTAAGAGAAAAATTAGAAAAAATAATTTCTCATGGTCTTCCAAACGGAATGAATAGCAAAAAGTAGTTTCAGACTATTATTTAAATAACATTCTAAAATTAGATGATAAAGAATTACAAAAAACTTTGATTCAGTCAGAAAGCATTACAAGTTTACTCTAAATATAATATATTTAAGAATAGTAAAGCTGAAATAGAAAATGCACTAAATATGATAAATACATCTTCTAGAAATAATTTTTACAAATGTAATGGAGATTTAACCAAATTAGCTACAATACTATCAGGAGTTTCTGCAGAATTATATATGAATTCTGTAAACTTAAAAGATAAAAAACCCAAGACAGGTAGAAGAAATATTACAAAAAAGGGTATTATCTATATAATGAAACAAAGTTAAATGATAGATCATATGAAGTTGACGAAAACGGTTATAGAACGGTTAATGTTGGGTTTGGAAAAAAAAAGATGTACTATTACATAAAAAAGGTGATAATATAAAAAAAGCTATGGAACATCTTAGTGAAAGTATAGTAAACTTAATTAAAGAAGAACCAAATATGTCTGAAGAAGAATATATAAAGAAAGTTGGAATGCTACATTTTAGATATATATCTATCCATCCGTTTAGAGATTCAAATGGAAGAACAAGTAGAAACCTTATAAATATGTTACTTGCACCAAAGGAAAAAAATACTTATAATTGATAGAAAAGACAAAAAAGAATACTTATCTAAAATGAATGAAATGAGAAATAAATTACCGCTTCAAACATATTTAGAATCTTTATCAACTAATCCAAATTTATGTGAAAATTATGAAAAAGAGGCTTCGCGGAGAATTAGCAGAGTTTTTAGAAGTACATACACATAGCTTAAAAAGCAATATTGATGAAGATTCGAAAGAAAAATCTATGGAAAATTGGAGAAAAAAGAAATAATATGGTAATAGAAGAAACTAAGAAAGCAGGAATCGAAATGGAGGAAAAATAACTATGAAAATACTAGTACTAAATAGTGGAAGTTCTTCACTTAAATATCAGTTAATAGATATGGAGACAGAAGAAGTTTTAGCAAAAGGAAATTACGAAAGAATAGGGCAATACAATTCTTTTTTAACACATAAAGTTAATGGAGAAAAACATAATTTTGAAAAACCCGCTTCTAACCACGAAAAAGCTATAAAGTTTGTATTAGATAGACTTTTAAGTAAACAATATGGTGTTATAAAATCTGTAGATGAAATAGATGGAATTGGACATAGAATAGTACATGGTGGAGAAAAATTTACAAAACCAGTAATAATAAATGATGAAGTAATAAAAGAAATAGAAGATTGTATAGAACTTGCACCATTACATAATCCAGCAGCTATATTAGGTATAGAAGCATGCATAAATGTAATGCCTGGAAAAAGTAAATGTGGCAGTATTTGATACAGCATTCCATCAAACAATTCCAGAAGAAACATATATATATCCTATACCATATAAATATTACGAAAAATATAAAATACGTAAATATGGATTTCATGGAGTATCACATGAGTATGTAGCAAATAGAGTAGCTCAAATTGTAAATAAACCTATAGAAGAATTAAAAATAATAAATTGTCATTTAGGACAAGGTGCAAGTGTTTGTGCAATAAAAAATGGTAAATCTGTAGATACTAGTATGGGATTTACTCCATTAGGGGGAATTCCTATGGGAACTAGAAGCGGAGATTTAGATCCCTCTGTAGTTACATATATAGCTAAATTAAGAAATCATACTCCAGAAGAAATGAATGAAATATTAAACAAAAAATCTGGTGTATATGGAATATCTGAAGTATCTGTAGATTTTAGAGATATAGAAGCCGAATATGCAGAAGGAAACCATAAAGCTATTATGGCATTAGAAAATTTTGCATATCAAGTAGCTCGGTTGTATAGCTAAATATGCTGTCTCTATGGATGGTTTTGATATATTAACATTTACAGCAGGTGTTGGTGAAAAAGGACCAGAATCAAGAGCGAAAATATGTTCTTATTTAAAATTTTTAGGGGTTAACTTAGATTTAGAAAAGAACAAAATTAGAAATCAAGAAGTAAAAATATCAAGTGAAAATTCAAAAATAGATGTTTATGTAGTACCAACTAATGAAGAATTATTAATTGCTAGAGATACATTGGCTCTTATAAAAATAACTATTAATGTTGACTTTAAATATATAATGCGAATATAATAATAAAAAGTAAAAAGAAAAAACAAATGTTTTACAACAAAAAAAAAATAGAAAGGATGTTATTAGTATATGAAAATTTTAGTATTAAATTGTGGAAGCTCATCACTTAAATATCAATTAATGAATATGGAAGATGAATCTGTAATGGCAAAAGGTTATTATGAAAGAATAGGTCAAGACAATTCTTTTCTTAACACATAAAGTTAATGGAGAAAAAATATGTTATAAATCAAGCAGTACCTACACATAATGAAGCAATAAGTATTGTTATAGATCAATTAACAAATAAAGAATATGGAGTTATTAGCAGTTTAGATGAAATAGATGGAATTGGACATAGAATAGTACATGGTGGAGAAAAGTTTAAAGAATCTGTTTTAGTTACAGATGAGGTAATAGAAGGAATAAGAGAATGTGCAGCATTAGCACCAGTACATAATCCAGGAGCTTTAATGGGAATAGAGGCATGTAGAAAATTAATGCCAGGCAAAAAAAATGGTTACAGTATTTGATACAGCATTCCATCAAACAATTCCAGAAGAAAGATATTTATATCCTATACCATATAGATATTATGATAAATTTAAAGTTCGTAAATATGGTTTCCATGGAACAAGTCATTCTTATGTATCAAAAAAGAGTTGCAGAAGTAATGGGCAAAAAATTAGAAGATTTAAAAATAATTGTTTGCCATATAGGACAAGGTGCAAGTTTATGTGCAGTACAAGGAGGAAAATCTGTAGATACGAGTATGGGATTAACACCATTAGGTGGTATTATGATGTGTGCTAGAAGCGGAGATTTAGATCCTTCTATAGTAACATTTTTTTAATGAAAAAAAAGAAAACTTATCATCTGATGAAATGGATAGAATATTAAACAAAGAATCTGGAGCTTTTGGAATATCTGGAATATCACCAGATATAAGAGATATAGAAGCAGCAGCAAAAGAAGGAAACAAAAGAGCTGAGCTTGCATTAAAAGCTTATGATTTAAACATTGCTCAATATATAGCAAAATATGCTGTTTCTATGGGAGGCGTAGACGTTATAGTATTTACAGCAGGTGTTGGTGAAAATCAAAAATATAGAAGAATGGGTATATGTAATCATTTGAAATTTATGGGGGTTAATTTAGACGAAGAGAAAAATGAAGTAAGAAGCGAAGAGGCAGAAATATCTACTAATGACTCTAATGTAAAAGTATATGTAATTCCTACAAACGAAAGAATTAGTAATAGCAAGAGATACTTTAAATTTAGTAAAATAAATAACTTAATAAAAAATGTAATTAGATTGTAACAGAAATGTTACAGTCTTTTTATTAATTATGGTAAAATATATTAAAATTAAAACTTTTTAATTGGCTAAATTGTCTAATAAGTATAAAAAATAAGAGGAGGAGGAAATGGAAATAAATGAACAAATAAAAATTCTAATTGAACAATTTAAAAATGGAAATAAAGATTCATTTGTGGAGATTATTAATTTGGTTAGAGAACCAGTATATAAAATTATCTATACTATGGTTAATAATAAAGAAAATGCAATTGATATTTTAGATGAGGTTATATATAAGTCATATACGAATTTACATACATTAAAACACTCAGAATATTTTAAAACATGGATTATACGAATTGCTATAAATGAATCTAAAAACTATTTAAAGAAAAATTCAAAAGTAATTTATATTGAAGGATATGAAAAAAAGAAAAATCTATAGACAATATAGATGAGAGATTAGATTTTGAAAAAGCGTTAAATAAATTAGAAACTAATATAAAATCTATTATTATTTTTTAAAATGTTATTTAAATTTTACATTTGACGAAATTTCTATTATATTAGACAAACCAACAGGAACAATTAAAACATGGTATTACAAAGGATTAGACAAACTTAAGGCAATAATTGATGCACAAGAGGGGTGACTAATTATGAGTAATAACTATGAAGAAATTGAAAAAAAGGTTAAAAAAGAAAGTAAATGAATATATGGAGCAAATAGAAGTTCCAAAAAAAATTTAGGGGGGATAATTATGGAGGATTTTGAAAAAAGTAAAAAAACAAGAAGCGGAAATGAAAAATAAAAGTGACAAAAGCAATAATAAGAAAAAAAAAAAACAAAAAGCACTAAAAATATCTGCTATTGCAGTTTCAGCTGTAGTAGTAATAGGCATAGGGAGTTGTTATTGGAAATGGACTATTAGGTAATAATGCAATATTTACTAAAAATATAGAAAATAGTAATATAGTGGCAAATAACAAAGCTTTTGATAAGAAAGTTACAATAAAAGAAAATCAAATTGAAAACTTTGAAAAATTAAATCAATTTCTTAGAAATGCATATACCAAAGAAGCGGAAGAAGATGAAATTGAGATTGAAACTTTTTAGAACCAGAAAGTGAAAGGGCAGCTGTTAACAAAGATGCATCAAAATTATCTGTAAAATATGATGGAACAAAATATAATGTAAAATATGATATTGCAGAAGGAACAAAATATGCTAAACAGACAATCGAAGGAGAGTTTTTCAGATATATTAATTAGAAAAACGACTTCACAAAATTCAGAGTATGTAGAAATAGAATTATCATTTTATAGAACGAATGGTAATAAATTAGAGGTTTTGCCAGTATTTTTCTTTAAACTATCAGAGTTAGGAACACAAGAATTAAACAATGATTATACAACATACAAAAAAATGAATGATGAAATTTCTGATGAAATATATAATGGGTTATATAATATAGAAAAAAAGATCTAAAAGATAAATTTGGAGAAAGTGTTTATAAAGAAAAAAATGAAGCAACTAGGAATAACAGATGAATCAGCTGTTGTTAATTTAATAAATAAAAAAGAAGAAAATACATCAAAAGATTTAGTAACAGATGCTTTCACATATACAGGAAAAATCGAAGAAAACATAACAATTTCATATAAAAAGTACCTAAAATAAATATTAATTCTGAAGATGTAGCCAAAATAAATTCTGAAATAGAAAGTAAAGTTACAACTAAAGCGAAAAAAGCTATTAATGATATTAATACTTCAGATTATACAGCATTGTTTAAAGTATATTATAATTATTATACCAATAATAATATTTTATCTATTTTAATTGGAGTAGTATATGATGAAGAGTTAAAAGATTATATTACATATAATATAGATATTAAAACTGGAAAGCAATTAAGTAATGAAGACATTTTTAAAAGTTAAAATATGACTAAAAAAAAGATTTTGAAGAAAAATTAATAAATGCTTGCAAAAACATCTTTTTATCAAAATATGGAACTGTAGAAAAATGGATATCAACACAAAGTAATAAAGATAAAAGTTTTATCAAGAAAATTTTGATAAAACAATATCTTCAAGTAATTGTAATGCAGATAATCAAAATATTTACTTAGATAAAAATAAAAACATAAATGTTGCAGCAAAAAATATATTCTTTGGCTGGTCCAGAATCAAATACTGAATTAATCAACATAGAATCATATAAAGAAAGTAAACAAAGTTTAACATCAGCAGAACAAACTAAATTAACAAATTTTTTAAATCAAACTGAGAATAATCCATTTATATTATTTAATTATGATGGTCCAGATGATTTGTTTAAACATGCTAATTCTAACATAAATAAACCTGAAAATGTTTTAAGATATGCTATTGTAAAATCTTCTTATAGTTCTATAGCTACAAATGAGCAAAACAAAGTGATTTGGAAAGAATTAGGAGGAGAAGCTCAAATAGATACATATGTTATTAAAGAAGACGATTTAATAAACTTTTTTTGAAAGATAAATTAGATTATACATATTCTAAAGAAGAAATAAAAAAAGAATTCAGTAATGATTATAAAAAGATATAGATTTATATGCTTTTATGGTTAGCGATTCAAGTTTTACAAAAAAGCAATAATAAAGGATGGATATAAAATATCTAACGAATATGGAACAGATTATTATTTAACTTTAAATCATGGGCAAGAAATAATATTACATGAAGAAAAAGAAAATTCAAAAATATTTTTTCAAACATGTACAGGATTTGATGGAACAATAGGCGAGTAATTAAAAATTAAACAAAAGACAAAAGTAGAAAAGTAAAATCGCTTTTGTCTTTTTTGTTTAACTTTGTAATATAAATGTAATATAATTGTTACATTTTTTTTAGACATTATGTTATAATATTATCGAAGTATTAAACTGAGGAGGAAACTATGAAAAAAAGAAAAAGACAGAAGAAGAAATGAATGAAAAAGAAGATATACTTAAAAAACAAAATGAAAATTTAAATGATGACTTAGAAACTGATGATATAAACAATGATATAGATAATATTAAAGAAAATGAAATATTAAATCAAGATATAGAGGACAGCGATGAATTGCTTGATGATAATAGTATGCAAGACGAAAAAAAAAAGAAGATAACGAAACTACTATTGAAAGTATAGAACAAAATACTAATACAGAAGAAAAGTTAGAAAAAAAGAAAAATAAAAAGGAAAAAGCTAAAAGAAAAAATAAAGAAAAAAAAAATGATAATAGTGACAATAATGATAATAATAAACAATCAGAAACTATCTTTTCTAAAAGGGTCGAAATCCCACTAGTTGGACTTATTTTAGTTGTTTTAATAGTGATAATAATAATAATTTCTCTTATAATATTTAAAGATAATATCTTTAATTTTAAAGGTTTTAAAGATAGTAATGTATACACTAATCAAATATCTGCAGATAATTTATTAAATGAAGAAGAAAAAAATAGGATTTAATCTAATTACGAAATGGTTAGAGAACTATGAGGGAGCTAACATGGAAATAACAAATAAAATATTATCATATAAAATAAATAGTATTAGTTTAAATAGTAAAAAAAGACGACAAATTTATAATATTATCAACATTTGATGTAGTTCCAGCATCTATAGATAATACTATTTGGATAAATGACAATGGTGAAAAAAAAAGGAGATACTATAAAAAAATAAATCTATGTATTTTGTTATAGAAAAAGTGCAAGATAATTACGAAATAGTGTCAACTAGTGCATCAAAACCAGATATAAATAATGAAGAATTAACAGAAGAAAAAGCTATTCTTTTAATAAAAAATGATTTTTCAGATTCAGACAAAAATTAAATTTAAGTAGTGATTCTAGTATGATAGACTCTTTAGATCAATCTAAAAAGACAGAAGTAGAAAATGCAATAGAGAAAAATTAGATAATTGTTTTAAAATAACAGGAAGTTACAGAAACACATATTTTCTAGGAACTATTTTAGTAAATAAAAACAATAAAGAAAAAATGGTTTGTAGATGTTAGTGGAGATGTAACAAAACTAGAAAAATCAACAGGAATATTAAATGTTGCTGAATTTGAAGTTCAAGGAGATCTTAACATAAGTGTAGATCAAGCACTGCTAATAACTATTGGAAGTTTTCAAAAATAAAAGACAAGCAGTATCTATAGCAGAAGATTGGACAGATAATATTAAAAATAAAAAAAGAAGTTGAAAAACAATTAGGCGATTTGGATGATTATTATGCACTAAAACAAAAACCTCTAAAGGGTTTATTGTAATAAAAAGAATGGACTTACTAAAGATTTTGTAAGTTCAGAAGGAAAAAAGTAACAAATTTACTGGGAGTAGAAGATATAACTACTATTTTAGAGTAATTAGAATATAATAAAAGTGATGCATATTTTAATATATGCATCACTTTTTTTATAATAATTGTAAAACTAAATAAAAGAAAAAATAGTTTGATACTAAAAAAGTAAAAAAATGTTAAAATTTATAAAAATAGTCGATATAATTATTTACAAAAAACATTATTAAGTATATATTATTGTATATATGTTATAAAGGGGAGGAGTAGGAGTGAATACTTTGCAAAAGACAATAATTATAATTTTGGTTGTAATTTTAATTATGGGATTGATTATAGGAGGAGTTTTTCTATACCAAAATAAAACTTTTAGTAAAAATGATCCAAATGAAGTTTTATTAAAATATGTTGAAGCTTTATCAAACAAAAATTATGAAAAAATGTATGAGTATTTAACAAACGAAAGTAAAAAATTAATATCAAAAGAAGATTTTATTTCTAGAAATAAAAATATTTATGAAGGAATAGAAGCAAGTGATATCAAAATTTCTGTAACGAAAGTTAATAAAATAAATAATGACAAGACACAAATTACATACACAACATACATGAATACCTTAGCAGGAAAAAATCAACTTTAGCAACACTGTAGATTTTTTTGAAAGATGAAAATAAAAATATTATTTAAATTGGTCTTCTAAGGTTATTTATCCAGAATTGGAACAAGATGACAAAATTAGAGTAAATACAATAGAAGCAAAAAGAGGTCAAATATTAGATAGAAATGGTGTTGTTTTAGCAGGAAAAGGTTCAGCATCATCTGTTCGGATTAGTTCCTGGAAAGATAGAAAATAAAGAAGAAGTAATTTCTAAAGTTGCACAAGTATTAAATATATCTGCAGATACAATAAAATCTGAATTAAATGCTTCATATGTTAAAGATGATACTTTTGTACCACTAAAAAAAACTATTTCTAATTTAGATAAACAAACTGAAAATGTACTTTTTACAAATTAAAGGTGTAATGATAAAAGATGCAGATAAAAGAGAATATCCTCTAGGTGAAAAGTTAGCACATTTAATAGGATATATACAAACTATTATGCTGAAGATTTAGAAAAAAATAAAGATAAAGGATATACAAATAATAGTGTAATAGGAAAAAAAGTGGACTAGAAAAATATTATGAAGATAGATTAAAAAGGAACAGCTGGTGCTGAAATATATATTGCTAATAGTAATGGTAATAAAAAAGAACAATAGTAAAACGAGAATGTAAAGACGGAGAGAATATAAAATTAACAATAGATTCAAATTTACAAACAAAAAATATATGAAGATTATTCTTCAGAAAAAAGTGCTACTTGTGTAATTAATCCTAAAACAGGAGAGATACTTGCTTTAGTAAGTACACCATCATATAATTCAAATGATTTTATAAATGGAATTTCACAAGAGAAGTGGAATACTTTAACTAATGATGCAAATAAACCATTTTACTGCAGATATCAAGCTACTTGGGCACCAGGTTCTTCATTTAAACCAGTAATTGGTGCAATAGGATTAACAACAAATAAATTTGCAGCTGATGATAATTTTGGAAAGAGTGGAACAAGTTGGCAAAAAAGATTCTAGTTGGGGAAACTTCAGAGTTACAACTCTTGCAACATATGGAGGTGTTGCAAACTTAAAAAATGCACTTATATATTCAGATAATATATATTTTGCAAAAGCAGCATTAAAAATTGGAACATCTACATTAATAGAACAATTTAAAAAAATAGGATTTAATACAGAAATTCCTTGTGGTTTAACAACAACAGAATCACAGTACGCAAATGGTGGAAAAAATAACTTCAGAAGCACAACTAGCCAATACAGGTTATGGCCAAGCAGAAGTATTAGTAAATCCAATACATATGGCAGCAATTTATTCAGCTTTTGTAAATAATGGTAGTATGATAAAACCATATTTAGAATATAAAGAAAATTCATCTCCAGAATATTGGGTTAGTGGAGCCTTTACTAAAGAAGCTGCTAATACTATAAAAAGATGACTTAATACAAGTTATAGAAAATCCAGGAGGTACAGGACATAGTGCACAAATTTCAGGAGTAAAACTAGCAGGAAAGACAGGTACAGCAGAAATAAAAAAATCAACATCAGATAAATCTGGTACTGAACTTGGATGGTTTAATGCTTTTATAGCAGATGAAAATAGTCAAAAAAGCAAATGCTTGTTGTTAGTATGATAGAAGATGTTAAAAATCGTGGTGGAAGCCATTATGTAATACCAAAAAGTAAAAAAGATTTTTGAATACTAAATATAAATAAAAATATATACATATTAAATGAATTTAATATGTATATTTTTTTATTAGTGTAAGAACTTTTAAAAAGTTTCATTTATTATATATTGGATATTATTATATATGTGTAAAAACATGAAAAATTGACTTTTATAATAATATAGGGCTTATTTGTTCATTATCTAATGCATGTTCTAAAGTTTTTACAATATAATTTGGATCAAAAACTAATGAACGAGGCTTGGTAATAGGGTTATCTTGTCTAAATGGTACAAAATAGTAATTTCTTCTGTTAAGTATTTTTCCGATATTTTCAGCACTTCCGACTTAGTCCATCATTTGTAGAAATTGCAATTACTAATGGCTTAGAGTTTCTTAAGTGGGACTTTGCAGCCATTAAAGCAGGAGAATCTGTAATACCATTTGCAAGTTTTGCTATTGTATTTCCACTACATGGAGCAATTAACATTATATCAGTTAATTGTTTTTGGACCAATTGGTTCAGCATCTTGTATTGTATGAATAATTTTTGTCTCACAAATATTTTCAATTTTATCTATAAAATCTTTAGAGTTTCCAAACTTTGTATCAAAATTATAACTATTATATGACATAATAGGAATAATTTTAGCTTGTTGCTTTTTTATATTTTCCATTTGTTCTATGGCTTTATTAAAGGTACAAAAGGAACCTGTTAAAGTAAAACCTACTTTTTTATTTAATAATTTCAAAGTAATTATTCCTCCTTTCAATATAAATTCTTATATATAATATGAAATTATGTTAATAAATGTACAAAAAATATATTGTATTTATAATAGAAAAGTATTGACAAAAGAACTATTGTTCGTATATAATGCGGATATACAAAAAGATGTTTGGTAAGGAGCCCTGTTATGAAAATAATAAATAAGAAAAAAAGTTTATAACTACTAATATAATAATATTGTTTTTTATATTTATAGTGCTATGCATTATATCCAGAAGTACATTATCTCGTTCGGAAATAACGTTTACCAAAACATATATAGAGTTTGGAGATACTTTATGGAATATAGCAGAAGAACAACAAAACCAAAATAGTTATTATAAAGATAAGGAAATAAGAGAAATAATAAATGATATAAAAAAAGTAAATAAGTTAAAATCATCTAATTTATCAGTAGGACAAGAAATAAAGATTCCAACAATATAAATAACCAATTAAAGAAATTTCAAGTTCATATCTTTGTTATTAAATAAAAAAGAACCTATAAAATGATTATAGGTCTGCCAAAGGGTTACTTTCAACGGCATTTCTAATTTGAGAATTATCAACATGAGTATATATTTCTGTAGTAGAAATGCTTTCATGTCCAAGTAATTCTTGTAATGCTCTTATATCAACATTTCCGATATTGATACATTAATGTTGCAGCAGTATGACGTAATTTATGAGTAGAATATTTATTAGTATCAAGTCCAGCTTTCTTTTAGTTCTTGTTTTACAATATATTGAACAGTTCTATTACTAATACGTTCTCTACGTTCACTTAAAAATAAAGCATCACGAGAATCAGTTTTAACAGCATCTCTTGGACGTACTTTCATATATGAGTTTATGGCGTTTATACATGCTTTATTTAAATAAATGGTACGTTCTTTATTTCCTTTACCAATAACATTAAGCTTTTCATCCTTAAAATTAATATCACTAATATTAATACCAACTAGTTCAGATAAACGCATACCACAATTTAAAAACAATGTAATTATTGCATAATCTCTTTCTTTTATTTCGGTCATCATCGCTCATTGCTATTTCTAAAAGTTTTTTGCTATCATCCAAAGATAGATATTTTGGAATACGCTTGTCTTGTTTTGGAGTTTCTAAATTTTGAGCAGGATTTTTTCTAGTAACTTGGTTTTTGATGTTAAATAATTAAAATACACGCGTATACTAGCAACTTTTCTTGCACGAGTAGCAGCTTTGCTTTGATAGTTATTTTTAAATAGAATAAATATGCATGAATATCATCTAATGTAATCTTCTTTATTGTTTCGATTGTCATATCATGAATATTTATATTTTTTATATCTTTCTCATTTGTTAATTTAAAATGGTATAAAATAAATTTTAAAAAATTATTTAAGTCGTAATTGTATTCTTTTATAGTATTAGGAGATTTGTTTAAAATAGTAGCAGTATAATCTAAAAAAGAATTTAAAAAGCTTGGGTTATTTTCTATGTTTACCATAATTAATATCATTCCTTTATATCGTTTTTAATTAATTCTATCATTAATAAATCCAATGTCAATAGTTAGTAATTTGAATAATATGCTAAAACATGCTATAATTATAGTAATGCTATACTAGCAGTAAGTAAAATCTGGAGGAAAAAAAGAAATGAAGGAAAGACGGAAAAAAACTTGTTTGTTACTTCCTGTTATAGGAGTAACAACACTGTCTGCAGTTATACTGCTTGGAACTGGAATGACTTTGAAAAAATCTGTTACTACTATGGCAACACCGATTAATCAAAATTATCCAGTCACTACAGCAAGTACAACTGCAGAAGAGACAACAGCAACGACTACTACGACAAAAACCGTTACGACGACCACTGTTACAACAACGACCGTACCTGAAACCAAAACTGAAACTTTTGAAACAGCAAGCACTACAACTGCTTTAAGTACCACTACTGAAGAAGTAGAAGTTCTTAAAATTGTTGAGCAAGCTGAAGAAAATGTTTTAGAGCCTGGGCTCACCAAGGAAGGAGGAACTTTTTCTGGTCCTTCTGGTAACGAGACATGGTACAACCTCGATATGACCAATATTGTTGCAGCAATGCAGAATAATGGCCACGAATATCAATATTGGATTAGAGAGGATGGAGTTAAAATGTTGGGATGCTATGTAATGTGTGCAGCAGATCTTAACATTCGTCCTCTTGGAACAATTGTTGAAACATCGTTGGGAAAAGGAATTGTTTGTGACACTGGTGACTTCACAGCAATTGATCCTTATCAGTTGGATATTGCAGTTAATTGGTAATACTGTCTGATTGCAATTATTCCTCTAAAAGAGCCTAAAAGACACTTTGTCTGCAGGCTCTTTTCTTTATTATAGTGTAGATACAGGCTAAAGGATCAACTCTTTTTTATAAAAATAGATTCTTCATTTTAGAAATAATTGACAGTATATATAAAATTATTATATGATATAAATTATATAAATATTATTTTATTATTTTGAAAGAAGGTGAAAAAATTTAAACTAAAAGATATAATATAAATTTAAATAAGAAAAGGAGAAAATAATGAAAGAAATTATAAAAAATTTAATACAAGGATTCTCGATGGCTTTAGCAGATAGTGTGCCAGGAGTTTCTGGTGGGACAGTAGCATTTGTCCTTGGATTTTATGATAAATTTATAAATTCATTAAATACACTAATTAGTAGAAAAAAAGATAAAAAAAGTTCAATAAGTTTTTTAATAAAATTAGGAATTGGATGGGTTATAGGAATGGCTATAGCTTCACTCATATTGTCAAATTTGTTTGAAACACATATATATCAAGTAAGTTCTTTATTTATAGGTTTTATAATCTTTGCAATACCCTTAATAATAAAAAGAAGAAAAAACAGAATATAGAGGGAAAATATAAAAATTTAATATTTACGATTATTGGAATTATAATTGTATCAGCAATTACATATTTCAATCCACAAACAGGAAGTGAAACAAGTATTGATATAACAAATTTGAATTTTGGATTAGCAATATATGTGTTTGTAGCTGGAATGATAGCAATATCTGCAATGATATTACCTGGAATATCTGGGTCAACATTACTTTTAATATTTGGATTATATGTTCCAATTATAACAGGGAATTAAAGAGACGTTACATTTAAATTTAGCATATATACCAGTATTATTTGTTTTTTGGTTTAGGAATTTTAACAGGAATTGCACTTGTTATAAAATTAGTAAAAAAAAAGCATTAGAGAAATATAGATCTCAAACAATATATTTAATTTTAGGATTAATGGTAGGATCAATTTATGCAATTATCATGGGAGCAACAACACTAGAAGCTCCAAAAGCACCATTATCTTTTAGTACTTTTAATATAATATATTTTATAGTAGGTGGATTAGTAATTGTAGGAATGGAATTTGCAAAAAAGAAAACTAGAGAATAATAAGTAAATGCAAACTACAATTATTAAACTCTATAATGCATATGCATAATGGATGATAAAGGAGTTGTATAAGATGGAAATTAATAATCTAGAAAAAGAAATTAAAAAATAAAAGAAAGAAATAAAAAGGTAGAATTAGATAAAGCTTGGGAAACAAGCTGGATAAGAAGAATTGGAATAATGATTTTGACATATATACTAGTTATTATATATTCATATCTTGTTAGAAATTATGATAATATATTTTTGAGTTCACTTGTTCCGGTTATTGGTTTTCGCTATCGACATTATCTTTAAAATTTATAAGAAAAATATGGGAAAAGAACAAATAAATTAATATTGCTAGATTCTCACTCGTGTAAGAGTGAGTTTTTTTATAATTTATTGTTTGTAGAACACGATAAATATGAGAATTTTAGAAATTTGTATTAAATTCTAAAAAGGATCATAATATTATTACGAATTGTTCAAAAAAAAAAAATTGATTTTTTCGGAATAGAATAATATAATAGTTATAGAGGTGAGTTAATTGAAATTAATAAAAAGAAATAATTATTTAGAAAGATTAATTAATGTTATAGATACCCCAGATATAAAAGTTTTAACTGGAATTAGACGTAGTGGAAAATCAAAATTATTGGAAGCTTTCAAAAAATATATAAATACAAATATAGAAGAATCTAATATAATTCATATAAATTTTAATATTCCAACATTTGAAGAGTTAATGGAATATCATAACTTATACAATTATATAGAAGAAAAATATATAGACAATAAAAAAAATTTTATATTAATTGATGAAATTCAGATGTGTGACGGGTTTGAAAAAGCTATAAATGGTTTACATGCTCTAGAAAAATATGATATTTATATTACCGGACATTTGTATAAAATGATTTTTGATAATATTTTATTGATATAATCAATAATTATTTTATAAATTTTTAAGGATTGACTTTAATTATTAAACTAATAATATTATTTATAAATTAGACACTTCAAAATCGTTTTTTAAGGCATTTTTATATAAAGTCAAACAAGTTATATGTTTAAAATTTAAAACCTAAATATATAATTTATAAGAAATATTATATAAAGCTAGTGAAATATTGATAAATCAGGTAATTCTAAAATATGCAAAAAATGGTCAAAAAACGACGCACGAGAATCGATTTTAAGGCGTTTTTATTTTAAAGACAGATAGTTTGTTGTTGCAAAAATACGGCAAATATAGTGATTTGAAGATTTTAGAGATTTTTGTAAAATTTTAATATAAAAAATAATTTGAATATAAAATTATAAAGGATAAATTATAAAATCAGTTAAGATTCAATTATGAATTGAAATAAGATAAAAAATCTGGGACAAGACTAACATTATTACAATATTAAATATATAAAGTAATAACATTAGTCAAACGATATTTGATAGCAAGCTATAAGAGGGTTGTAAGTAAAGTGGTTGTAAGGCATTAAATGGTATGCCTATATATTTTACTCCTACACCTTATTGCGCAAAACTTTGATTTTGTGCAATGTTGTATTTCGGTTTTTGGTACCCTATATTGAGATAATTTTAAAATTTTTCCTACCTCTCTTCTACTGTTATTATATATCTATATGTGATTGTCATAAATTATTTTTTCATTAATCTAAATTTATTATTTTATTTTTACTAATTATATTTTCTATATTAGATTTTCTTTTCAAAACTTATTTTTTACTTTTTTAAAAATTATTTTTATAAAGTTTATTTTTAATTTATAAAAAATTAATCTTTATACTAAAAATTATTATTTTTCTCCCCTACTTCTCAGATTTGTTAAATTTTGAAATAATTATAAAACAACAAGTTATATATCTTTTTTATAAAAATGGCTAAAAATCCATTTTCGTTTTTATCAAAACGTATTTTAAACAAAAAACAGACTATCGAAAAAGAGTACCTACAATAAGTAAGTACTTTTTTGATTCAACAACCATCTTCTCCACCACAATCAGAATCATGTGGTTCAGGAGAATACGGAATTGGTTCAAGGCTCATAATTCTTTTATAACCATTAGAATGAATAAATGTTTCGAACTGCTGAGCTCTTTCCTGTTCAACTCTTTTGTATTCTCTTGTATTTACCAATTTCATTTTTTCACGTTTGAATTTGAGCTGCAAATTTTAATGCCTACTGCAAACCAAATTGCAATTAGTGAAAAAATAATAAGCCAACGAATTACTATAGACATAGATAGCTCCCTTCAATATTAAAAATTAGTCCCAATGACTGAAAGCAAATCTATTTGCATATGATCTACTATTAGCAATTTTTTGCTAATTCACCTGCAAGCTCCTGACAATTATTTGCCTGGTTTAAACCATGTTCTGGGAAATACATATAAAAAGTGTATTCTCAGCTCATTTGGCAAAAATATCGAGCCCTTACGCTCTTCTTCAGAAAGATACCTCTCTTCTAACATTGAACGTAGCTATTGAAAAAATCTTCAATCCATTTGAGTTTTTCGTCTAAGCTATTGAAGTTTATCTGTTCGAATTCATTCCGTTTTACAGCTAATTCTGTCTTTACTCTTTCAATTTCTTTAGAATCAATAGGCTTCATGTCATATTTCCTCCTAAATTTAGTTTGTACAAGTAAGCTGACCTTCTTACTTGCTATGGCTTTGTTAGTGCTGAACACGAATATCTGCAAATTCTGCATTATTCCACTAACGCTTACTATATGTAAACAGGCTGTTTGCCTGGAATTTATGGATTTATATTATCATCTTTTATGTAGAATGTCAATTTTCCTATTGTTCTCTTACCAACAAGAATCTTTTGTATTTCGTTTTTTTTGACTTTTATCGGAATTTCCGACAAAAGATTAATGATTTTATTAATAAAATAAAAAAGCCTAAAATTTTATATATTTTCAGGCTTCAGAATGACTTAGAGCTTCTAAAGTTTTCTAAGTACCGTTCATTATTATTATATTCTAGTTTTTAATTATTATTCAAAGGAAAACCCATTACAGATAAAATTGCATCTATTTTTATAGAATGTAAATTTTCTTTAAGTTTATCTATTTCATCATTTATAGAATTGTATAAATCTTTATATTGATCCTTTGTTAGTAGCTTTTCCATACATCTAATTACCATATATAAGTTAGTTATATTATCTGATTTTTCATAGTCCTTATCAATAAGTTTAAATGAAAGATAAAATTTACTAGTATAACTATATAATCTATCAGAGTGTGCTGCAATATTTCTTACAGTAGATAAGTTTTTTAGTATTTGTTTTAATAACTTATCTGATATTTTAAAATACTTTGCAACAGCTTGTCTATCACTTTGTTTTAAAAGTCCATAATAACTACTTGCTACTCCAAATGTAAGAACTTTTGTTAGAACAAATGGTGGTACAAATCCATATTTGTCTATGTAATGTGTTACTGCAGTATGAGTATTATAATCCTTTTCAATTTCTGCATTAATTTTATTAAACAAATTTTCTTTTTATATTATTATTTATTGTATTATCCCAATTAGCAATATTTAAATAATCTTTTATTCCATATATTTTTGAAATCTGATTTGCCATAATTGATTTTATTACTGTTTCTATTTCTAAACAGTATTTTAAAATGATATTTTTTAATTCTTTATCAAATTCAAATATAGTATATATTTCATCAAAAGATACATTATCTATATAATTTCCTTCATTATCTTTGAAAATTGATTTATATGTATTTACAATTGAATAATATGTATATCTTTCAATTTTTTCTATAGCATCTTTTTTATTTGGAATACTTACGCCTTTTGATTCCAAATAATCTATTAATTCTTCGTTAGTTCTATATTCTTTCATTAAATAGTTAAACTCTCCTTGCTTTTATAGTAAAAAAAAATGACCCAAGGCTTCGAAAGTTTCTTGGATACCGCTCATATATATAATAGCATATTTTAAAGTAATTAGCAAGTACCTTTTATGAAAATGTTATGATTTTGGGCAACAATACTTTGATTTTGTGCAATGTTTAATATTTCGTTTTTTGAGTACCTAAGGTTATATTTCCTATCCTCTCCTATACTAAAATTGCCTAGAAAATTTCTTCATAGGCAATGACTTTTATATTTAATCTGATAATATAATTAAGCTTCTTTATTATTAAAATAAAAATATATTTTTTACTATATTAAATCTTTAACAAATCATTTAATTCTTTAAATTCCTCTGAATCATCAATTTTTTCTTCATAATATTTATTATCTTTCCAGTAACATTTTAACCCATAAGCATTTATGTTATGATATGAAGCATCGCTTGTTATTAATCTATATTTATTATCAATTATTTCTAATGCTGTACAATTTGACAGTAACAATCCTACTTTTTGTTGTTTTTCAATAACTCTTTTGCGGATTCTGCTCTTCCTCTTTCATCACAATGTGGCACAAGGTATCCATCAATAAACCCTAAACACTCTACATCTATAAATGGTTGATTGTTACCATTTTGTATCTTTAATGAATCCGAATTACATAACGAAAACCAACAATTAGCTCCTGCAGATATACCACACATTACCTTTCCTTTTTCCCAAGCATTTCTCAATACTTTATCAAAGCCTGTTTCTTTCCATAACTTAATCATATTAAAAGTATCTCCTCCACCTTCATATATGATATCTGCCCAATCAATCAATTCCTTAACTTTATTTTTGTCATTAAGCTCATTACTTTTTAAGTCTTTGCAATGACAGTTATATAATTTTCTATATATATCAACCATCGTTTGAAAATATACTTCTTGTCTTTCTAATGGTTGTGAATGAGCAATTAAAAGAAAGTTAGGATGTTCCTTTTTAGTTAATTTTATTATTTCTTTATCCATTTTTTCTAACTCATAGGGATACATAGTTCTTGTTCCATCACTTTTTAATCTACCGTTTTCTCCCCCACCTACTGCGACTATTTTTTTTTAGTCATAAATTTTTCACCTCTTTTATTATTTAAAATTCTGTTTCAAAAAATTTGTGCAGGTTTCATATCTCCACAATTACAAATAGATTGAAATGCTATTTTATGTGCTACTATGATAACTGTGTCATATGTATCTTTATACTTATCAATTACAGACATAACTCTGGTTCTTAAGTGTTCTTTGGTTTCCCATTTTTTGGGTTCATTATTAGGATACTTCCCATTATTTTCAACATACTCTTTGTAGTATTCTATCATCTCATCAGAACCGTTTATATTGATATGTAAGATCTGGTTGCCATTCCATGATATCTGATTCCACCACAATATCAATCCCAGTCTCTTTTGATATAATACTTGCTGTTTGCAATGCTCTGGTATATGGAGAAGATATGATAATTTGTGCATCTTTTAATCGCTTGTCTTTTGCAGTTTCTATAACTTCTTCAATTTTTTCAGTTTTTAAAGGTGCAAAGTCATGACCTTGTCCAATAAAGCCATGAGTATCTCCATATGTATAATCTGGTTTTCCATGTCTTATAAAATAAAATTTTTGCCATATTTATTTACCTCCACACTTTTTTTTTTATATTTTATAATATAATCCTATTATCTAGCAAGTCAAATACAGAACAATTTACTTTTATTCTTATATTTAAACATCGGAAAATAAATATGAGAAAACAGCTTTTTAAAGATTTACTGTATATGACAAGAGTTTTTGTAGTGTATATATGCTTTACTTTTGATTTTTATAAAAGAAATGCCCAAGACTCCGAATCCGGATCTTGAGCATTCTTGCATTCCCGAAACTTAATTGCCGAAGTTATCCTTTTGAGTTTTCCTTAAACTCTGAGGTTACATATACTCTAAAGTAGCCATCAAAGCAGGCTGCGGCAGGTGCACTTCTGTTAATTTCGGTGCAGTTGTTAGACTTTTCGAAGTTTGCAAGTTGTTCTTCGAGTTCCATCACATTGGGAGCTTCGAATGTTTGAAAAAAACTCTTCTTATCGCTAACTCCGAAATCGTCTAAGTTTGTGAATTTTTTCATTGTTTTTCCTCCTCTGGAAAATCAATGAAAAAATTCACAAAGAGTAGGATTGAAAACCTTTTTTATTGGTTAAAGTTCCTCTAAGTGAATTTATACAGTTTGTATAAATATATTATATAACAAATTTACATAAAACGCAAGCGATCAAGTAAGTTTATCTTCTATATTAGTCTATATTACTATATTATCAGACATATTTTAAAAGTTTACTCATATTGAATATAAAACAAGTGTATGCGTTTTTTAAAAATTTTCTATTTAAATCTTTTTAAATACAAATCTATTTTATCAATGAATTCTTCATTTGTTTTAGTTGAGACCATTTGACTAATTAATTGATCTGTAACATCTGCAACAGGTAAGCTATTCATAGCTTTTCTTAATGCATAAACTGTTTCTAGTTCTTTTGGAGTTTGCAATAAATCTTCTCTTCTTGTTCCAGATTTATTGATATCAATAGCAGGAAAAATTCTTTTTTTCAGATAACTTTTTATCAAGTACAACCTCCATATTTCCTGTACCTTTAAATTCTTCAAATATAACTTCATCCATTCTACTTCCTGTTTCTATTAAGGCTGTAGCAAGAATAGTTAAACTTCCGCCGTTTTCTATATTTCTGGCGGCACCAAAGAATTTCTTTGGTTTATGTAGTGCGGCTGGATCTAAACCTCCAGATAGAGTTCTTCCTGATGATGGAATAACCAAATTATATGCTCTTGCAAGTCTTGTAATACTATCTAAAAAAATTACTACATCTTTATTTTTGTTCTGTTAATCTTTTTTTGCTCTTTCTAATACCATTTCTGCAACTTTCACATGATGTTCAGGCAATTCATCAAAAGTGGAATATATTACATCGCCTTTTATAGAACGTTTCATATCTGTTACTTCTTCTGGACGTTCATCTATTAATAGTACTATTAGTTCAACTTCTGGATTATTTAAAGAAATACTGTTTGCAATTTTCTTTAAAAGAGTTGTTTTTCCAACTTTTGGTGGTGCAACAATCATTCCTCTTTGACCTTTTCCAACAGGGCATACTAAATCTATAAGTCGCATTGCAAAATCTGTAGGATTGGTTTCTAATTTTAATCTTTCGTTAGGGTATATAGGTATTAAGGTCATCAAATTTTTTTCTTTTTATATGCCATTTCTGGAGCTTGTCCATTAACTTCTCCTACAAATATTAAAGCTGGAAATTTTTCTCCTTCTTTAAATTGTCTTGCAATTCCTTTTATTTTATCACCTTTGTCTAATCTAAAACGTCTAATTTGAACAGGAGAAATATATACATCTTTAGGACTAGATAAATAGTTCTCTCCTCTCAAAAATCCGTAACCATCTGGTAATACTTCTAATATTCCTTCAACAATTTCATCATCTGCATTTGTTATTTTGTATGCACTCGAATCATTTGATAGATTATTTACTTTTGAATTTTCTTTTTTCTTCTTTTGGATTTAAGTCAGATAATATATCAATTAAATCTTCTTTTTTTAATTTTGATACATTTTTAACACCTTTTTCTTTTGCTAATTGACGTAATTCTACTAAAGTGCATTTTTTTTCGAAATCCATAAATAGGCCCCCTCACATAATTAATATTTAATTTTTATTATTACATTTTTGGAAATTTATTAAGAATTAAATTAATAGAAAAAATTTTATTTACAAAGAGACTTTTAGTCTCTTGTAAACTAATTACCAATATCATAAAAAATTCTCTCATTTGGTAAGTACATTCCTAGTTTTTCTCTTGCTACATCTTCTATATATTCGGTTGAATCAACATTTTCTTTTACTTGATTAAGTTCTTGATTAGTTTCTTGTTCTTGTGCAATTTGTTTTGTATAAGTTTCTTCTTCTTTTTTATATGTATTTAATGTTTTTTTGCTGCGTTATGAGTGTATATATTACATATATACTTATACACAATATAAACATTTTTTTATATGGTTTTTTTAATTTCTTCATATGTAAGACTTCTCTCCAATTTTAATATAAATAATATCTTAATAATATTTTTCTACATTATAAAGTAAAATCCTTCTTTTCTTTATAATTTTTTCTTTTTCTTTGATATATTAACACTTTTTAATATTTTTGTCAAATTTTTCAAAAAACTTAAACAAAATTTTGCGAATATTTATAGTAATAAAAAAAAAAAAGGTTTTAAAAGTGTCTTTTGTAAAATTTTAAATATTATTTTTATAGGGTAAAATACTACGTATAAAATTTTTGATATAATAAATTTTATAAATCCGAATTATTTTTATATTTAATTTTATAAAATATTTACTTATTGTAAGAAAATAAATAACAATTCCTATAATTAGGCTAACAAACATATATATACGTAACTGGCCAAAACTATATTTAAATATTATATACAATAAAAATAACCCTGTTAGTATCCAAAATAAAATATCTTCTATATATGTTATGATATCAGGAGTTTTAAATGACTTTCTGAGTATTCTAAATAAATCAAATAGAATTCCAATTACAGCTCCACTTAATATAAATACAAACAATGTATATAATTGGTTTATAGAATTCTCCATTTAAAAAACACCTACTTACTATTTAAAAAATCTTATTTAAAAAACTACCGCCTTTTTTTTCATCATCTTTTTCGCTATATCCAAGATTGATTATTTCTCCTTCTACAATTACTTCTTCAGTATCTATACTTAATTTATTTATTTTTAAATTTTCTCCTTTTATAGTTAACAATCCAAGTTCTGTTTCTACAATTACTATTTGATCATCAAAACTGAGAACATCAAGTACTCCTGAGATACTTAATTTTTCTCTATTTTCTAAAACTATATTTTGTATTACATTAGAAGATAATGCTTTCCTTTCATCTATAGCCATTTTTATCACTCCTTACTTTTTTTCCTAAAATATATATATTCAAAGTTTGTCTATTTTAGAACTAAAAAAATAAATAGAGATAACTTTTTTATCTCTATTTATTGCTAAAAATATAATTTTCTATCCTAATTAGTTATGATAAAACTAATTAACTTTAACAAATGTGACAAATAAGGATGCTCAATTCTTTGTCATAGATTTCGTTTAAACTATTAATTTTGTATGCAATTGTTCTAATATTGAATTGCTTATTTTTTTTTTTAAAAGTTATTGCTATTTTTGATTCATTTGTTTCTAAGCTAATAGGTTCCAATTCATTTATTTTTAATATATCTAATGTTTGTCTTAAAATTTTATCATCATTCATTATTCCATGACCAATAATTGCTATTCTTGATATATTAGAAAAGGTAGAATTAAACATTTTTAATTCGGTTTCTAATATATTCTGAAACTTGTTTAAATACACTGATTTCATAGTAAAGCTTACATCTAAACTATGAATACTAGAATTGATGAAGTTTGCTAAAATAATTCCATTATCCAATAAACAATTATAAATTTGATTAAATAATTGAATAGAATAATTTTCATATTTTAAATTTACTAATATAATATCATCATTTTTTTTTTACTATACTTTTTAACTTTTGTATCTTCAATAATTTTATCTTGTATTATAGTTCCAGCTTTATTATTAAATGTAGATTTTGTAATAATTGGTATTTTAAATTTCTGTCCTACTTCTATACACCTATTATGTAGGACTTTTTGCACCTTCACTTGCAATGTCTAGCATCTCTACATAAGATAATGTTTCTAATTTTTTTTTTTACAGTTACTTTATTTGGAT